>ULNZ01048815.1_pt1 | contig 30633 bp, 10 predicted proteins | sample 1952111 | NCBI WGS metagenome assembly ULNZ01 (sample SAMEA4835590, study PRJEB28245) | human gut metagenome | biome: gut microbiome; material: fecal sample | place: Denmark | collected 2008 | reverse complement strand
ATTTCTCGATACTACTCCTGCAACAGTTTATTATAATAATATTAAAGGTTATATTTCTTAAGATGATTGACATTTAGATACAGTGCTTCTGCTTAGCAGTAACGCTAATAACAGTTCTAAAGCTAGCTCTAGTAACTTTAATTCTATAAGTTATATGTTCATACTATTGGATTGAAAGTTAAAGATAATTATCAAATATATCCTGTTGATAGTAGAGGAATTAATTTTGTTGGTTATGTATTTTATCATACTCATACTCTAATTAGAAAATCTATTAAATATAAAATTATAAGACTAGTAAATAGTTATTTAAATAGAGAAATTGATAAAAAAGAATTTAAAGTTAGAATGTGTGCTTATTATGGATGGCTTAAACACGCTGATGCTAAAAATCTTCTTTATAAAATTCAAAGTCTTACAGGTGTTAGATATTCTAATTGGAATGGCAAAAGAACTAATATTGCTAAATATTATGGTAAATACGTTAGAATAATTCAAGTTATTAATTATGCTAAGTATTTTAGAATTAATTTTATTAGAAATGGTAAAGCTTATTATGCCGATAGTAGAGATAAAACTTTATTTTATTCTATACATAGACTTAATCATTTTCCTATTAATTTTAAAATTACTAAATATGATTGGCGTATTTATGCTAAAAATAGAAAAGAAAAAGTTAAACCTCAAACATAATATATTATGACTAAAGATAAACTTAAAGACGATATTATTAGAACTATATGCTGTTTAAATAGTGATATATCTAATAAAGATAGAAAATTACTAATTGAATTATTAAATTCTATTGTTGATTATACTAATAATACTGAACTTGAACAAGATGTTAAAGTTATAACACAAAAACATAATGAATTAGTTGAAACAGTTAATGAACTTAAAACTAAAGTTGAAACATATTCTAATAAGATTAATGAACTTGAACAAAGAGTTCATTAATTAGAAAACGCAAGTCAATCTTAATATGGCTAGTCTTAATCAATTAATTAGTGAATTTGCTCATGCTGTTGGCAATCCTAATAGTATTCCTCTTAGACGTAATCTTCGATATGCTATTCTTCATGGTCGTAATGAACTAATTCGTAAAAGTTATGAAAATCATAAATATGTTGATAAAGGTTTGCAACAACGTATTCGTGTTTCTATTATTAATGTTCCTGATGGTGACTTATATAATAGTCAAACTCTTGGGCTTCCTGCAATTAAACGTACTAAACAAGAAGTTCCAAAGCCAGTTAGACTTATTAATAACTTACCTTTCCAATCAATTAGAACTACCGGACATACTGGGATAGAAATACCATTTGCAAAAGAAGCTAGTGCTAAGTTTTATCATTATCTTGCAGGTATGTGCAATCTTCCTGTTTATGATTATATTAATGGTTATATTTATTTCTTTAGTAATAATAAAGATTGGTTTCAAAATATAGGTTCTATTATTATTGAATCTCCATTTGAAATTCCTTATCTTGTTCCTACCGAAACTGTTGAAAAAGCTAAAGATGTAAATTATGACCCTATTGATGATGAAGCTAAATACGATGATGATGAATTTCTTATTCCTGAAGATATGATTGGAGCTCTTAAAGAGATTGTATTTAAACGTAATCTTATTGAAGTTCCTCGTCAAACAAATGAAACTCCTATTGATAATTTTGTAACTAGATAAATTATGATTAAAGATATAGATATTAGTCATTATTATAAAAAGTTTATTGAAACTTCTAATGACGATATGGCAAAATATAATAAAGAACTTGAACTTATAAATAAGATGAAAGCCGATTGTCGTGCTTATATTAAAAGTAAAAATCAAGTTATTAAAGATGATTTAAAAATTAATCTTAATGAATATGGGTTTCAATTTCTTAATGATAATGTTGAATTAATTAATAAATTAGAGCAATTAATTAATAATCGACTTAGTTATACAGTTGGAGAAAGACGTATTGTTCTTCTCCAACTTTTGCGTTATTGTAACTTAGCTAAAAAAGCAAACGATTATATTATTGCTCTTAAACTTGCTACAAGACGTTCTGAATTAAGTCTTTCTGATTATAAAAAGTACATTCATAGGTATTATAGTTATGGTGTTCATAAATGTGTTCTTGAAGGCTATGCTTATCATTTTAAATATGAAATTGGTGATTTAGTTATTAATTTCTGGAGATATAGAGATAAACCTAGAGATACTTATGTTGATTGGAACGCTACTAGACTTAAAAAACAAGAAATTATTGATGCTGGTCTTAAACCTTATGATAAAGAAGAAGCAGAAATATATAAAATTCGTGGACTTAAGTATGATGGTATTCCTTATGTAGTTTATAAAACTAATAAAGAGTTTTATGAAATACAACTTATTAATAATGGAACTCATAGTTATAGTGCTATTAAATTTAAGTATGCTAATTATATTAATAGAGAACTTAGAGGTAAAGATGCTAAACAACTTAATTCTGAATGTAAAACTGTTGATGATATTTTTAATCTTAAATTAGGATTAAGAAGTAAACTTCTTGTTTATCTTGAACGAGAACCTAATGCTCCATTTAAATATATTAGAAATGTTAATCAACAAAAGTATGAACGTGGAGCACATAATAATGGTAATAAAACTAGATATAAAAACTAATATTATGGCAAATAATAAAACGATTACTATAGAATATATAATTGGTAAACTTGATAATGATTTCAATCCTGATGGAAGTGATTGGATTCCTAGAGTTCCTGCTTGGTGTGTTGATGCTATGAATGAACTTAAAGTTCTTCGTAAAGTTGATAAGAAAATGAAACTAACCGTCATTAATAAGATAGCTAAAAGTAAATGTTGTCTTATTGATGACGGTCTTAAAGTATATGATAGTAATGGTTGTGAAGTACCTAGAGCTGATACTAATAAATATAGATGTGGTGATACTGAATCTACTCCATCCTCTACGGGGGGTCAAGCGGAGGACGAAAGTCCGGAGCGTGCTACTAATAAAGACTATCTTGGTATGCCCGATGATTGTTGTCCTAATGGTTCTAGAACTAGAGAAGTTATTGATACTGGTAAAGTAGGATGTAATCCTGTTGTTTATACAGTTCATAATAATACTGAATGTCCAAGATGTCAGCATGAAGTTCATTCTCATTGTCAGACCCCCCGTGGAGGATATGATAAGTCAAATCATAATTATATTCTTATTGGAGGTAATACTATTGAACTTAATTTTAATGATACTTGTATAACAGTTATTTATAAAGATATTGAAACTCAATATAGTGATAACTATCATTGTGAGATTCCTGTTATACCTGCTAATGGTAAATTAATTCAAGGTCTTACTTATTATTGTATGGCTCGTATGCTTATGAGAGGATATAAACATCCTGTGTTTAATCTTTCTGCTAGTCAATATGGAACTAATCCTTTCTATCTATGGGAAAGTATGAAGAAAGATATTAAGACTAGTATTCTATTAGATGAACAAAGTGATGATGATAGTGGTTGGAATGAGTTCTTTTATAACTTTACTTTTCCTAAATAATTATGAATATACAAAAGAAACTTAGTCTTAATAAACATCCAGGTGATTGTGTACCTTATTCATTAGTTGCTGCTAAGAACGTTAAAGTAAGTAATGATGATAGGATGATTGTTAATGAAGAAGGACTTGAAGATTGTAAAGTAATTGCTAATGCTATTCATGAAGATGGTATTAATAATTTTAAAATAGTTGGTGTTATTCCTACTAGTACTGAACTTATTTTATTTATTGTTAATACTGATTCTAATGAATCTTATATTTATAGATATAATGAACAAGCTGATAATTGTTATAGAGTAAATAGTAATTGGAAATATAATGGTGGAAAGATTAAAGGAACATATACTTATAATGTTAAAAATCATCTTATAGTAGCTATTGCTGAAAGTGATGCTTCTATTGATGTTCCTCTTAAAACTATTAATATTGATTTAGATTCTGACCGTCCTGATTCTGAAATGTCTGTTATTCCACAAATAACTTTACCTACTATTAGTGGTTTAAATTATGTTAGTGGTGGAGCTTATAAAGGATTTTATTTTATATTTATTAGATATAAGATAGATAAAACTAATTATACTAAATGGTATAGTATTGGATTTCCTATTTTTAATGATGTTATAATTCCACAAGTTATTAATAAAGTTTGTTTTAGAAAAACTAATGTTTATGAACCGAAAGATGAACCAAATGGTTATTGTTATGGTAATACTGATTCATTTAGTGATTCTAAAGATATATGTAATCAAACTTTTGAAATAAATATTAGTGGAGGTCGTTCTGGTCTTTATCAACTTGGTTTTATTGTATGTAAAAAAGATAGTACTCAAGCGTTTAGAACAGATGATTTAAATAATAATATTTTTAAATTTAGTAGAGATATTCTTGTTGAATATAATGTTGCTGATTTAACTACTGACTATTATAATTATTATAATGTTGGTAATATCATTAATTATAAGAATAGAATATATATTGCTAATTATAATGAAAAAACTGATAACGATGATAGAACTTTAAATAATGGTAAAACATTAGAAGAGGCTGTTAAAGATATTACTATTAAACTTCGTAATAAAGCTATTAATGCTTATTATAATGATTATACCACTGTTAATGCAGTTAGTGAAAAAGGTCCATATTTTAAAATAGCTAGCCTTCAAATTACTGGTACTTCTGATTGGCAAATTAAAGATATTAATAGAGTATTCAATAATAATCAATATCCTTTTCGTACTTTTAGAACTTTATTTAATAATACAGTTATACAAGGTATTGCAGCACATGAATATTTAAAAATTAATTATAATGCTAAAATAAAAGTAGGTAGTAGAGGTAGTAATAATCTTAAAGAATATCTTGCTTGTCATTGTTTTATTATTCCTACAAGTTATAAATATGAAAATAATCAATCTGTTTATACTTTACCTAGTACAGTTAAAATAGCTTGTTATGTTTATAATGGAACTGGATTTACAGAAGATGCTGTATTTACTAGTGGACAAGTATTATTTGGTGATACTATATTTGATATTGATAATTGTAAAATGAGAATTACTCATTCTACTATTGAACCTAGTTATGATTTTAATGAACGTAAAAAGAACGATACTCTTATTCCTGGAGAAGTATATAATTTCTTTATTCATTTTGTTGATAAATATGGTGATGCTAGTAGAGGTTATAAACTATCTAATAAAGATAAGTATATAAATAATATTGTTAATGATGGTTCTCATTGTACTATAATTACTTTTAATTGGAATAATCAAGGTAATGGTAATATTCCATATTGGGCAGTTATTAGTGGAGATATTCCAATATCTAGTATTAGTTCTAATGTTAAAAGATATATTGCTAATCATAAAATTGTAGTTTATACTGCTGAACCAATAAATAATCCTACTACTAATATATTACTTAATAGTTCTGGTGAACTTGAAGCTACTAATAAAGATGAACTATATACTCTTATATCTAATTACTTTATTGATTATCAAGATAAAGATAAATACAATGATTTATATGTTTATCAAGTTATAAATAGTGGTAGTTATACTCCTTGTAGTAATCAAGTAATAGGTGCTATTGGTGTTGATAATGAAGCTAAATTTGGTTATTACGAAAATATTAATGGTGATGAACTATTTAGAATACCTGATTTAATATTTGATGCTGAAGCTATTGGTGGTGAACATACTAGAGATTTTGTGTATAATATGAATAATACTTTTAATAAGTTTTATATTCGTGCTAATATTGATACTACTTTATGGAATCAAATTAAAGAATTAGGTTATGCTGGATGGTTTATTAGTTATGAAAAAGTTGAACCTATTACTAGATATACTGGATTACTAACTAGAAAAGATTATTGTAATATAGCTAGTAATGTTACTTGGGAAAATGGTAGTTGGGGTACAAAACCAGGTTTTGTAGCTAATAATTTTACTAGTGATAAATGTTATCTATATAGTGGTCGATTTGATATTGATGATAGTATTAAATATGATTTTAATATTATTCGTATTGATGGTAAATGTAAATTTGAACCTTATAAAGAAAAACATGATGTAGTTGATATGGTAGTTAATACTACTTATCCTTATAATTATAATATGCCAGTTATAGGTGTTATTAGTAGAAATGAATATAAACCTATTAATAATTATAAACTAGTAGTTGCTGATAGTGTTACTGATAGTAGAGCTGGAAAAGGAACTGCTCTTGAAATGGATGATTATAAGGAATTACTACTTGATGCTGAAACTATGTTTCTCGCAACAGTTCTTAATTGTACTAAAAATATTTATACTAGCAAAGAAAAAGAACTTGTAAGACTTAATGACGTTTGCTATAATGGTGGAACTTATTCTATTGAACATGGATATAATGGTAGAATGACTTATGATGGCGTTCTTATTTATAATGATAATGGAGTTATAATGAACGAAGGCAATTATAAATTATATACTCCTACTAATAATCAATATTATTATAGTGGTGATGAACCATGTTGGCTTGATATTCCATTTAATGTTTATATTCAATTTCCTCTTTATAATGATAAGTTCTTTGAAAGTAAACGTTTTAATAATGAACCTAGTAAGATAGCTTTTAGTATTAAAGAAGATACTGACAAGAAAAGTGTTGCTTTTGGTACATTTGTAGAACCTAAAAATAGTGTTGATTTATTTAAAGACCCTATTGGAAATGTTGACCAATATGTTCCTAAATTGTTAACTCAATATCGTAATGATATTATTAATATTACTCGTTTTGATAAAACTATAAGACGTAGTAATGTTATTCAAGATGAAAGTGAAGTTAACGCTTGGCGAATATTTCCTATTGAAGGTTATAAAAATATTACTGAAAATAAAGGAAGTATAACTAATTTAGTTGGAATTGGATATTATCTTTTAGTTCATACTCAACATAGTATGTTTATGTTTGATATAAGTGCTGCACTTAAAACTAGAGATGAAAATGTTCAATTATATCAACCTGATGCTTTTGAAGTTGATTATAAAGAAGTCTTTACTAGTGATAAAGGTTATGGTGGACTGCAAGATGATTTAGCATATATAGTCGGAGAATTTGGTTATATTTTTTATAACGATGATTTTCATAAACTTTATCAATTTGATGATGGTCAACTTAAAATAATGGATGAAGATATTAAATTATGGCTAGATAAATATCATCCTAATAAAGTTAGATTTGCTCATGATAAATTTAATAATCGTATTCTAATTAAATTTGATTATACTTATGATAATATTAATCCTAATACTAAAGAATCTATTATAGAATCACATAATGAAGTTATTAGTTTTAATTATAAAATAGGTAGTTTTATTAGTTTACATGATTATTATTTTAATAATGCTTGGTCTACTAAAACTAAATGTTATTTTCAAACTGAACATAATGATGATAGACTTAACTGTCCTCTTCATGTATTTACTCATGAATATAATTATGGTAGATTTAATACTCACATGGGCGATGATAGTAGAAGTCTATATTTAGTATCTAAACAAGAAGTTGGTGATGAGCCTATATTAGTTCATAATAGTTATATTGATATTATAGTTAATGAATCTTATGAACTTATTAAATTTCTTGAATTTATTAAATATAAAGTACGTAAGATATATATTCCTATTTATAGTGATAATATTAATAATCCTGTTGATTTAAGAGAACATCCTTATGCTGGAGATATACTTCGTATATTTAATGAAGATAATGATACTGATGATATAGATATTAATATTGATAAACTTAATGAATTTAATAAGTATAAAAAACCTTGGTATGAACTTACTCAATATAACTTTAATTATTTCCGTAATGCAATTAAAGAACATCCTAATACAGTAAGTGATAAACTTCGTAGAGTATATGGTAATTATTTTGTAGTTCGTTTTATATTTAATAATTCAGATAATAAGCGCATTGAATTTGAAAGTCTTGAATGTGCTCAAACTCAATTTAGAAAATTATGATACAGTATAGAGATAGACAAAGACAAAAAGCTTTTATTGGTGCTATTATTGGTGCAGCTGCTAGTATTGCTGGTGGTATAATTAAAGGTAATAAACAAAAGAAAGCTCAAGAAAAAGCCCAAGCTGAAGCTCAAGCTGCACAAGACCATAAAGATGCTTTACAAAATGCTCAAGCTTTAACTAGTGCTTATGCTAATCAAGATTATGTTGGTCAATATAATGATAAGCTTACTCTTAAATGTGGTGGTAGAGTTCGACGTAAAGCTAATTTTGGTACTGAGTTTGCTCAAGCTCTTCCCGGTTTAGGTAATCTTGCTAGTTCTATTACAGGAGTTCAAGGACTTGGTGAATTAGGTACTGCAATAGGTCAAGGTATTTCTGCTAATCAACAAATTAATGAAAATAAACGTATTGCTCAAGAAGCTGAACAGCGTAAACAACTTCAAGCTGGTCAACAGCAACTTAATATTACTTCTGATAAAATGACTAATCCAATGACTATGTATCAACGTTCTAGTTTTATTAATAAATATAAATGTGGTGGACGTAGAAAAGCGTGGATTGGTGCTGCTATTGGTGCTGCTGGAAGTTTAATTGGTGGTATGTTTGGAAGTAAAGGACAACAACCAATTCAAGTTAAACAAGCTGACCAAGCTAGTTATAGTGCTCCTAAAACTGGTCTTGAACGTCCTGAATGGATTACTAATGGTACTGTTCAACAACCTGTTATGCCTCAATCAGTATATCGAGATAGGCTAAATGTATATCGCTGTGGCGGTAGTAGACGCTAGTCTTTTGCTCTCTGTTGAATTATTATATATAGGTATGAACTATTAATCGACTGATAGGCTATCATTCAGCAGAGAGCCTTAAAATCAATCAAATTACAATTTCTCATTATATTATATAAAATGCCTAGAAAAGATAAAGTTATTCATATAAGTAATTTACCTAGTACATTTAGAGGTAATGTTACTCGTAATGGAAGATTTATTCAAAATGGTATTCCTCCACTTGGTGGAGCTTATGATAAAGTTGCTAAATCTACTAGTTTAATAAGACTCGGTAATGAATTTCTCTATAATGGTATAAACAATTTGGTGTCTAAAGATAATAGAGAAAAATTAATGAATAATACTGCTGATAGACTTATTAATTATGTTAAAGATTTTAATAAAGAATCTCTTCCTAGTGATGATGAACTTGGACCAACATTTCCATTTAATATTATTCAAACTCCTAGAAGTAATGGAAGAAATCTTCCTCAAAAACAATATGCTGTTGGTGGTAAAATACCAAATGTAGTTGCTGGTGGTATTGCTCAACCTCTTGGTAATAATTTCTTTTATATGAATGGAAGAAAACATAGTCAAGGTGGTATTGATATTGGTCCTAGTGATAAAACTGGTATTGAAGTAGAAGATGGTGAAGTAATTGAAACTAATGGTAATGAACTTAAAGTTTATTCTGCACAACCTATTATTAATGGTGTTAGTCCTGCTAAATTAGTTATGGGTGGAGCTAATCCTAATAAAGTATTTAAAGCTCAAGAAGATTTTAAAGATAGAAATAGAATTAATGATGATGGAACTAAATATAAAGAAGGTGGCAAAATTTATCAAGCACCTGATGAATATAAAAGACAAATCGCTGAAAGTGGTTCGATAATTATTGGTGGTTATCCTACAATAGCTGGTAATAGAAATTATAAATTTATTAAAGGTTTAACTAAAGCTTCTAGAATAGGTAGAACTGCTACTAATTTTATTAATTTAGGTAGACAAAAGATTTATGATTTAGCTAATAAAATTGATAATACTTGGATTAATCAAGGTATTAAAGAAGTTTATAGAACAACTATCGGTAAACATGGTAGTAATATTCCTAGAACTATTGATTATATTACTAATAAATTAAATATAAATGAAGATAATAAAAAAGCTATGGGTGGATTAAATAGAAATAAAGATTATGGCTCTAAAAAGAAACCTTATCCTAGTGTAGCTAAAAAAGATTTTGCTGGTGGACATAGAAGTTATCCTATTCCTACAAAAGCAGATGCTGTTGACGCTTTAAGATTAGCTGGATTACATGGTAGAAATGATGTTAAAGCTAAAGTTTATAATAAATATCCAGAACTTAGAAAGAAAGGTAATGTTGGATTAGTTGTTAGTATTAATGGTAATGTTAAGAATGGATTAATTCATTCTCCATCCTCTACGGGGGGTCTACGCGATAAATTTGCTGTTGGCGGAAAACGGATTAATCGTCATGGAAGAACTTGGGAATATGATGAACAAATTGGAGCTTATGTTCCTATAACTAATAGAACTATTAATAGAACTTCTGCTTATCCTATTAATAAATCTGCTAGAGGAGAAACTATTATTGGAAGTGATTATACTTTTAGAAATGGAAGATGGTCTAAAAATAATAATGTAAATACTAATACTAATAAACCTAATATTGATAATGGAAATCGTCGTCCTCAATATTATGCAGAACGTAAACTTCCTTTATTTGAAGATGGTGCTGGTATTACTAGTGGTTTAGTTAGAGCTGGTTGGAGTCATGGAAATAACAAAGGTGTTAGTATGAATAATACTAATATTCCTAATTTACCTACAACTAAATCCAAAGGGAATACCCCCCGTGGAGGAGGTAGTAAGTCAAGTCAATCAACTCAATCTATTCCTACTAAAACACCTCCTATTGCTGTTTATAATCGCAATCTACCTAAAATAGAAGCTAGTATTCCTACTACTTTACCTGTTTCTACTAGTACACCTGCTAAAGGAACTACATCTTCTGATGGTAAAGGTCAAGGTAAATTTAAAAATCTTACTACTGCTGATTGGATTGGACTAGGTAGTAATGTAGCTGGTAGTTTAGCTAGTTATTTTGCTAGTAGAAGAGCTATTAATAAAATGAGAGGTCCAGGCCAACCTACTCTTATTAGTGCTAATAAACTTAAAACTAAATATAATATTAATCCCCAACTTGATAGAATTAGAGAAGATAAATTTGAAGCTTATCGTGATATTGATTCTAATACAGCTAGTAGTCGTGTTAGTTTAGCTCGTAAACAACGAGTTCGTAATGCTGCTGGTCAAGCTGCTAATGAACTTTATGGTAATAAAGAAAATATAGAAACTAATCTTATTAATCAAGATAGACGTAATCAACAAAGTGTTCGTCAATTTAATGCTCAACAATACAATCAATATATAGATAGAAAAACAGCATTTGATAATGGTATTAGAGAAGCTAAAGTAACTAATATTAATAATTTATTTAGTGGAATTAATGCTGGTATTCAAGATATGATTAGTAGATATGAAAATCGTAAAGCTTTAAATAATACTATTGGTGCTATGAGGGCATCTGCTCCTAATGTAGATGATAGAATTATGAGAGATGCTGGAGTTGATTATGATGAATTTATTATTCGTAAACGTAGAAAACTTGGAGGAAAACAATCATGCCGATAAACTTTTATACTCCTATTTTTAGACAACAAGTTAATCCTATTGACTTAAATGTCTTAGCTAGAACTTATAATACTCTTGAACAAGGTCATCAACAAGCTATTCAAACTAAATCTCAGATTGATGCTCAACTTGCTCAATTAGATTTAAATGAAGCCGAAGATGCTTGGCGTCAAGAACAACTTAATAAAGTTCGTAATGCTCTTACCGAAAATATGCAATATGGTAATGCTTATTCTAGTCTTGATGATATAGTTGGAACTTATGGAGATATAACTTCAAGTCCGGGAATGATTGGTCGTTTACGTGCTCAACAAGATTATAAAGCATATATAGATAATCTTGATAAACGTACTGATTTATCTGAAGATTATAAGAATTATTATCGTACTGTTAATAAATATAATTATCAAGATATAACTGATAAGAATGGTAATGTTATTGGTGGAAGTAAATGGACTCCTATTGATAAAGAAGTTTCTGAAATTCCTATGAATCAGATACTTAATCAAGCACTTCAATGGGCTGCTAAAGAACAAGGCGAAGGTAGTCAAACAAGATGGCTTGATGCTAATGGAAAAGTTACTGATGATATTACTAAATCTGTTACAGGAGAGATTTATTCTTATACTAAAAGTGATTGGCAAAGATTAAGTAAAGCTAAACTTGCTGAAGCTGTTAAAGCTGTTATTGAAAATACTCCCGGAGCTAAAGCTAGTCTTGAACAAGATTATAAGATTGCTAAATGGAAATATGACCAAAATGGTAGTAATCCTGATATAACAGATAAAAATGGTATTCTGCTTACTCCTGAACAATATCTTGCTAAACGTATTGACCCTTTCTATAATGCTGCAACTTTTTATAATCAAAGTAGTAATACTACTTATGGAGAAGCATGGAAAGCTCAATTAGCTTTATCTAAACAAGCTGGTTCTGGAAGTAATGCTCAAAGAAAACAAGCTATTGATAATTTAACTTATAAAGGTACTCCTGTTCGTATTGATAATTTTATGCCTGCTCAAGCTCAAGCTGAAATTACTAGTAATAGACAATCAATAGCTGGATTACTTAATAAATATAATCCTGATATTAATATTGATTTAGGTACTGCTAATCCAGATGATATTAGAACTAGTATCATGACTAATATTACTAGCCCATCTGATAGAGCATATGCTTTAAGTTATCTTAATGATATTATTGATAATCAAGAATATATTAATAGTCTTAAAGTTGGTAAATCTCAAGATAGTATTGATGGATTTGATACATATAATTCTATTATTAGTTTAAGTGATTTACCTAGTAATAAATATTCAGATAGATATAGTAAATATGTTAATCAAATATTTGGAGATAGTTCTGCTATTAGACAATACTTTAATAATGATGATGTTTATAATTCATTTATTAATTCTCTTGGTGGAGAGAAAAAAGCTGCTAGTCTTGGAATAAGATTTGGTTCTGATGGTAATGGTTATAGATATGCTGAATTACCTAAAGATTATCATAAATCTATTTATAGTTTTGGCAAAGCGGTTAAAGAAGCTGAAGATACTAGAAATCCTTTAAATGCTTTTCTTAATTCTGCTAAGACTAGATTTTTTGGTTACGGTGATAAATTTGTTCGAGTTGATTCTAATGGTGAAGAACATCATGCTGGATTACCAACAGGTAATAAAGAACCTTATATTGGTTTAATTGATTATGTTGATTCTCTTAAATCTAAAAATGATGCTGTTCTTGATGGTGGTCAAATAACTTCTTCTACTATTGGTATTAGCGCTTTAACTCCTGAATTAGCTGAAATTAATTTTATGATGAATGCTAATCCTGAGAAAGCTAGTCAACTTTCTGCTTATAAGAAGAATAAAGAAGAACAAGCTATGATGGCTATTCGTAGTGGTATTGATTTAACTCAAGGTGAAGCTTATATTACTAGTGAAAATGGAATATTTGAACCTATGACTTCTGAAGATAGAAAAGCTTATACAGCTTATCTTAGAAGTGCTAAAGAAAATGAAATTACTCCTACTATTGTTCGTGACCCAAAAACTGGCGATGTTGGAGTTCAAATTAATATTGCTGGTTATTACGATACAGAAGGTAAACTTAAAAGAGAACCTATTACTTTACTTGTAGGTAGTGGTGCTATTGATAGTTCTATTATTCAATCTTGGAATCAAGATACTAGTTGGAAAGCTGCCGGTAAAGTAGAAAATTATTATAATGCTAATAGACCTATTTCTCTTACTAATAATGCTGCATTTACTGGAATTGATAAATTTAAATTAGTACCTAATGGTGGAGGTTTTAATTTAATTAATTCTACTAATAATCAAACTATTGGTTTAGTAAGTAAAGAAAATGCTGTTGATATTGTAGATAATTTATCTCAATGGGAACAAACTGTAACTGCTGTTAAAGCTGGTATGGCAGTAGATGAAAATGCTGTTAAGGCTATTCAACAAAATGTTGCTACTAAACTTGCCCAACTTAGTGGCAGTTCAGACCCTTATGTTATTCAATATTACTATGATGAATTAACTAATAATCTATATTAATATGGATGTATTAAAGTTTCTACAAGGTGGTAATAAAACACCTAATCCTGAATATAATCCTAAAACTAAAAAGGGGGCTATACAGCCTCCTACTTTAGTTGATTACAACCCCGGCACTTCTATTAGTGACCGGGGTCGTGGTCATTTATTTAGTCGTATTGCTGGACAATCATATAATCTTAATCAATATGATATAGATAAATATGCTCCTTATGATGTTTATGTTAATCCTGTTGATGACCCAGAAAAACTTGATAAAGAACGTGCTGTTAATCAAAGTAATTGGGAACAAGGGTTAAGAATGATTGGACAGATTGGTAATGAAATTACTGTTGGTACAGCTATTGGTTTTGCAGATTTAGCTGATGCTTTCTATAATATGGTTAGTAATAGTCCTAATGATTATCAATCTGAAATAAGTTCTGAACTTGAATCTTTAAAAGAATCTATTAATGAGCGTTTAGCTATATATAGAGAAAATCCTAATGCTGCTTTTGATATTGGAGATTTTGCTTGGTGGGCTAGCAATGCTCCTAGTATAGCTAGTTCTTTAACTCTTATGGTTCCTAGTACTGGTCTTGCTAAAGGTGTTTCTTTATTAGGTAAAGGCATAAAGTTTAATAAATTAGCTAATAAAATGGCTAATGCTATTAATATGACTCAAAAGAGTAGAGCCATTACTGGTAGAATAGCAGAGGCTACTGCTATTGGAGTTCCTTCTCGTTATCTTGAAAATTATCAAGAAGCTAGACAAACTTATAATGATATTGAAGATTATTCTAAAACTCAACTTGCTAATATGAATGATAAACAAAGAGAAGAGTTTTATAATAATAATCCTAAATATAAAGATATGTCTGATGAAGAAGTAGCTAAAGATATTGCTAAAAATAGTGCTGATATTACTTTTGCTGAAGATTGGGCTAATGTTCTTTTTGACGTATGGCAAGTTTATAGTTTAAAGAACTTATGGAAAAATGCTTTAAGTGGTAATACAACTAGTTCCAGACTTAGAAATTTAAATATTTCATTTAATAGTAATATTGATGATGCTGCTGCAATTACTAATGCTTTAAGTAATAAAACTACTAAACAAGCTATTACTAGTACATTAAAAGATGTGGGTAATGATATTCTTCATGGTGTTAGAGCTGAATGGACAGAAGGGGTTGAAGAAGCTATTAATTATATAGCTAGTCAAGATGGTTTATATAATGGTAAAAAAGTATTTAATAAAGATATTCCTCAACAAATTATTAAAGATTATCTTCAAGACCCAATGTTATGGGAGCAAGCATTTTGGGGTGCTCTTGGTGGTGTTACTTTTAGTAGTGTTATGAATAAAGCTGGTGAATTTATTAATAAACGTCTTGATAAAGATTGGACTTCTGCTGAAAAACAAAGAGAAAACGAAATTCTTGGTCGTACTGCTACTTTTCAAGCATATCAAGAAAGACTTAATAGTATTGCTAATGGTAAAAATCCATTTATAACTATTACTGATGAAAATGGTCAACAGGTTAATCCAGATATTATTACTGGTACTGAAGAAGAACTTCGTAATATAGCTGAAAAAGAATATATGGATAATATTATTATTAATTCTATGAACGCTGGTAATTTAGGACTTCTTGAAAGTTCTATTAATAGTAAAGAATTTAATGATAGTATTACTAATAAACTTGGATTACAACAGCAAGATAGTATTGAACTTATTAATAGATTTAAAACTGAAATTAATAATCTTAAAAATGAATATAATACTACTTTAAATAAAGTTAATAGACTTGGTGGCGGATTTGAAGTTGGTCGTATTATAGCTACCCAAATGGTTCATGCTCGTAATCGTCAAGAAAATTATAATAATCTTCTTAATTGGGCTAATGATGTTTTAAATCAAGATATTACAAATAATCATATTGAAGATGTTGATATTAATTCTGCAAAGAATGGTATTTATCAACATATTATTGATAGTATTCAAAGAGATATTAAAACTATTCAAGATAACGCTGCAATTAATAATTCTGTTAAACAAGAACGTGTTGCTCAATTAAATGAACGACTAGATGCTATTAATAAACTTTATACTCCTATTGATATTGAAAATAAAAATGATGTTCAATCAGCTGTTCAATTACAAAAACAATATAATGAAGTATTTAAAGATTTAGCAGAAGTTGTTAATGCTGAGATTAATGTTGAGGTTAATAAAAATCAACTTAATTTATCTGATGATAATATTAAATCTCGTATAACTTATCTTAATAACTTCTTTGATAATAGTCGTAAAAAGATTGTTAATAAAGCTATGGACGATTTACGTAATGCTTATAAACAATATGGTAAAGAATATGTTAATTCTGTTATTAAAGATGCTAATAATGGTAATAAACCAAATATAGATAAAACTATTCGAGATGCTTATGCTGCACTTGATTTAAGTTCTAAAGGTAATGAACATCTTAAAAATACAATAGAACAATTAGCTGAGATTGCTGAGATTGAAAACGATGTTAATAATACTCCTAAAGAGGAAGAAGTTGCTCCTGTTAATCCTGATGTTAATGAAGTTAATGAAACTGATGTAGATGATACTAACTCATCTCCATCCTCCACGGGGAGTATAGCGGAGCGAAGCGAAGCGGTTCCTAGTGAGCCTACTAATACTGAACAACCTCAATCTCAAACTGAACAACCAATTTCTCAAGAACCTATTAGTACTCCTAAATCTGAAGTTAATAATAATCTTCCAGATGATGATTTTGAACGTGGTCAAATAGGTACTGATTTAGTTTATGAAAGTATAGCTGATTTAGAAGATTCTTTAGGACATGAATCTACTAGTAGTGATTTACTTAATGCTAGACAGTCTTTTATTGATAAACTTAATCAAGCTGGATTTGAACAAACGGAAGCTACTGACATAGTTAATAATATTATTGACGGTCTTACAGGCGGTAGTTTATATAGTTCTGTTCAAGATGATAGTACTAGACGTTTATTACTTAATGCTACTTATGCTACTGTTACAGGTAATGAACGCAATATAGAAGCTATTATGGATGATTTTGCTAATAGTGTTGATAGTGAAGGTAATACTAGAGGTAAAATTGTTAATGGTAAAGTCTATCTTAGTATTGGTCAATTAGTTGAATATATAGATAGTGTTACGGGTAATAAAATTATTAAAAATTACTTGTTTAATCAAATAAAAAACTATCTTTACGCCAGCACTAATAATCAAGGTAAATATCGTGCTACTGATGAATCAACTATTAAAAAACTTAATGCTAGACAATTTGTTCAATATGTAGATGGTATTGCTAAAGAACGTCTTGAAAGACTTCAAGTTGAACATACTAATAATGTTAATCTTAAGTATATAGTAGAGAATGAAAATGTTAAAGCATTTACTAGTATTAAGCAAGGTGATTATTTAGAAGCCATATATAATGTTAAACTTAAACGTATTGATATATTTGCTAATGATACAATTATTGGTTATATAGGAGTTCCAAATATTGATAAGTTTGGTAATTATGATATGGTTAATCAAGGTTGGAAATATAATATTCATGCTGAAAATGGTCAAGTTATTTCTCCGTTTAAAGATGCTTTAATTAGTATTCTTGACGGTGACAGATTTGATGAAGAATTTATTGGTCATTTATATGAACTTGCCGTTAAAGAAGAAGTTACAAATAAAGAACTTGATACTTTATTTAAAGAATTTGAAGTTAAATATCCTGATATTGTTAAAAACTTTACTACTCCTGTTGCAAGTTTTGATTTAGCTGGACATCTTGTTAATCTTACTAAATATATATTTAATCAACCTTATGAGAATAGTCATGAAGCTAGTATTAATCGTTGGTTTAATAATCTTCTTAATAGTTATGACCAAGCTATTACAATAGTAAAAGGTGATTTTAAAGGTAAGATTAGAGCTGTTAATGTTAAATATGGAGTTCTTAATACTATTGATGATGCTAATGGCGAATGGAATGATGTACAAGAAACAGTAGTTAATTATAATGAAGATGTTAATAAACTTGGTGTAGTTGTACAAGGTCAAGTATATCTTAATGGAGAAAGTAAACCTACTATTATTGAAAATCTTACTACTAATGGTATGCCTGTTATTAGTATTCCAAATAGTGATGGTACTTCTCTATATGCTTTTTGTAAACAAGTTCCATTAAATAGTAATCTACTTAAAGATGATGCTCGACGTATTATTAATTCTATTAAGAATGAAGTTAATAATCTTTGTAGAGATTATATTAGTGGTAAAATAAGTTTTGGTGAACTTAAACAAAGTCTTGGAGATATATTTGGAAATAATAAACTTATTAACGGAGATAGAAATACTGGACTTCAAATTAGTATTAATCCTACTAATATAGGCTTTTATGTTAAAGGTGCACATTTTAATGGTAAGGATTATGCTTTTACTATTAATTCTGATGCTGGTAATTATAAACGTAATATTATTATTAATTCTCCTTATGTTGTTAATAGTGCTTTTAAAATAGGTAAAAGTTATGGTATTAATGCTAGTACTATTGATGAATTAGATAATGCTCTTCGTCCTGTTATTGATGAAATGTTTAACTATGCCCAATTTGCTATTAGTAAAGATTTTATTAATGATAGTACAAAAACTAATGATAAAACTAATAAATATATTTATCGTGAAAATGGTAAAACTATTATAAATATTGATGGTAAAACTTATAGTTATAATAGTTATCAAGATTTTATTATTAGTAATGGTTTAGTTAGAACTAAATTAGCTAATACTAATACTAATGAAACTGCTGGTAATTGGCAAATAGATATTCATTCTAAACTCGATATTACTTATGAACTTGAGGGTAGACCCCCCGTGGAGGATGGAGCAATACCTGAACAGCTATCAGAGTTCATGCTAGATGATACTCTTAACGCTATTAATTTTAATGCTTTTGAATCTGCTATAACTGCTAAGAATTTAACTCTTGGACTTAAAAAGTATTTTGCTAATGACCAAACTGCTATTGATTATATTAATGCTCTTCAAAAAATTGGTATTTTACCTAAAAATATTCAAGTTGTAGATAGTATTACTGATAATAACAGTAATAAAGTTAATGCTGTTTATCATCGTGATACAGATACAATTGAACTTAGTAGTTCTGCTATTGCAGGTCAAAGAGTTTATCGAGTTGTTAATATTATACTTCATGAAAGTTTACATAGACAACTTTATACTAAATATAATACTGAACAAGCTCTTGCTTTAGTTAAACCTATATATGATAAATTTAAAGCTTGGCTTGATACTCAAGATGATGCTACTAAAGAAAGACTTAAACCTTATCTGTTTGAGAACTTTAATACAAGTGAAGCTCTTGAAGAATTTCTAGTTGAAAGTATTACTAGTAATGCTCTTATGTCTGCACTTAATGAAATTAAATATGATAATAGAAAAGTTAATAAACGTAAGACTTTATTTAGTAAACTTCTTGAAGTTATTGCTGATATGTTAGGTATTAAAATTAATGAAGATAGTTTATTAGCTGCTGCTAGAGATGCTTATAAAGCTATTAAGAAAATGCCTAAAGAAAGTAATCAAGAAGCTATTCAAGGAACTTTTCAGTTTGAAGAAGAAACTGCTAGTACAGAACAAACTGAAAATCCTAATGAAGATAACAGTCAAGATTATAATTATAATAATGATAATCTTAATGATGGACTTGATATGTTTAGTAGTGTTGATGATGATATAGTGCTGAATATGGCTGAATTGACTAGCCGTTTACCAATAGACCAACAGCCCGAATTTGCCACTTTGCTTGACACAGGGCGCATCAGTTTTAGCTGTATGTAGAATTAATCGAGCAAATATAAAAGTCGCTTAAAACGAAAGAAAACAGCCTCTATGACGATGTAATAAAATTTTACTTTACATTAGTCATAGAGGTATTACTATTAATGAATTTAAACTTAAATATAAACTTATGAGTTGTGGAAATATTAAACTTGTAGGATATAATAATCTTAATAACATTATTATTAAAGAACATGGTTCTAATAATGCTGATTATTATAGTCTTATAGCTATGGTTGAAGACCCAATCTTTAAGAAGATTATAGCTGATAGAGGTATTAATGTTAAAACTTCTGGAAGACAAGCTTATAATGCTCTTCTTGAAGCTAGAGCTATTAAACTTCGTAATATGGACGATGTAGCTTCTGTTGCTGAAAAAGAAGAACGTGGTTTGTTTAGTACAATTAAAGCTAGAGATACAGCTATTACTTATATGGCTGATATTATGAATAAACTTAGTTTTAATTTTTTATATAATGGCGCTCCATTAAATTTTAATGAAATTAAAAAACGTACTAATGAAACTGTTATTAATGCTGGATTTAAACGCGCTAAAAAATTAGCCGGAAGTGATGAAGCTAGAAATAATGAACTTAATAGCTTTATTAATAATCCAAGTCCTGCTATTAAAATTAATGGTCTTGGAGCATTTCTTCGTAAATATGGTGATGCTCAAGATTTTAATTATGGTGCATTACTTCGTTCTTTAACTAATACTGAATTTAATGAAGCTCTTTTTAATAATAAAAATGTAGCTAAACTTATTAAACGAGATGAGTTATATCAAACTACTGATTATGAAGAATTAGGCGGTTATCTTGATGAAACTTCTACTGAAGGTGATGAAAATAGTATAGATGATGGTATTGATTTAATGACTCAACTTTGGAATTTAAGTATTGGTGAAGTTAAAGATTTTAATAAACACGTAGAAGAAATTATTAAATATCATCTTGCAAGTTTACCTAAACTTACTGCTGCTTCTCAACTTGATAATGGAAGTTATCCTTTTGATACTAATAATGAATTAGGAGTTGTTACTTTTTCTGATGCTAATTACTTATCTAAAATATTATATGCTAGTGCTGATACTAGTAATGTAGATAATTTTATAGCTAGTCTTAAACGTATATCTGAAACTATTCCAAATTGTGAATGTTTAATTCAATTATATGATTTACTTAGCAAAAATAAAGTATTTGCTAATAAATATATGATGGTGTTTAATAAACCTATTATATCTAAAATTGAAACTTATATTCAAACTGATTCTAATGGTAATAGTTATGTTCGTGCTCGTGTAACTAATCCTAATACTGATTCTCGTACTATTTTACAGAATACTTTTTATAATAATGTTAAAAATAATATTATTACTAATCGTGTTCCTATTGCTCGTGAAAAGTTTCGTATATATGATAGATATAAAAATACTCCTCATGCTAATCTTTATTTATATGATGCTTTTAAAGAAATATTTCCAGATATTAATCAAGCTAGTTTTAATTTAGCTATTGCTAAGATTGGTCGTGTTGCTATGGCTAATAATCTTATCAATTTTGCTAATGTTATTAATCGTACAGTTGAAAACTATAATAAATATGTAGAAGCACTTAAAAAGGATGAAGGAACTAAAATGCCTGATAGTTTTATTAATAGAGGTGATACTTCTATTATATATCAAATGGCTGATGTTTTTAAAGATATTATTTATATTCCTGTTGAACTTAATTCTCGTAATCCTGAAGGTAATTTAAGTTCTGATGTTATTAATAGAAGTTTTATTACTAATATTGCTAAAATAATCAATGATGATAAATCTACTGTTGAAGAGCAAAACGCTATGGTTGAAGCTTATGCTAAACAAAAGTTTGCTAGTCATCAATATGATTATAGTAATTTACTTCTTGAACATAGAGATAGTAATGGTAATATAATTAATTATGGATTGTTTAGAAGAGTTGGAAATGGAACTCCTAAACTTACTGAATATGCTCGTAGTATGTTTAAAACTTCTCTTCTTAATGGTATTAGTGAATTAGATAATAATAATAATGACTTATATCGTAGTATGAGTGACGGTGATTATTTAATTACTGCTATGGGATTATTTATGACTGATATTAATAATTCTGAAACTCCTACTGCCAATTATTTATTTCCTATACCTAGTGATGCTCCTAAAAACTTTACTATTACTGCTCCTAGATATAGTCTTGCTGGGTTACGAAGTCAATTAGAAGATGGAACTAAAATTATAAATAGAGAACATCCATTATTTAAACAGTATTATAATATAGCTATTCAAGAACTTACTAATATGGCTCAAGCTGTTAATGTAATGTTTAAAACTAATGCTAATGGTAATCCTATTTTAACTAATGGAAATTTTGAATTTAGTGATACTTATAATAATAAATCTGAACATTTTTATAATCAATATCATAAAGATGGAAAAGGTAATGTATTTATTACTAAAGATGGACACAAAGTTTTAGCTGGTAGAGTATTTAGTTTTAAACGTTTAGTTAGTAAAATTACTCCTAATAGTAATGGAGCATTTAATGAACTAATTGGATATGGTAAGACTATTGACATCCTCTACGGGGGGTCTACACGCGGGCTTAGCTATGTTAATAATCAAGTAGTTCTTAATGGAGAACAACGTGTTGCTCTTGAAGATGCTGTTGCTGATTGGTTAAATGAATATATAACTAATGGTTATAAAGAACTTAAAAATAAATATGGTACATTTATTGATGATAGGATTAATAATGAATCTTTAGCTGAATTTCTAGTTAATGATTATCTTGTTAGAGATAGTATGTACGATATGTATGGTGGTGACCAAAGTTTTTATAAGAATGGTCAAGCTATTCTAAAACGTATTAAAGAAGTACAAGCTAGTGGTAATCCTTTTGGTAATACTGATTTTACTAAAAATGATTTAGATATAGCTACTAATTTATATGATATAACTATCAAAGGTAATGCTGTTACTGTTCCTTATACTGTTAATGGAGTTACTAAACGTAAAAAAGTAGTTCTTCAAGATAAATTTAGAGGTGTTACTATTTATAATACTTTTAAAGCTTCTGATAAAGTTGTTATTGATAGACTTGATAATCAACTTAAAAAAGCTGAACTTGATAAAAAAGATAGAGAACGAATACTAGAACCATTTAAAGGTGGAGTTAATGCTAATGATGCTCAATCTTATATTACTCTTGAAGAATGGATTCGTCGTATTACTGCTGCTGGTGAATTAGATAAATATGCTGGACTTATTCAAAGTCTTACAGATGATACTCCAATAGATAAAATTGATTGGACTAAATTTGCTAATAAAGTTCAAATTCAAAAGAATTTCTATTATGATTTATATTATGATACCACTGTTGGTATTGAAGTTCCTAGACAAGTAAAGAATGCTGAATTTGTTCTTATTCCTAAACTTATTAAAGGAACAGAACTTGAAAAAGTTTATAATATAATGACTAATAGAGGTATTCATCAAATTAATACTGTTGAAACTGTTAAAGTTGCACAACATAATCGAATGACACTTTGGAATAATGATGGTGTTTTAACTGATGAAGCTCTTAAAGAATTTGATAATAATGTATTTGATAATTCTGAACTATTTAGTTATAATTATCTTTATCGTCAGCAAGAAGTTCCTCAACATATGGTTGATGCTAGTAATAAAGCTGCTATTCAGATTATGAAGAAAATGCTTGATAATCTTCCTAATCGAACTAAACTTAATAACCTTAAGAGTAAAGTATTTAATAACTATGTAGCCAATATTAGAAATAGTTTTGAAAAAACTTGTGCTGAACTTGGTATTGGATTAGATGACAATGGACATATTGATTTAAATTCTAATGGTACTATTAAAAATCTTAATCGTTTTGTATTTTTTGATAGATTTAAAGAAAATGCTCAACAACAAGGAGTTGAAAAAGCTCTTCTTGAATTTTTTGATTTAGATAGTGCTGGATTTAATAATCTTCCTTTATTTTTGTCTAATATTAATAGTAAACTTGAAAGTATTGCTAATAGTTATTTTAATACTAATATTACTAGGCAACTTATTAGTGGTTGGCATGCTGCTCAGTTATCTGATTTTGGTTTTAAAGTTGATAAACAAACTCAAACTGATAGTAAACTTCAATATAAAAAGATTGGAGAAGTTGATGGCACTCCTGTTTATTATACTGAAATTAAACTTCCTAGATGGAGTAGTAAACTTAAAGGATTAAATATTGAACAAGTTCCTGATAGCTTACGTACTATGATTGGTTATCGTATTCCTACTGAAGGTAAGCAATCTATATGTATTATGTATGTTAAGGAGTTTCTTCCAGATGCTTATGGTAGTACTGTTGTTGTTCCTGATGAATGGGTTACTCAAACTGGTTCTGACTTTGACGTTGATAGTGTTTATGGTATGTCTAAAACATTTAATCTTGTTAAAAGTATTCCAACTGAAATTACTCATGCTAGATATACTAAAGATGAAGTAGGATATATTAATTATGTTAAAGATAATGTAGATAAAGCTAGTCGTAAGATTCTTGGTAAGACTTATAATAAACAAGGTAATATTAGAGCTTCTTTAAAAAATAGCGAAGATGCTATTAATGCTACTCTTGAAGGTTATAATGGTAATCTTAAAGTTGTTGAAAAAATTGCTAATGATGGTGGGCTTAAGTCTTACGAATCATACTTAAAACTCCCCGTGGAGGATACAAGCAGTCAAGCTGCTAGAACTAATGCTATTATTCAATCATTTATTGATATACTTAATAATCCTGCTGCATTTGAAGAAAATACTACTACTTCTAATTTTGAAAATATCAAAGAAGCTAATGAAACTTATGCAGAAATAGTTGGCGCTAATAAAACAACTGTTGCTCCTAGTGATTTCTTTACTCAACTTGATTGGTTTGATGCTGCTACATCTGGTATTAAACTTAAAGGTATTAGCGTTAATAGAGATACTTTTATGAGTATTGGAAATGTTACTAAATCTAATCATAGCGAAGGTATTAAAGTTATGTATACTACTGATGTAATTAGTGAGCAAGAAGCTGTTAATAGATATGGTAAAGAAAATGTTGAAACTATTGGTAATAAACATATTCGTATTACTCATAAAAATTTTGGTTGGTCTGGAGATGATAAGAATGTTGATGGCTATTTGATTAATCCTTATAGTTCTCAGACTACTGCTCATATTCTTGATGTTATGAAAGAGGGAGCTATACATAATGAAAATACTTATACATTTAATGCTTTCAAAACTATTGTTGACTTTGGAAGTAATTATGATACTGCTATTGGATTTATGTGGCAACCTGCTATTGATATACTAGTTCGTAAATGGAAAGAAACTAATAGTGTTCTTGCGGAAGGTACTAAAAATCCGCTTACTGAAGCTATTAGAGAAGTTGCTCATAATCTTGGTTTTGGTGAAAAAGTTAATTTTGCTGGACGTAAAAAGCTAATTGAAACTATTGATAAAAGTTATGGTGAAACTTTCAAGAAATTATTCAATTTAAGCGTTTCTGACGCATTTTCATCACCTGACCTTATATTTTCATCAGACGCATATAAATCTCGTCTTAGAGGGGAAATGAATGGCGTTCAGCAGGCTTTATTTGACCTTTATGTTCTAGCACAATTCAATCGGTTAAACTCAATCGGACAGGATATAAGTAATAATCTTAATATTCTTAGTGCTGATAAATATGGTGCTAAACAAAGTTTTTATGCTAGTGATAAAGTATTTAGAGATGCTAGAACTGTTATTGAAAATAGTAATATTTATGCTCCATCCTCTACGGGGGGTCAAACTTTGCTGTTAGAGAGTGTATTTCCTGATATTAGTGGTGGTATAGATGCGTTTATTAAATCAGATATATCTAAAAGTAGTTATCCTAGTTTAGCTGCATTTTTACAAATGAGTACTGCTCTTAGTGTTAAAGCTACTCAACAAGTATTTGAAACTGCTAATCCTGTATTTATTGATTATGTATATAGAATAGCGGAATGGACTAAAGGTGGAATAATGACTGAAAAGTTATATAATGATTATAAAGATTATCTTATTAATAAACTAGAAGTAGGTAATAATGGTAGTTCTTATCTTAATTTACCTGTTACTATTGTTGATGGTGATTTTGTTCATCCTAAATATATTAAAGAATACGGTACTGGTCAATCTAGAGCTTTAGAAGTTGGTAGAGTAAGTGGTACATTAGTTAATATTAAAACTGATGATGTTGTAGTTAAAAATATATTTGAGCCTACACAAACTGAAATTGATGTATTTGCTAGACTTACTCCTGCTCAGAAAGTTGATTGGATTAAACGTAATTTTAGTCAAGATGGTAGTGTATTTGAACATATTGAAATAGTTGCTAATGATGAAAGAAATAATCGTCGTAATGTAAATATTCAATATATTAATTACATACAAGGTGATATTACTAATGATGAAGCTCATAGATTATTTGATAGAGCTTGGAATCATCCTAATCCTTTCATTAAACTTACAGCTCTTGATTTAGTTAAATATGCTTTTATTGTTGAAGGTCATAAATTTAGAACTAGAAATATTAGTAGACTTATAAGTAATACTCCCCTTAGAGGATTGAGTAAGGGCGGAATAGCTATTGGAGATATAGCTATGAAAGGCATTAATAACTATGGTTTTATTGATAAAGATAATGTTGAAGATATAATTGGTTTTATTCGTAAGAATTATAATAGTTTTAATTGTCCTAGTTATACATTTAAAAGACTTACTAATAATAAAATTAATTATAGTCTAAAAAGAAGTGGTATTATTACTTTTAATGGTCAAGAAAATCTTGATAATGTAGGAATAATAAGAAATGGAGATGCTGTTAATGTTATTAGAATTAATAGAAACTTATATATTAAAGGAACTTATGATGGAACTTTAGCTTATTATCCTATTGATAGACTTGAATCATTTGAAACTTATAATAGTATTGAACCTAGTATTATAGCTAATAACAATATTCATAAACCATTAGCTGTTCTTCTTTATGAAGGTCTTACTCAACAAGAAAAAAGAGATAAATTTATTGATGGTATTAAAGATAATATTAATGAAGCTGTAAATAAAGGTTATAAAGAAGTTCCTGAACTATATAGTAAATATATTTCTGATGAGTATTTCCAACCTTTTATGAATACTCCTTTTGAGAATAATACTATATATACTATTAATGGTAAATTTTATCTTAATATTAATGGAACTACTGCTATTAATTTAAGCGATGATTTAAAACAGTATAAAGCTAAATATCCTAATATTGAAGATAATAAACTTGGTTTATTTATTGAAATTAATGAAAATGAAATAGATAGAGTTACTAGTAATACTGATAGATATAGTAGTATTGATGACCAAACTCCTATTGGTAGATTTGCTAAAAATGCAAGTTTAATTATTTCAAGAGCTGTTCGTCATGGACAACCTGCTGCCCAGAATGTTCTTAATGCTTTAAATAATGCTGAAATTAACTATCTTGATAGTAGTAGTCTTTCTGATAATTCTGAATTTTCATTATCAGTTATAGCTAATTATATAGATGTTGAAGCTAATAATATTCTTAATGATATTAATCGTTTTATTAAAATTGATGGTATTGATAAACCTATTAACGATAAAGATGTTATTAGTAAAGTTCTTAAAGATGAACAACTTCAAAATCGTTTCTTAGATGTTATTCTTAGTGCTAATACATTTAAGAATAAATACAAACTTATTAGCGAAATTGATATTGATAGTACAAATCTTGATGATAAAACTAAAGAGAATATTAGAAAAATTCAGAAACTAGTTAATCAAGTTGATTCTAATACTACTGTACATTCTGCTAGAAAAGATTGGTTTGAAAGATGGATTCAATTACGTACTACTAATCCTAATTATATAAGTGGTCTTATGAAAGAATTTGATGCTTATGGTGATACTGGATCTATGGATTATTGGATACAAGATATTCGTGCTAATCGTAACTTTGTATTGCAGAATATACTTAAAGATGTAATGGGTACTGTTGAAGAAGGTCGTCTTAATGGTATTAAAGAATCTAATGACTTTAAAAACTATCTTAAAGAACTTAAATCCAGAGCTGCTAAAGATGGTAAATCTGTTAGTCTTGATAGTATAATTGATGATGATGGTAGATTAATTCAACCTAATAATCCTGTTTGGGAAGAAAAGATGAAGAAATATAGAGATGCTGCTATTGAAGCTGAACAAAAATTTGGTATAAATAGTGTTGAACATCTTATTGCTTTATCTAATAAAGCTAAATTTATTGATATGACTACTATTCATCAACTTAAACCAATTACTGTTCAAGATGAAAATGGTAATGATGTTACTATTGAATATTCTACTTATATTATAAATCTTGAAAGAAGTTTATTAGGACTTAAAAAAGGAGATGATGGTATTCCTAAAGAATTTGCTGAATATAAAAGACTTAATGGTAGAATACGAGATATTCTAAGTCAAGCTACTGATAATGTTACTACGCAAAGTCAAGATGAAGAACTTGGACGTATCTATGCTCAAATGGATAACCTTACTAGTCTTTATGATGAAGATGGTAATAAAAAAATTGGTCATGATTTAAATGTAGCTGAAAGACTTCGTGCTTATCAAACTAATATTCGTAAAGTAAAAGAAATGTTTTATGATAAGCAAGCTAAAGAAGGATTTGATTCTAAACTTAAAGAACAACTTTCTGTTATTAGTAAATATGAAAGTCAACGTGATGCTAATGGTAATCTTCTTATTAGTATGGAAGAACTTATGAAAGTTCCTGAATATCGTGAAGCTAAAGAATGGATTCGTAAGAATACTAGATATATTCTTGATATTAAAGATATAGAAGATTTAAATTGGGCGTTTGAAGAACTTAAAGATGCTAATAAAGGTAATAGTGTTCTTAATCTTGCTATTAGAGAATTTCAAGCTAAAGATGAATTTAATGTAGTTGATGGGCGTAAGATACCTGAAGAACGTGCAGCTCTTATTAAAGCTGAAACAGTTAGAAAATATAAATATACTAAAGGTAACGGTATGCCTTATGCTGGTATTATTCGTTCTGCTGAAGATGAACTTAGAATTTATCGTGCTGATTTCTATAATTATCTTACTGGTAATAAATCTAAGAGCGAAGAAGAAATTAATGTAGGAGAAGCTATTAATAAAATACTTGAAAAATACTTTGATAATTCTACTAGAACTCTTAATACTGCTGATGTTAGTCAAGAAGATTTAGAACAACTCAAGACTGGTTTTGAAGTATTTAATGAAATTACTAGAGGTGAAAAGAGTACTGATAAAGCTAAAGCAAAACGTGTTGCTGAATTTATTGAAAGTGAATGTGATGTTACTTATAATTGGAAACAATATGAACTTGATAAAAATAGAGCTTTTGCTAAAGGTAAAAAGTATTATGATAAATGGCTAGAAGTATTTAGTGAACAAGTTGAAGAAAATGGAACTATTGCAGAAAGACCTAATCGAACTATTTATGGTATTATTAAACCTAAAGATTTAGATAAATGGACTGATATTGATAGAACTGCTGCAATTAATATTCTTCAAAAGAGAACTAGAGAAACTACTACTCAATATTACTATATAAAAGAAAGAGAAGTTCTTGACAAATATGGTATTGATAGTGTTGAATATAAACAATGGTATAGAGATAATCATTATTTTGACCCATATACTCGTACTATTAAACCTATTCGTATTTGGACTACTATGCAAATGATTAAAGATGATGGTTCAGCTGTTGTTGGTAATTATGAACCACGTATTAATCAAATGCATATTACTCCTAAAGAAGAACTTGTTAATCCAGAATATAGTAGTTTTGTTAATAAGTACAAAGTAGGAACAGGATATGATAATCCTAATTATACTAGTCTTAATGAGTATCAACTTGAACTTATGAATAAAGTAAATGAACTTATGAAAAAGTATTGTTTTACTAATAGTAATAAGCGATATGTTGATATGGGTTATCTTCCAGCTTTGCCTAAATCTAAAGATATGACTGTTAAAGATTACTTTGAACAAGCTCTTAGTTTTCTTGGTTGGACAGCCAATGTTCCTAATAATACTAATTGGAGAAATAATGAAGATTTAACTTTTGATAAAGATTATGATATTCCTAATCCTAGATTAGTTCAATTAGTTAATAAAGATACTCAACAACTTCCTACTATACCTAGATTTAAAGAACCTAATGAAAGTGATGAAGAATTTAGTAAACGTAAAGCTGCTGCTATTAAAGCTAGAGATGAAATTATTGAAAAGAATAATAAGATTCATAATGATATTCTTAATCGTAATTGGGAAGAAGTATTTAATAGTTTCTTAATTGAAAGTAATAGATATAATGCTATTAAAACAGTTAAAAATCTTCTTTATACTGCTGACCAAATTATTACTAGTAATACTGCTTATGATATAAATTATAAAGGTAGTATAACTGAGAATAGAGAAGCTAGTGCTGGTGGTGAAATTGAATATAAACAAGAACAACAAACTAGAACTAGTGCACA
>ULNZ01047605.1_pt1 | contig 33184 bp, 46 predicted proteins | sample 1952111 | NCBI WGS metagenome assembly ULNZ01 (sample SAMEA4835590, study PRJEB28245) | human gut metagenome | biome: gut microbiome; material: fecal sample | place: Denmark | collected 2008 | reverse complement strand
GGCGGGGTGATGAACACCCCGCCAGAAAAGGCTTTACTGCCCGTATCGGGTCAGCAGTTCGGTTGTTTCTCCGTCAGGGAGAATGTCAGCCAATGTGCAGTTGAGAGCCAGGCACAGCTTGAGCAGCGTGGCCAGCTTGGCACCACTCAGGTCTTTTGCGCCCTGCTCATAATACTGGAGCATCCGGCCATTGATGCCAGCGGCAGCGGCAAGCTGGGACTGTGACATCTGCGCCTCCAGGCGCTTGGTTTGCAGTTTAGAATGGGTCATAGAGCAGCACCTCCGTTTAATGTACTCTGATTATACACCAAAAGGTGTATGAAGTCAAGAACAAAAAAGCGGCCCACGAAAAGTGAGCCGCTGTGTCAGTCTTTGCAGTTTTTGAGCCTTTCGGCCAGCTCTGCCAGCACCGCAACATCACGGTCTGCCAGGCCAGTGACATCCACCGTGGTGAGCCGTTCCAGCCCCAGCAGGTAGTCCGTGGACACGCCAAACACCTTGGCCAGGTCCACCAGGCACGCCGGTGATGGCATAGAGAGCCCCTGCTCCCAAGAGTTCACGCCGTTTCTGGTGATGCCCAGCCGCCGGGAAAGTTCCGCTTGGCTCCAGCCCCTTGCCTCACGCAGGGCTTTGATTTTCTCAGCGATCAACTGCACCGCCTCCTCTCATAAATAATTATAGTTTGCACATTTGGTATGTCATTATCAATAAAGGCTCCAATACTTGACACGCAGACAGGGTGCAAACTATAATGGAGAAAAGTCAAGAATAAACATGTAAAGGGGCGGCGGACATGAAAAAGGTTTTGCAGAAAGTGTGGCGGGTCATACGGCTCATCTTTGGCGTTGAGCTTGCGCTGGCGGCGCTTGGAGGTGTGATTGTGTCTATTCAATCACCGGGGCCCGGAAATATTGTGCTCACAATCGTGTGTGCTGGTGCGGCATATCTGCTGTTGTGGAGGAAAAAGCCCAAAGTGGTGCAGATTAGTGGCACACCTGTACCCGGTGTTTCTGTGCGGGCAGAGGTGACCCCGCCAGATGTGCCGGAGGAAGTGCTCCGGGATATGCGGAAACACTACTCTATCATGCAAGCACAGAACGATGCCCGCATCTTGCAGGAGAGTTTTCAACTCTGCCAGCAGACCTATAATTTTGAAACATTCTTTAGTCGTTTGCAGTTGGTGCAAAGGTGCGCCCTCACGCTCTTACAGGCAAAGCAGGCTGGATGCAAAATCAGCAGGCAGACGGTCAAGGCATGTGAAAGTGCACTCTCTGCGGCCTCTGCCCTCATGCTGGATTTTCTGGACCGCATTTATACAAAGCAGGTAACCGCCGCCATGCAGTTGAAAACACCAGCAGGCCGGAGGCGGAGGCTGGAGGCATTGCTCAACGAATTACAGGAGCATGATATTGATTTTATGCCCATAGAGGATACCTACAATGAATACCTGCAAAAAGTGCAGGGGCTCATGGATGAATAGCAAAAAAAGCCGGAGAGGTGTGACCCTCCCCGGCTTTTCTCATACATTGAAAACTTGTCTTAGCTGGAGTTCCAGCTTTCGCTCAATCGCAGCAGGGGCAAGGCTTTCAAGGTCTTGTTCGGACAATGTGAGGAAATAATGCCCAGGCACCCAGCCGCCTTTGGTCGTGCGGTGGCCGTATTCAACATAGCTGGCATATTCCACAGGGTTGATGACCTCAACAGTGTAAGCATTGCCAGTCTTTCTAACTGGCAGGGCGGCGGCGTAGGAGGCCACTTTGCTCATCCCATTGCCGCTGCCACTCTCGGCCTCGCCCTGAGATTTTGCTGTCCAGCCCCGGCGTAAAGTTCCGCCCACTTTTCCCTTGACCGTGTGTGCTTGGTGGGTCTTGCCCATTGCACAGGTGTATGCTTCACCATCATAGCGGCCCACGGGAGTGCGCCTTATCACAAGTTGCAGGAGTTTCCGAGCCAACTCTTTGGACATGTCCCTACAAAACTTGTCCATGTCAATGCCTTGCAACTGGGCGATGTTCTCACGGAGCTGCTGGACCTGCTTATAGTCGCAGTTACCCCACTTTGCCATGGCGTTCTCCTTATTCAGCAGTTTCTTGTTCTGCGGCAAGCTCCTCCGGCGGCGTGCCGGAGGTCTTGCTCAAGATTAGGTTTTTCAATTTCACAAATACATCTTTGGCATAGAGCACATAGGCCGTGAGCAGCGCCAGGTTGGAGGCGGTCATCAAGTTCACGGTCTGCCCATCCACCTCAATGGCGATGATGTCCGGGTTGAGGTAGCCCGCCATATAAAAGGCAATAAAACAGGCCGCCACGATGATGCCCTTGATGATGCCGTTGCGGAGTTTTACCTTGTCAAAACTGCCGTCAAAGAGGGCGTTGAGGCTGCCCAGCACGATGTTGACGGCCACCAGGAGCACCAGGCCAACGGCCAGATGGATGATGGAAGTAGTCATAAATTTCCTCCTTTACCCCACCAGCGTGAGGTCCTTGATGTTGACAGCCGCCGTGACCACTCCGTTGATGCCGATGACCACACGGGAGCCGTCAATCTGAATGACGGTGTAGGTGGTGGTGTAGACATAGGAGGCCAGACTGCCGCCGTTGTAGGTCTTGGCTCCCTTGGCCACCTTGACCCTGGAGCCCTTGACGATGGCCGGGACCACTTCCTTGACATCAGCGGCATCCACCCAGCCATAGACGGTGGAGGAGCTGCCGGTGGTCTTGATGAGGTGGTAGGGGTGCTTGCCGGACTTGGCCACAGCGGTGACCTTGGCCTCACCGGACTTGCAGCTCTTGCCGTTGACGGCCATGGAGCTGATATAGTGCTTGGTGCCCGTAAAGGTCACCACGGAGCCCACAGCAAGCCCAGGAGTGGGCTTTTCATCCTTGCCGGGCGTGGGTGCCTCCCCGCCGCCGGAGGGCGCAGAGGTGGCCTTGGAGGCGTACTTGGGCACGCCAAAGCCCCGGATGTAGCGGCCATTGATGGCCAGCTTGCGGTAGCCAACGGCATCACTCATGTTGCCCTCAATGACCTTAATGGTCTTGCCATCGCAGGACACCACAATACCAACATGGTCCGCAGAGCCGGTGTTGTCCGTGGTGGCATAGTTGCTGCCGTCCTGCCAGTCATAGAAAATGTAGTCACCAGGGCTGGGTACATAGGCATCATTCTCCACCCAGGAGCCCAGCTTTTTGAAAAGGTCAATGTGGCGCTCACATCCGCACTCCGTGGGGACGATGTCCGTGAGGCCGCAGGCGATGGCCACAGCGGATGCAAAGGTGGAGCACCAGGCATCCGTGTATTTCACCGCATAGCCCCTGGCCAGGGGCTTGTGGGAGTTGTAGAGGTCAATGATTTTGCGGTGGGAGCCGTTGGCCTCTTTGCAGCCCAGATAGCTCACCGCAGTGTCCACAACTTTCTGCCGGAGTTCTTTTTCAGTCATTGAGCATATCCTCCTTTACTCAATCTTTCAGCACGATCTCAGTGGCCCGGAGGGCCGCATCAGCACCGTACTTGTCCGCAAACTTGTTGAGAAAACGCTGGGCGTATTTCGCCCGGTTTTCATTCTTGCTTTTCCAGTAGTAAAAGCCGCCCCAGGCACCATCTGTCACAAAAGAGGTGCCGGTGAGCGCCGCAATGGCCGTGACATCATGGTCCGTGAGCGTCCCCACTATCGTGGTGATGCAGAGGAGGACGGAAATGCAGATGTGCAGCACCAGCATTTTCTTTGAAAACTCCATGCGCCCTCCTCTCCAGCTCAGGCCTGAGAGGCGGGGCGCTTATCGTCCCGGACCTCAAGCTCATGGATGGTATTGACCAGCGCCGTCACGGTGCCATTGCCGCCCAGAGCGTGGTACTCCTTATACATGGCATTGACATTCTCAAGGCCGTGCAGAGTTATCCAGCCACGCTCCTCATAGTGATAATAGGATTGCACGATGCGGTCACGGAGGAGGGCCTGGACCCCCAGCTCTACCGCCTTTTGCCGTGCGTCTGCCTGCTTGTATTTCTTGTAGAGGTAGCCAACGGCGGGGACGGCTACCACAGTGATGATGGTGGAGATGATAGACCAGTAGCTCCTCAGCGTTTCCAGCATCCTTTTTGTCCTCCTGTTGTTCAAAAATAAGAGGGGCACACCACACGGGTGTGCCCCTCCTGCTGGGCTGGGGCTTTAGACCTCAACCTCCAGGTCTGCCAGGATTTCCTCCACCTGCTTACGCAGCAGAGCGGGCACCTGGTCAATGGTCTTGCGGCCCTTGATGATGAGGGTAGCATACACAACAGCCATGTCTTGCACCTCCTTTCTCAACAGAAATAAAGCAAGCCGCAGGCGGAGCTCACGCATCAGTGCTCTCCTCCAGCAGCTTGGCAACAGCGTCACGCAGGTTGGCGGGGACATCATCCAGGGTCTTGAGGCCCTTGCGGATGAGGGCGGCATATACCTTAGCCATTCTCTCCACCTCCTGCCAGCATCTCATAGACCTCCGTGAGGGCCACCTGGGTGTTGGTCAGGTCCTCCTCCGTTGCCTGGAGCCGGGTCTTGAGCTCTTTGTTTTCCTTGGTCAGTTCCTCCAGGGAACGCTTGCGCTCATGCTTTGCCTTGAGGCTTGTGTTGTCATAGTAAACAGCCATTATTCAAAAGCACCTCCGATGTTAGAAATATAGCCGCCGGTGTCGCTGGCTCCACGCTCAACAGAGAGCTTGAAGTTGAAAGCAAAGCCGTTGGCGGCGGTCTTATTGGTAAACACATGGTTTGCGCCATTCTTGACATCCGCCGTGGCATCCTCCCAGACGGGGGTGGTGTCCTTGGCGTTGTTGGTGACCAGCACCTCCATGACCGCATCCGCAGGCAGGGTGCCCACGATGTTCATAACCATCACAGAAATGGCATCATCCGCCGCCAGCGGCGCTGCCAGCGTGACAGTGGCCTTGGTCACCTTTTTGGCAAAGGTCACCGTGTAGGCGGCGCTGTCAGCCTTGCCATCAGAGGCCACCACCTTGAGGGTGTGGGAGCCGTTGAGGATTTTCTGCCAGTTGGCAGCCGTGACAGCTTGGAATGTGTTGACCTGGCCCAAGGTTGCGGTGTAGGTGCGCTTGAGCACATTGTCCAGGTACTCCTTGACCGTCACAGTGTCCCCGTCCACATCGTTGACCGTGTACTGGAAGTTAAAGCCCGCCGTCTTGGTGCCCAGGTTGGAGCCATTGGCCGTGGAGCTGGTGATGGTGGGCGCAGTATTGACGGACACAGTGCCGTCATCGCTCACAGAGAGGGTGGAGGGGAGAGTGAAAGCGGGGCGGGACCCGAAGGTGCTGGTGCAGCCGTTGCCGACATCGCCACTGGTGTCCAAGCAAACGGCGTGGCTGGTGCCGCCCGTGTTCGGGGAGCGGGTCCACTGAACAACGGCGGAGCCGTTCATGTAGGCGATCTGGAGAGAGCTGGCGATTTCCAGCGCCGTGCCCTCCACATTAAACCAACTTGCCGATCTGTTCAGCTCAGTGGCAGACAGCAGGAAGATGGCACGCTCCAGCGTGCCAACGGTGTTGTTGCCGTTGCCGGGGGTGTACTTGATTTTCGTGGTGCCGATGACCCCACGGATGTCTGCATCAAGCAGGTTTTTGTAGGTGCCGTTGAGCCAGCTATCAATGGCGCTGGAGGCGTAGGCATTGACATTGGAGCTGTGCCACTGGCGGGTGTCATAGCAGTCCTTGCGGACCACCAGCGTGCGGCCCATGCCGTTGAGGGAGTTCTCATAGTTGTGCTTGGCAACATAGAAGCTCACCAGCTTGCCATTTTCCTTGAGCTGGATGATACTGCCCACAGCTTTGTTGCCCAGGGTGGTTGTGGCCATAGATCAGATTTCCTCCTTTAGAATATTTTGCACACGGTCCCGCACCTGCTGGCGCAGGGCCCAAGTGTTGCCATGTGCGGCGTGGGCATCCCACGCCTGCCAGGATTGCAGGATTTGCTCACGGGTCACCAGGCCCGCCGGGTATTCCTTTTCCCAGTGGCGGAGCTTGGCACGCATCCGCTTGATGCTGCTGTGTCGCAGCTTGCGGATGACCTTGCCGCTCTCCGTCAGGTAGGTGTGAAAGCCCAAAAAGTCAATGCCGTTGCGGATGGGAAAGATTTGGGTTTTCTCATTCAGTTCCAGCCCCAGGCTATCCATGTAGGCCCGTATTTCCCGGAGGCAGAATTGCAGGTATTCCTTGTCCGGGTGGATGAGGAAAAAGTCATCCATGTAGCGGCCATAGTATTGGATGTGGAGCTGTTCCTTGACGAAGTGGTCAAAGTCATCCAGGAACAGGAGGGCAAAGAGCTGTGATGTCTGATACCCCAGCGGCAGGCCGTCAGAGCAGTCAATATAGATGCAAAGCAGGTCATAAACAACAGGCTCAAGGTCCAGCTTTTTGAGCTTTTCCTTGAGCTTGTCATGGTTGATGCTTGCAAAGAAATGGCGGACATCACACTTGAGCACCCAGCCCTCAGCGGTGTGGTGCTTATTCCAGTAGTCCGTGAAAAATCCTTTGAGCCGGTCCAGGCCGAAGTGCAGGCCCTTGTTCTTTTGGGATGCGTAGTTGTCCAGGATGAAACTGCGGGTGATGCGGTCATAGAGGAGATTGTCCACTATGGCGTGCTGGACCACCTTGTCCACAAAAGCGGGTGCCTGCACCAGCCTTTTCTTGGGCTCATAGACATAGAACACACGAAACACACCGGGTCTGTAAATCTTGGTTTTTAGGATATAGACCAGGTTGACGATGTTCTCAAGCAGGCGCACCTCATAGTGTGCGGTGGCGGCTCTGGAGCGTTTGCCCCGCCGGGCGGCCAGGTATGCCGCATAGATCACCGCAAAGGTGCATATTTCAGAAAATTTCATACAAACGGATGGCCCCCTATCAGTGTTCGGCTGGCCAGCCTCTCCTCATGCGCTGTGTAGGTGCCGCATGATAGGACCAGTAGCCCCGCCACTTTTCTGGAAAGCAGCGGGGCATCAGCGCAATGTGTTTGCCTTGGCCTCACCAAGGCTGGGTATGACCTCCTTTGATGTGATGGACGGCACGGTTTTGGGCTTTGGGCCTACTCAGTCAGGCCTTACCACCAGAGCGGGGCGGGACCCGTTGGTGTTGGTGCAGTTGTTGTTGACATTGCCATTGGTGTTCAAGTAAACGGCGTTGTTGGTGTTGTTCGTGTTCGGGGAGCACAGTGGAAAAATAGGTCATACCCAAATATAACAGCTCTCGGCTGGTATATCCTTTCAGGGGTTGCGGGCCAGGGCCTCAGCAATTTGCTGGGCCATCTGGCCAATTTTGGCAAGCTCCTGGTTGGCCTTTGCCTCACGCAGAGCGGCGGCACGGTTGCTGTCATTGCGTTTCCAGTTGAAAGCCTTTTGACGGACCGGGCGCACCAGCTCTGCCCAGTAGTGGCACTGGTCACCAGAGATGTACTTGCGCTTATAGCTCAGGTTGATGTACTGGTTGAGAGTGTCGCAGAGGACGATGACCTCATCAAGGTCCTTGAGGCGTTCCTCATACTCAGTTTCAAAATAACGGCCATCAGCGGAGTTACATTTCTGGAGGATGGCGCTGGCCATGCGCTGCATGTCAGCGCACATGTGGAAAGTCTGGCTCTTGGGAAAGTGAGGCTTGCCGTCATCCTTGATTTTCTCAAAGAGCTCCTTTTCCACCATCTGGCCGTTTTCCATCACATAGGCCTTGACCTTGGTGTATTGGGGCTCTTTGACCTTGACCCGCTGGATGGTGTAGTCTAGCAGATCAGTGGCAAGCGGTATGATGTCATAGTTGGGCACTTAAAACTCAATCCTCCCTTGGCTTTCATTCCACACACCAGTGACCACCACGCCGGAGAGGCTGGTAAAAGCCACGCTCCAGGAGTTGCCGGTGACATTGGTGTCATATTTCAGCTCCAGCGTGCGGACACGGGTGGCCAGGCCGGAGAGGTCCGTGGTGTTGGTCTGGACCTGCCCCTCCAGTGTGGTCACTCTGGAGCTCAAAGGAGAAACCAGGGCCTTGACCTTTGCCCAGAGGCGTGCTGTCTGGAGGTCATCAAGGTAGGGCCTTTTTGCCATGTCATTGGCCTCCTTTACTTGCAGATATTATCCAGCTCTGTGTTGGAAATGGCCACAAGGTCCTCCGCAAGCATGTAGGCGGACAAGTCCATCGTACCGGCCAGCACATCCCATGTGGTGCCGTTCCAGGCCACATTGTCACCGGCGTTGACCCCGTGGGCCGCATCGGCATTGACAATGTTCCACACATCGCCTTTCTTGTTGCCGATGGTGGGCAGGTCTGCATAGGTGTCCTTGGAGCCCTTATATTCAAGGGCGCTGGACATCTTGGCATCCACCTCATCCTTGGTGTAGGCATCTGCAATGCCGTAGCCTGCCAAAGAGGTGGCCGGGCTCTGCTTGCCTGCCGCCAGGTCATAGGCGGCTTTGACGGCGCTGGGCGTGGCGGCCTTGGTGGTGCTGGTGTCATCGGTGGCGCTGGAGAGCTGCACCACGCCTTTCTGGTTGGTGGTGCCGTTCTTGACGGAGATTTTGCCGCCGCTGACATCCACATTGGTGCCAACAGTCACGCCTCCCTTGACGGAGGCGCTGGCATCCGGCAGGGTGTAGTTGTTGGCGTTTGCCTCCACGCCGCCCAGCTTGGCCTTTTCCTCGTTGGTGTAGTCATTGGCACTCAGGCCCTTACCCTCCACCTTGTCCACCTTAGTGGTGTCAGAGGGGTGCACATGGTCACCACGGGCAAAAGCGGTTTCCGTACCAGCGGCAGCGGTGCCGTCCATCTTGGGCACGGTGCTGGATGCGGCAGCGCCCTCCGGCACATCCTTGGCAGTGATGAAACCGCTGTCATTGGTCAGATCAGAGGTCTTGCTGGGCAGCTTGATGTTGGCAATGGCCGTGGCCACATAGGTCTTGACCTTACCCCACAGGTAAAGTACACCATTTTCATCAAGCGCTTTCTTGCTGTTTGCCATTTTGGCTGTCCTCCTTATATGAGTAGTTTTTCAAGCTCCAGGTTTGTGATGGGCAGGATGTCTGCGTCACTGCCAGGAGCGCCCTGGGGGCCTTGTCGGCCCCTCAAATTGACAGGCTTGGGGTTTTCTTTGTTGCCGTCATTGGTCCAGCTCAGGGTGCACTCATCGCCCTCCACAGAGGGGTAAAAAGTGGTGCCGTCAATTCCTTGCTTGCCGGTGTTGACATACTGCACAGAGCCAAAGCTGGCGTGCATCATGCCGCCGGTGGAGAGCTTGACCGCAATGACCCTGGGCGTGGTTTCAAAGTTTACTGCATAGGTCACATTAGATCACCCCGTCCTTGAATATCTCCCCCACATTGACCCGCATGGGCTCACTGGCAATGGCGTTGTCCAGATTGTCCCGCAGGCGGAGTTGCACCCAGACAGGCTCAAGCTCCGAAAAGAGGAGCGTGTCCTCCTGGGAAAGCGGCAGCGTGATGATGCCGTTTTCTTTGTCATAGGTGACAGCAGTGAGGTCCTTTTCCAGCACAGTTTGCCTGTTCTGCTGAAAAGTGATATACAGGGCAGATATAGTGATTGCCTCCGGCAGCTCAAAGGTCAGCACAGGGTTTGTGCCTCTCCGCATCTTGTTCACCTCCGCATCTTAAAACTCAATTCGGCCAAGTTCCTCATTCCATACGCCGGTGACCACTACATCCGTCAGCGTAACAAAGGTGACCTCAAAGCTGCTGCCGGTGACATTGGTGCCATATTTCAGCTCCAGCGTCTTGAGGCGGCTATCCAGCCCCGTGAGGTCCACACGGATGCTGGCGTGCGCTGTGTCGGAGTTGTTATGCTCATTCACAGCGCCCCCCACCAAAGCGTTGACCTCCGGCTTGGTGTAGACAGCGCCCTGCTGCACAGCATTGAGCGCCAGCGCACGGATGTCGGAGTGGCTGGTGCCGTTGGTGTTGTGCTCTGCCAGGGCGCTCTCCATCTCCGCCCGGCTCACTGTGTCCAGGGCCGGGGTGATGGTGAAACTGACAACGGAGGCATCCGCTACCACGATGTGCATAATCATGGTGAGCTTGCCGGACACGCCGCCATCCGTGGACACCTTTTCTGTGTCGGGGGTGTTGCAGATGGCAATGAGCGTGCCGTCATCGTCAAAGAGGCCCATCTCACGGATGGTGAAACCACCCACGCTGTCATCAATGGTGATTTTCACATCAATCATGTTGGCGTTGGTGGTGCTGACTGCGGCGCTGGCCACATCGCCCTCCCACTTCTTGCCCCGGAGGGCGGTCTGGGCCACGGTGGGCTCATAATACTCACCGCCGCCGTCACCGGCAGCAGCAGTCTTGATGTTGACCTTGCCGCCGTTCAAGATGCACTTGGCGATTAGCGCAGCGCCCGCCGTGGTGATAACGGTGCCATAGTTTTTGGTTTCATTGGGCATAGTGCTTTTTCCTCCTATTCTTGTGGGTAAATCTCCACAGTGTTGTGATACTCCAGAGCACCCACAGCAATGGACTTGCCGGTGCTTTCCATCTCATGGACCATCATGGGCCAGATGTTGACCTCATCCTCATACTCGGTGTAAACGCCGCAGGTGATGGTGCCGTATGACTGCAAAAAAGATGTCATCAGCACCCGCATGTTGGCCGGGCGCACCATGAGGAGCATGTCCAGGATTTCTGCCGCCAGGGCATCCGCATCCGGCAGGACGGTGTAGTCAAGCTGGATGTTGATGGTGTAGTCCACAATGCTCTCCTCATGCCCCAGCTCACCGCAGAGGCCGGTGAGCCAGTTCTTGAGCCAGGGCAGAGTGTAGGGCAGCTCCAAGTTCCACAGGGCCTTGATGCGTGCCTTGCGGACCTCCAGCGTGTCCGTGTCTTTGGGGCGGATATTCAGCTCACGCTCCCACACGGCCACGCCGCTGGCCGTTGCCGTGTCCAGGAATTGGTTGGCAAGGACCAGGGCCAGAGCGTCCCACGCAATGGAGATTTCCGGCTCGTTTGCGGCATTGATGGCTTGAAACTCAAGCACCTCACGGAGCACCGGGGGGAGGTAGTCAAGGAGCTTTCTATCCATTGATGTCCCCCCTCACCGGGATGCTGTCTGCACCCAGCACAAGGTTTTCCTCCTTGCCGTTGATCTGCGTGTCAGCAATGTCCGTTATCATGTCGGAGCACTCGGAGAGGATGCGGCTTTCAATCTGAGAGATGCGGACGGTCAGGTGGTCCGAAGTGGCCCAGGTGCCCGCCAGCTCTGCAAAGTAGCCGTCAATGACGGCCTCCACATAGCTTTTGATGGCCTCCCAGTTCCAGCCGGAGGCATAGGTCAGATTGAGCGTGATGCTCACCGGCACCGGCTCCACGCCGGTCACATGGACCACATGGCCGATGGGGGCAAGTCCCAGACCCTCCCCGGCGTTCTCGGTGGGGTCCACCGCCGTCTGCACCTCATCAATGAGGGTTTCAGAGGGGGCAGTGTTATTGGATGCCAGCAGCACCAGCTTGACGGTGCCGCCCACCGTCAGCTTTTTGTTGAGCGCCGCCGTGTAGACGGCGGTGAGCCAGGCCGCCACGGGCTCACTGAGCCCCGCAATGGCGCTGGTGTACCAGGCTGTGACAGTAGCATCCGGGATGAGCGTGGACGGCGCAATGTCCCCGTTCCAGACCGGGTGCACCTTGACGGCGGAGATGCCGGGCATGGCTTTCACCTTTTCGATGTAGTCAGCCTGGTTGCCGCCAAAGGCCTGGGACTTGAAGCTGTCAAGGACACGCTGGCGGAAAACCTCCGTGTCCTCCTCATCATCTCCGGGGATTAGCAGCTCCACCAGCTCTGCATGGGTCAGCCCGTCCACATACTCAATGGGGATGAGCTGGCCGGTGTAGCCGTTGGCCTGGGCCCCTGCTGTTTCGCAGGTGACCCGGTGGCTCAGGCCAGTGGCGGTGTCCTCGGAGGTGTCCATGCGGGCCGTCACCACAAAGTTTAGGTCCTCGCAGGAGAAACGGGTGCCCACCGGCACCTCAATGTTAAACTCCGCCCGGAACACTGCGGCGCTGGGCGGGTAGGGGCTCATGTTACGGTCAGCGGCCCGCTTGATGAGATATTCACGGGGCGCTGTTGCCAGGTATGTGGCAGTGAAAACGAAGTCCAGCCCAATGTAGAGCTGGGCCAGCTCCGCCATGGACGGAGCCACACCGTTCATCACCATGGAGCCCTCCCGCTTGTCGATGCCGGAGGACACCCTGGCCAAGGCGCTGGCCAGCAGCGCCTCATAGGTCTTGGTTTCAAACATGGTTAAATCTCAACCTCCTTTGTGGCCTCCAGCTCTCCATAAATGGTGTAGACGGTAAAGCGGACCAGCACGGACTTTCTGCCGGTTTCAAAGGTCCAGTCATCCACGCCGGTGATGCGGTCATCCTGCATCAGGGCATCCGTGATGCGCCTTTTCATCTCACTCATGGCGTAGTCCATAGGTTGGCCGATCAGGTCAACCAGCTCGGAGCCATAATTGCGGGAATAGATGGGGTAGGCGTAGCGCTCCACATTGAGGATGAGATAGACCGCTTGGCGCAGGGCCTCCCGCTTGTCGGTCATGCCCGCCACCCGCTGCCCCTCAATGTCCAGCTTGTGAGTATAGCTGGGCTGCTCCTCCAGCTCAAAGCCGATGAGGTCAAGGTTTTCTCCAGTTGTCGGTAGCGTTCCCATCAAGGTGCCTCCCATCTGTCCAGGACAATGTATTTTTGCCCGCCATCACAGGAGATGAGGATGACCTTTTCCCCTGCCTTGAGGGCCAGGTGCACCTTAAAGGTTTTCCTGCCCTTGTAGGCGTGCTGGTGGGCGGCAAAAGCAGCCTCTCCGCTGCCGCCGCTTTGGCTTTCCGTCTGGTGGTCCACCGTCATGTCCACATTGAAGTCCCGGACATTGTTGGTGAGGATGAGCTGGGCCTCCGTCAAGGTCTTTTTCTGGTCCACCTGGATTTTCAGCGGGGAGGCGGATGTCACAGTGCCAAAGCTCACGGCCATGGGGCCGTCCGCCTTGACCGCCTCCACCGCCGCCTGTTTCACAGCACGGACCAGCTCATTGATGTCAAGCGACAAATGTACCACCTCGCATTTTGAGCTCCATGAGGTGCTGCCCATCGTTGAATGTGTGCTTGACCTGTTCGGCCATGAGGTAGTTGGACACATTGATGTCACCCAGGCCCAGCATGACCACCAGCAGCGTGCCCGCCCTCACACGGATGTCACCAAGGACATCCTGGAGCTTGAGGGTGCGGGTCTTGGTGTTGTAGAGGTCCAGGAGAGCGTCCGCCATCGCCTTGGCGTTGGCCTTGCTGTCCAGTTTCTCATAATATTGCAGGACACCCCATTGATTGATGTGGGAGCCGTCCTGGGCAATATAGATTTCCCGCTTGCCGGTTTCCTTGTTCTCATAGGAGAGCTTGATTTTGTCATAGGTCTGGGTGGCAATGGAGCTCTTATAGTCGTAGTCACCGGCGGTGTCCTCATCCACAAGCATGTTGAGTTTCATGTTGCCCAGGCTCTTGAGGGTCAACTTTCCAACATTGTCATAGAGCACATACATCTGCCCGGTGGCCTTTAGGGTTTCGTCCAGGGCGTTTTGGATGATGTCAAACAGGGTTTGATTGTCCTCCACACGGCTGGCGATCTTGTAGCCCGTGTCCTCAAGCTCTCCCACATTGAGCTGGAAGTCCTCCGCCACCATTTTGATGACCTCAGAGGCCGTCTTGTTGGTGTAGACATAGGTATCTTTATTCTTGAGGTAATAAAGCTGGTCATACACCACGCACTTGATGACATTGGGGTTGTTGCCCTTGCGGGATTTCTCAAAGACAAAGCCATAAAAGACGGGGGTGCCGTCCACGGAAAAACGGCAGGGGTCCCCCTCTTGAAAGCTCAGGCCTGGGGTCTTTACCACCTCAAAGGTGAGCTTGCCCGGCTGGCCTTTGCGTTCCCACTCAATGGTGACACCCTCCACCGTGGGTGGGTACATGATATTGCTACCATGTTGTATCAGCAGCTCATAGCTCATGGGATGGTGAGCACCTGCCCAGGATAGATGAGGTTGGGGTTGCTGATTTTGTCCGTGTTGGCCCCGTAGATTTTGGTGTACTGGGCCCCAGCGCCATAATACTTGGCGGAGATGGCCCAGAGGGTGTCACCCTTTTTCACGGTGTAGGTCTTAGCGGAGGGGGCCGTGCTGGCATCCCGCTCCTTTTCCACGGTCACGGTCTGCTTGCCCGTGTCGGTGCTGGGCTGTTCGACCTTGGCCGTTTTCGTGCCGTAGGAGCGCCATTGCTTGAGGTTGATGTCCACGCTGACATCCAGGCCCTCCTTGGCATCCTCCGTGATGTTGTAGTCCTCCACGCTCACGGTCATGTTGGTGTCGAACAGCCGCCGTCCATCCGGGGAGCGCCGCACTAAAATAAACTGGGTGGTGCCCTTGGAGGTCTTGAGCCGTTCCAACACGCCCATGTAGTAGGACGGGGACCGGCTGCCGGTGAGCATTGAGAGCGTCACCGGCAGCACGATCTCACTCAGCCCAGGGGTGCGGAGGAAATTGATCTCACCCTCATTGAGCAGCGTGAGCGTCTTATTTTTGCCCTTGATTTTTACGGTCAGCTTGGCAGGAGTGGGCCACTCCACGCCACCCAGATAACAGGAATAACTCATGCGTGCACCCCCTCAGCAGCGGTGACCAGCGCCTCAGTAAAGCCCTCGGTGAGCTGGCTGATAACGCCGTCCAGATCAGCACTGCCGTCAATTCTGTTGGTCATGCCGGTCATGTCAATCTTGACCTCTGCGGTGGTGAAACGGTTGATTGCATCCCTTTCTGCGATGTCCCGCAGGTATTCAAGCTGTTCCTCTGTCACGGCCAGAGCATCAGCGGTCTTGCCGGTATTGTCGGCGGTCAGCCCGGTGTTGTCAGCAATGCTGCTCAGGTCAAAACCGCTGCCAAGGTCCGTGCCGCCGGTGCCGCCTCCGCCGAAGTCAAAGAAACTGCTCACCTTATCAGCCACACCGTCACCCCACGATGCACCGGCCTTGAAAGCATCAGAGGCCCAGCCATCCGTGAATGTGTCAAAGGTGTTGTAACCTTTGGTGAAAGCGTCCCCAATGTTCTGGTACTCCTCAACACTGCCATAGGCCTCCGCCGATTTTGCGGCGTATTCATCTGCCTTTGCGGAAATGCCAGAGTAGTCAAACTCGACAAAGGGCAGCTTGTTCAAAGCCGCACAGATGCCCTCTACAACGGTGAGGGCGGTAGACAGCAGGCCATAAAACCAGCCTTGCACATTGGAGATGACATTGTGGAAAGCGGTGCCGATGTTGGAGCAGCAGGCACCCAGAGCGTTCCAGATGCCAATGAACACATTGGCCACCACAAGCATGGCGTTCCACACGGCTTGAATGGCCACATTGATGCCGCCGGTGATAACTCCAAAGCCCGTGGCCGCCACGCCGGTGGTCTTAGCAATCCAGTTGCACAGGGCGATGATGCCCGCCACAAGGGCGATGACCCCCACCACTATCCAAGTGATGGGGCAGGCCAGCAGGGCCGCATTGAGGCCTTGCTGGGCCACAGTGGCGGCAAAGGTCTTGCCCGCAGCAAACATGTCTGCCGCCGCTTTCACGCCAGCAGAGAGCGCCACAGCGCCATTGATGGCCTGAGTGATGAGCGCCACGGCGTTGTAGGCCACAAGTGCAGCCACAAGGCCCCAGGCAATAGGCTCAATCACAGACCAGTTATCAACCACGGCAGAGCCGATGTTGACGAACACATCAAGGATGCCGGAGGCAAGGGCCGTGATGGTGGCCAAGGCGTTCAAGGCTCCGTCCACCACCGTGCTGAATTGCTCACTGTTGGCCAGCTTGTTGAGCTTGTTGAGAACGGGGTCCAATGTCTGGAGTGCCCGGTTTTGCATGTTGGTCCAGATTTGTGCCCAGGTCATGGGCATACTTTCAAACTTGGCGTTGGTTTCATCTGCCACAGAGAAAAGGGCGTTTTTGACCACCTCGGCGGTGACTTGGCCCTCCTGGGCATATTGCTTGATGGAGCCCTCTGCAATACCCATGTACTGCTCAATGGCTCTGGCGATGCCGGGCGCATTTTCAAGGATGGAGTTTAGCTCCTCGCCTCTCAGAGCGCCTGCCGCCATTGCCTGGGTGAGCTGGAGCATGGCCGCCGCCTGCCCTTGGGCGGATGCGCCGCCAATGGTAAACTGGCGGTTGACCTGCTCCATAAAAGCAATGAGCTCATCATTGGAGCTGAAAGCGGCTCCAGCGTTTGCGCCCATGCTGGCAATAGCAGATGCCGTGTCAAGGTAGGCAGCTCTGGAGCGCTGGGCAGAGGCCATGATTTTGGCCTCCAGCTCATCCACGCTGCCGCCGTCATCCACAAGGAAAGACAGGCGGGCGGTGGTGCTGGTCATCTGGTCAGAGAGGCCGATGAGCTTATTGAGCCCGGCACCGGCGGCCAGTGTGGCCACCAGGGTCTTGACCTTGCCCAGCATACCATCTGCCAGGGAGCCGCCGGTGCGGAGGCCTCGGTTGAGGTTTTCCTCCTGCTCTGCGGCTCTGCGGTAGCCGTCCGCCATATCCTGGATTTCGGCATTTGCTCCCACAAGCTGGGAGCGTGCTTGTGCAATCTGGGCGGCATCAACAGCTCTGCCAGAGGCACGCTGGACCTGCTCAAAGGCGTTGAGCGTAGTGTCAAGTGCGGAGGTTATCCTCTTGAGCACGGCGCTCATCCCGTCATTGAGGACCATTTGCGATCTGATAGTTGCCATAGTTTCACCACCTTGGGAAAAGCTCCCGCCCTGTATCGCTCAGGGCGGGAGCCTTATTTGCGTTTTGCTTTGTTCTTGAGTTCCGCCTCTTTTTTCCGCTCCGCCGCACAGCGGGCATCAATAGAGGCGATGACAAAAGCACGCTCCTTGACGGGCAGGCTCAAAAACTTGGACGGCTCCCAGCCAAACTTTTGCAGACAGAAGTGTGCATAGCTGGCCTCTGGGTCACCGTCCTCTATTAGTTTTTTGCCTCATCAACCAGCTCATTCTCAGTCTTGAAACCGTTGAGCTGGAAAACTTCCGTCACATAGTCATCAAACTCACCGCCGATGAGCAGCTTGCCCAGCAGCTCCTCCGGCTTGGCAACACCCCAGTCATTCTGGAGCTCTGCGTTGCTCAGGTCCGGGAACACCGTGCAGCGGGCGCACACCTTGGCCTGGAAAGCGTAGCTATCAAGCTGCTGGGTGTACTGGCCCTTTTTGCCGGGCACCGGCACCTGCCGGACGCAGGAGTTGCGGATGCGGGCGTATTCATCAGCGGAGATGCAGCAGATTTCCCACAACATGGGCTTGCCATCCTCCCCCTTGAAACGGGGGGAGGCGGCAAACTTGTAGTTTTCGATCTGCTCAACATTGGCGTGCATAAATGCGGACAGGTTACTCATGGATGATTTCCTCCTTTAGTTGGCCGCCCTTACATATAGGACGGGTTGGTGTGCTTTTCGGGGCGGGTGAAGCTGTCGCAGTAGCCCTCAAGGGTCTGCTCCACAAAGTCACCCTCTGCGTTGAACATGGACAGCAGCACATCACCGTCCAGCACGCAGTTGTTGTAAATCTTGGTGCTCCGGCCAACGGAGGTGGCGGGGTCATCGTTGGAGGTCTGGATGTCAAAGGTAGGCATCACACCCGTCTTGATGAAGTCCTCAACCACCTGGTCAAAGATTTCCGTGCACTTGTAGACCGTCATGGAGAAAGCCAGGGCAATGGTTTGGGCCTTGTGGCCGATCACGGGATTGCCCAGACGGTAGACCTCCTTGGTGTTGATGGAGGCCTTGCCCTCAAACTCCTTGGCCATCAGCATGGAGTAGCGGGTGCCGTTCAGCGTCACAAAGCACTCAGCAAAATTGGCGCTCACGGCATCCTGGGTGTTCATAGAGATTTTGTCAGCCATGTGTCACAATCCTCCTTTACTGAATGATAACGCTCATGTAGAGCTGGGCCATGGCGTTGATGATGTTGAGGCCGTTGATGGTCAGCAGCACTGCCTTTTTCTTATCACCCTGCTCACAGGTCACCGTGTCAGGGTCAAAGTTCTCAACAGCACGGATTTTCTCAAGCTCCTGGATGAGCTTGACCACATCGCCCCACAGGGAGGCACGGCCAGAGGCATCATTGGGCACGGTGCCCACATAGCGGGTGTTGAACAGCACCGCCGTGTCATTGGCGATCTGGTCACACACACGGATGGTCTGGTTGGACTGGAAAACCTCTCCCTTGGTGTCGGAGAGGGTCAGCAGGGTGTTGATGTCCTCCAGAACACGGGTGACCCCGTTGACATTGTGGAACATAAACTTGCCCGCCTTGAGAGCCGCCTCAAGCGCTGCCTGGGTGTATTCGGTGTCCAGAATGAGCTCACCGTCATACTTGGCATTGGTGAGGGACTTGTTGACGGCCACGCCAGCATGTGCGCCGGTAGTCCAGTAGACCACCGCCTGGGTGTCCACATTGGCAATGGTGGCGTGGGTGGCGGTGTTCCACACGCCAATCACACCCTCATAGTCAGCGCTGGGTTTCCAGGCCACAAGCTGGAATTTGGCACCCACCTCATCCCTCATGCGCTGGGTGTACTTGACATACAGATTGACCACGGTGCTCTCCGTGGCCGGGCAGCACAGGGTGTTGAAAGCATAGGCCTCCAGCTTATCCAGGAAAGCCTGGTGGTCCTCGCCGGTGACTGCCGCATCATCAGCGCCGCCGGTCAGCTTGGTGCCCGCAGTGGCCGCCAGCGTGGCGCTGGTCTTGAAAACCACATAGTCATTGGCCACCAGATCAGTGGCCGCCTTGACCGTCTGGGTGTCAACACACTGGCCGTCCAGGTAGGTACTCACATCCCATGCGCTGGTGTCATCGACATTGGAGGCGATGACAATAGAGAGGTCATTGCCACGCACACCGGGGTACTTGGCATCCGCATAGGTGCAGCTTGCCTTTTCGCCGTTGCCCAGCCGCCAGCAGTAGACGGTGGTGGCGTGCTGGAAAATCTCACGCAGGGCCAGCAGCTTGGGGTGGTCATACCCATAGCCGAAGATGGCCTTGCTGTTCTTCTGAAACTCACCAGAGGTGACGGGGAAAACCTCACCCTCCGGGCCCCAGCTCAGAACAAAGGGCGCTGCCGCATAGCCTCTGTCAGACAGAGTGGCGGATGCCTTTGCCACGCTGGAGAAATTGATGTAGCTGCCGGGCAGGACCTTGTTCTGGGTCAGCCAGTTACCTCCGCCAAGAGCCATTTATCTCACCTTGCCTTTCATAAACTTTTCAATCAGCGCATCCACCTCATTCAAGGTGTAGGTCTTGCCATCCTCCAGCAGTGCGCCGATCAGGTCCCGCCGGTGGACATATCTCTGAGAGGCCACCAACTGCGCCTTGGTAAAGGCGGCGGCATTGGCCTCCGTGGTCTGGTTTTTTGCCATTGGCTTATCCCTCCTCATTGATTTTGAGAGTTTCCATGTTCTCCTGCTCCAGCGGGACACGGACGAAGTGGTCATAGCTCAAAAGTACATGCAGGACATCCTCCGCCAGTGTCCACTCACAGCCGGTGGCATGGATGATGTCCCCCTCCGGGGTTGTGATGCTCCCCAGGACAAAGAACAGCCGGTGTGCCATGCCATAGCACTCCGCATCCCCGGCCTTGGGGTAGTAAATCACATCCACCGTGGGTGTCCGCTTGTACCTCTGGCCCACCTCTTTGGCGTGACCGGCACCAGGCATGATGACATTAAAATCTCCGGGCTTGAGCCCTTGCTTGACATTCCCGCCATGCACCTGGGCGGCAGGAAAAGCGGCGTGGAGCGCAAGGCTCACGCCGTCATAGATGCTGTTGAAATTGATTTCAGCCATATCAAGCCCACTCCTTGAAAAGCTCCAGCGGCACCTCTTGGTGGCAGCTATACACTGCGCTCTTGCCGCTCCGTTCATAGTCACGGGTCATGCCGTTCTGGGTCACTGTGATTTTAGACCCCTCCGGGATGTCCACGGAGGGGTCAATGTAGAGCACCACGCTTTGGGCCACCTGGGCGGCCTCCTCGTTGGGCTCTGTACTCACCACAGACTTGTGGGAAATGCGGCAGCGGATGTCTGCCGCCAGGATGCGCTCCTGGGGCTCCGTGCGGCCATTGGCGGGATTGAGCACCCCGTCCAGCACGGTGATGGTCGCTTTGCCCACCCAGAGGCTCTGCACGGCCTTTTTGTGGGCGGGGCTCCCCACTACCATCTCATCCTCCGAAAAGCCGCCAGCGTACTCTCAGGCGGGCGCATGAGCCCTGCAAGCAGGGCATCAAAGCGGGCCTCAGCGCTGCTGGCTCCATCACTGGCTCCAGCAAAGGTGATGGCCACATCACCCTCCGTGATGCTCTTGGCCGGGGCGGAGAAGTCAAAGCCCTCCAGCCCGTCCAGACCACCGGCGGCTTTCTTATCATAGAGAAATTGCCCGGCCACCATATCCACATGGACATAGAAAAGGCCATCCGGCAGCACCCTTTGATTGATGTCTGCCAGGATGTCCTTTTCACACTTGTCTATGAGGAAATTGAGGCCGGTTTCGTCATTGTCCGTGACGGTGTAGCCCAGCATGGCCAGCCGGGACACCACGGCCTCATACACGGTCATGGTTTAGCCTCTGGACTTGATGCGGGCGATGGGGATAACCTTGTGGTTGATGTAGGAGCGCTGGCTCTCAGTGGCCTCACCAGAGTGGACCAGAGCCCAGTTGGCACCATCGGACAGCTCTGCGTCCGTGGGGGAGAGGGTGGTCTGGCTGGTCTTTTCGTAGGAGATGCCCTTGGGGGCAAACACCTTGCGCTGGCGAGTGTAGAGGGTGTCCTGGCCACCGTTCTTGGCGGGGTCACGGGACATCTCATAGGGCACCTTAGCACCCAGGTCCTCAAAGTTGATGGAGCCCTCACCCAGGACATAGCTGGTGTATTCCTCACCGGCAGGGACATCCACCTCATAATAGGTGGCAATGTTGTCCACGCTGGGGGAGGCCACAGCATTGTACTTGGTGCCGCTCTTGGTGTAGTAGGTCTTGCCGGTCACCAGGGCGGTGTCAGAGGTCAGCTTATAGGTGGCGGCAACAGCCTCAACAGGCATCCCGTCATCCACAATGACCAGCTTGCCGTTCCAGGTGTAGAGGGTCAGGTCACGGGTCACGCCGCCTTTGTCGGTGTACTTGAGAGCGGTGAGCAGGTTGAGGTTTTCCAGGTTGGTGGCCGGAACAGAGTGCATGAAAATCATGGCAAACTTTTTCTTGTGGTCACCGCAGGCCTGGGCAGTGGCGCTGTTGAGGGTGGATGCCTCCAGGTTGCCGTTGACAGAGTAGGTGTGCTTGGTGACAAACTCACCGCTCTTGCCGCCGGTCATGGAGAAAACGCCCTTGAGGACCGCCAGGATGGTGTCCTGGTCAATGTCCTGCCAGTAGTCCGCCACCTGCTGGGCCACATTGTTCATAAAGTCCACGCCGCCGGTGATGTCAAAGGAGAAGTCCTTTTCCACCCACGCCTTGGCACGGCCAATGACCACCACACCCTGCTCAAAGGTCTTGGTGGAGGTGGCGGTGATGTCAGTCTGGCCGTCATAGTTCACAGCCTCACCGTCCAGCAGGCCACGCACGGCCACACGGGCATAGCCGGTGCCGTTCTGGGTGCCCAGCACCGCACGGATGTCCGGGTTGCCCACCAGGACCTTGGACTTGCGGATTTCGTTGAGGCGGGTGCGGGGGATGCGGTCCATGATGTACTTGAAAGCCTCAGGGTTGAAAGATTTTGCGTCAAACTTAGCGTTAGGCATAATTCAATACTTCCTTTCTTGAAATGATTGTGTTGTTGGGGTTATTCCAGCTTTGCGTCAGGGTTTTTGGCCATGTACTCGGTCAGCTCGGAGTAGGACATCTCAGACAGCTTTTTGGTGCTGCCGGGCTTGCCCCCGTCCCCGTTCTCGCCGGGTTTCCAGCCGCTATACTTGGGCGCATCTCCAAACATAAAGTCAGTAGCAGCGTCCTTTTTCATCGCCTCGACCTTGGCCCCCAGGGTGATGGTTTCGCCGTTCTCCTTAGAGGTGACCTTGCCATCCACTACCTTGGCATCCTTGAGGAAGTCCGCCAGCATCGCACGGACGGCGATGTTGTTCTTGGACCCGGCAGCGGTGAGCTCCGCATCCACCGCAGCAGTCAGCTTGACCGTGGCCAGCTCCTTATCATAGGCGGCTTTCTGGTCCTTGTTCTGCTGGGTGAGCGTGTCGATCTGCTTTTGCAGTTCGGCATTGTCACCGGCGGACTTTTTCAGCTCGGAGAGCTGAGTGTCACGGGTCTTGATACCCTCACGGAGCTGCTTGACCTCGGTTTCCAGCTCTGTGACCTTGGCAGTCTTTGTGTTGAAGTCGGTGCGGGCCACAAAGCCCTTGCCGATCTCCTGAGAAACTGCCGTGTCAATTTCGGGGGTGTACGCATCCCCCAATACGGTTTTCAGCCATTCCAACATGATTGTTACCTCCTTGCATGTCTGCTGTCCTTTTTATCCGGCCAGTCCCGGTGTTGCAGTGCCCATCTTGTAGTCCGCCGGGCCAGCGGTATTTGGGTATGAAAAAAGCACCGTGCATTTTCAGCACGATGCTTTTAACATCAAAAAATGGTCAGCTCACCGGCTTGCCTTGCCGGTAGGCCTCTTTTGCCTGATTGAGGGACATGTCATTTGCGCCGCCCTCAAAGTCAGGCTCATCATTCTGCACCTCATCATCCTGCCAGCCGCAGATAGGGCAGATTTCAAAGATGCTGTTAGGCGGGAGGCTTTCCTGCCCGCAGCAGGCGCAGCGCTTATTTTTTAGCATACTTTTTCACCTGGCTTTCCCAATATTTCTTTCCGGCTCTTGGGTGGAAAAATGTGGAGATTGTCCCGTCCGGGTAGACCGATGCAAAAATGTTTTCCACCTCAGAATACATGCGCCGGATGCCGTCCTCATCAAAGATGACAGCCTTGTCACCCTTGCCATTGACAAACTTGAGCGCCGCAGCCGCATAGGCTTGTGCATCGGCTCCCAGATTAGAGCCGTGGCGCTTGAAGTGGTCCGCAAGGGTTTCTGGGTTAAACTCCACCGCCGCCCACTTTCGCTGGCCGGTGAGGTTTTCAAACCTTGCCACCAGTTTCTTGTAGGTAGGAGAGTTACTATAACGCATTTCGGCAAACTCGTCAAGTGGTGGCAGCCGTAGCAGGCCACTTTTTTGCATTTTTTCAAAAAGAGGTGTGGCATCTGCAATTTTCTGGGCTCTCTGTGCCTTGGCAAGCCCGTCCTGCCACTCTTTCCATTGCTTATATGACATATCACCCGGCAATGGGTTGGAGCCGCTGGTGCGGCGCTTTAGGAGCTCCGCCACATCATCCTCATAGGGGGTGGTGCAACACCGGCACCACGGGTGAAACGGTGGAGCAGTGAGCCCCACCTGGTAGTCAGACATTTTGAAAACCTTGCTGTCCATGTCTGCACAAAAGCTGCACACTTTATGGTCACGGGATGCAACTACCTCATAGCGCTCCACATCCAGGGCCTTGTAGCAGTCCTTTTGCCCGGCGCTGGAGAAATAGGCGCTTTCCGTCATCACCAGACGGCCAGCCTTTGCCCTGGACACATCAAACTGCTTGGAGATGGCAGAAATGGCACGGTCCGGGGCCTCGCCCCGGATGACCATTTGCGTGAGCTGAGTGTTGACGCTGTTCACAAGGCTCTGCTTGTTTGTCCAGCACCGATCACGGAAAGTCTGGTTGTCCGTGGTCCAGGGGCGGGAGAGCACCTTGGTGATGGTTTCCTCATTGAGGGCCTGCATGGTCCAGCCCACGCCCAGCCCCTTTTGCAGTTCAAAGGCCGTGTGGTAGTAGCTGCCCTCATACATCTTGCGGGCGGCGGCATCCACATAGTCCAGTTGGTTGGAGTATAGGACCTCTGCCTGCTGCTGGAGCTGGAGCTTTAGAGCCTCCAGCCGGGAGATGTGCACCCTGGCGCTGGCGTTCTCAAGCTGTTTCATCCAGGCACCATCAATGGCGTTTTGCTCACCATGGGCGATGTACTCAGCCACGGTCCAGTGAAACTCCTTGAGCTCCTTGGAATTGAGCAGCCGCTTGGCCTCTGCCAGGTCAATCTCATTGTTGGTGGCAAAGCGCTGATACCAGCGGGCCATCTGCCGCTCAATCTCAGCTTGGGCGGCGGCAAACTGCTTTTCAAGGTTTTCCACATAGGAGTAGGACTGGTCCAGCAGCGCATCCTCCATGTTTTTCATGCGCTGGGCCCAGTAGGCGGCGTTAGTCTGTCTTGCCATCGCCACCACCCTCATTGTTTACCGGCGGCTGGTTGCGGTTGGCCAGAAAAGCGGCCTGGTAGGGGTCAGCCTGCATGGCCTCCTCTTTCTCATCCTTGATGCGCTGGAGCTCTTGCTCAGGGTCAGTGACCCAGGGGTGCATCTTGACGATGGTTTCATCAGAGAGGATGCCCACGGAGTTCTTGCAGTTGTTGATGGCCTCCGTTTCGTTGATGAGCACATCCCGGTCAAAGATGACTGTGACATCCTCACCCTCAAAGCTCCTGCCGCCGGTGTTGGCCAGGTGCTTGTTGATAAACCAAAGCAGCTCCTCCATGCTGGCCTGAAACTCCATTTCAATGCCGTTGGCATCCAGGTCAATGTCGGAGTACATGCTCTGAATGTTCATTTGGTTTGGGTCACCGCTCATGCGGTCATCTTTGGCATCATAACCTCTGGCGTTCTCAATGATGGCATCCTTGAGCAGGGCCAGCAGGGTCTTGTAGTTTTCAGCGTTGACGGAGATTTCCAAAGTGTCCACGCCGCCCTCAGCTCCCTCATAGGACCGCACCTTGATGGCACCATAGGTGGCCAGGTTTCGGCGGAATGTGCCCAGGTCCTCACCGTCATAGTTCTTGATGACCAGGATGGTGGTGTGGATGTCCTCCTCCATCTGGTTGGCAAAGTTGCTCAGGATGTTGTTGTAGGCATCCTGGAGGCACTTGACCTTGGAGAGGAGTGGGATTTCATGGTGGGAGCTCTTAAAGCACACCAACGGGATGCGCTCCCAGTTGTAGCCCTCCACTTTGCCGGTTTCATCGTCCTGCCGGGTGATGATATAGGGGCCGGAGTAGGCAAAGCTGTCCGGCTCCAGCACGCCGTCATCCGTGCGGATGAAACAGTCCACACCGCCGCCGTGCATGACCTCAACCTTGACCACATCCTTGGCGTGTTCGGCCTCATCGTATTCCTGCACCACATAGACATGGACAGCAGCGTCCAGGACGGTGTGGTCAGCGTCCGCCCAGAATGGCAGGACCTCATCAGCGGGAAAGCGCCGGAAAGCCAGCTCCCCGTTTTCGTAGTAGGGATAGAGCCAGGACTTGCCGCCAATCCATGCACCCTCACCAACATTGTGCATGGTACGCAGAAAACGGGCCCCGAACAGAGCCCCCAGGGCCTTGGCATACTCCTTGTTTTCGGTGTCAAAGGACAGCGGACGGCCAAAGGAGTAGTTGGTCTTTTGGTCCACCATCTTGGAATAGAGGTTGTTGACCAGCCGGTTGTTGGGCAAGTTCTTGAGCACAATGGGCTTGCCGTCCTCATCCAGCGCCAGGCGTTCCCGGTGGGTCACATCCTGGTAGCCGTCATAGTAGGCCTCACCCTCAAGCTGCTTTTTGCGCTCCGGGCTGGTGAGCCATGCGGTGATTTCAAGCTCCAGAAAGCGCTTGTCCGTCATGCCCCGTTTGAAATTGGTGGCCACACGGCCATTGCAATCATCCCTCAGATTGAGTGTCACCATTGGTTTCTCACCTCACAAACATTTTGCCTGTTTCCAAGCATCATAAAGTTTCGGCCCTTGTATAGCCATCCAGTCCGTCATTTCCTCATTAGAGGCCCAGCCAGACGGTGAGAGGCTATTGATGCTCAGGCCGCTCTCATAAAGAAAAGCGTGGACCAGTTCATGCCTCATGCACTTACGCATGTAGTCATCCAGGCATTTCTTGCTGCCGGGCTCTTTTCGCTCTGCCGCCGTATATTTACGGGCCACGCATAACTTGATGCTGGTGTCACAGTAGCCATCACAATCTGCCGCCTCAAGCTCAGGGTCTTGGGCCCTTGTCCGATATTCCACAGCATATTGCACACCCAACACAGAAACTCGCACAGTAAAACCTCACTTAAAGCTAATCAGATCAGGCGCATAGACACGGTGCACGAAGTAGCGCACATCGTCCATGCTATGGTCATTTTCTTTGATGGGACGGTCCATCTGGGCTTTTTCATCCCAGCGATACATCCCAAACTCACGGATGCAGTCCGTGCAGCAGTCACAGAAAAAGATGTCACCGCTCTGGAGCCGGGTGGCCACATTGCGGATGCCGTCCAGCACGGAGTTGGAGGCCTTTTCTACACGGTAGCGGTCATGGCGGCGGATGACCTCAATGAAAGAGGCCGCCGATGGGTCCACGATGATGGCGGACACATGCAGGCCATCAGCCAGACGCTCCAGCTCCGTGTAGTGCTCCTCATCGGTGCGCTGGCGGCCCTCCTTGCGGCTGTCATAGTAATACTCCCTCATCCTGTACCACTTGCCACCAGCCTTGCCCCAGAGGCCAATGCTGGTGGGGTTGATGGTGCCGTAGTCGCAGGACATCACATACTTTTCATAGGGCCTGGGGACACTGGGCACAACATGAAAGTCCTTGTTGAACATCGTGTAAATAAGCCCCTCCGCCACCACCCACAGGCCCCGGATAAAGCGATCATAGAAAACGCCAGAGTAAAGGCTCTCATACCTTGCCTTGACCGAGGCGGAGAGGCTGAGGTTGTCATCCATGGTGAAATGGAGGTGCAGCATTTTCCGCCTGCTGGCCTCCAGCACCCACTTGGTATAAAACCAATGGCTGGGGCCCTCCGGGTTGCAGTTAAACCACAGCTTGGCCCCCTCAACAGAGCAGCGGGCCGTGGCCTGGTTGACAAAGCTCTCCGGCATCAGGGCCACCTCATCCAGCAGGATGCCTGCCAGTGTGATGCCCTGGATGAGTGCGGCGCTGCTTTCGTCCTTGCCGCCGAACAGGTAAAAGCTGTTACTCTTGCCGTTGGCGCTCACCACGATCTTGTTTTCAGTGCGGTGCTCCTTGAAAGAGAAAACGCCCGCCAGCCAGACGGGCAGATTGCTTGTCACATTGCGGCGCAGGCTCTCAATGGTCTTGCCGCAGATGGCAAAATTGCAGCCATCAAAGCGGGTCATGGCCCACATGATAAAGCCCACCGTCATGGCCACTGTCTTGCCGGAGCGGATGGAGCCGTCACAGATGATGCCGTCATAGACCTCAAAGCCGGGCCTATTCCACCAGGTCATGGCCAGGTTTTGCCGGGTGCTCAATCTCTGGTATTCCATCCGTGTCTATCTCCTCTCTGGTGCTCTGGTCAATGACCTCAAAGATGTTATTCTCTGGGGCCTCGCTGCCACCGTTCTTGCTGTCGAACATGCCCAGGTGCTTGGCCAGCAGCTCCAGGGCCTTGACCTTATCGTGCACCTTGACCTCCGTGCCATATTGCCCCTCCTTGATGGAGGCAATGGCCTTGCGCTTTTCATCCGGCAGCTCAGAGGTGGGGGTGATGCGGACAATGCCATTTTGGTTGACAGTGGCGAAGTCAGCACCGTTGGCAAAGGCGATTGCAGCCAGCTCCTCAAGCACTTTTTCCTGGGTGATTTCCACCCGCTTTTGACGCTTGGCCTGCTGCTTTTGGATTTCGGCAGAAACTTGAGTTTTATTGAGTAGTTCCACGGCTATCCGGGAGGCGCTTTTTTCGCTATATCCGGCACGCTTGGCAGCCGCCGTGGCATTGAGGTCCACAAGGTATTCCTGCACAAATCGCTTTTGCTTTTCAGTCAGCTTTGCCATCTCACCACCCCATCACATAGTAAAAGCCGCCCTCATCGGACGGCTCTAAAAAATCGTTAGAATGAAACAGCGGCAAGGGTCTGGGTTTCATTATCCGTCACCTTGCCGCTGTTCAACCAAGGAGGTATTGCATCATCTTGAGGCACTACCCGCAGGATATAGTGTACCACAGAAACACCGAACAGAACGAACAAGTTACAGTTGGACCTCTGTGCCGTCATCTGTTTCCGGCTCCGTGGCCTTGATGTACCTGTTGCACATCATCCGCACGCCGTCAGCAGTGTTACTCCCGCCGATACATGCGGCCACCTGCCGCCATGGCAGTCCATTCACAAAGCGATATGTGAAAACCTGCCGGAGGAGGCTGTCCTCAATGGTGGTGATGTACCTCTCCAAACGGTTGCGCTCATAGATGCACTGCTGGAGTTTGGCCTCAATGATGCCCTTGAGGTCCACGATCTCCGCCGCATAGCGGCCAACACGGTCCCCCACGCCGGAGCTCCTGGGCATCCCGGACAGATCTGACGAACAGGACACCGCCCTGGCCTCCAGCTCAAGGAGGCGCTTTTTGTCCATCTCGATCTCCCGGTTGAGGTAGTAAAGCTGGGACAGTTCTTTCAAGGTCACAAATCAGCACCAGCCTCTCCACGCCACACAGGTTTGCAGTTGCCCTCACCAAAAGTGCACTTGACGGCACACACCCGGCAAGGGTCACCACCGGCCATGACAAAGCGTAGGTCCGCCACGGCATTGCTCAGTTTCGCCTCAGCAAAGCGGGCACGCTCCTGGGCCCTCTCGCAGGCCACCAGCGCATCCGTGGCATCCTGGACGGGGGCAAGCTCCGCATCCAGGGCCGCTGCCTCCTCCGTGATGCTCTTGGAAACATTGTTGACGGTCTGGAGGGCCATTTCCAGGATGGCGGCGTGCTGTTTCAGCAGTTTGATATTCAAATTATCGCTCATTTTGCGCTCTCCTTTACTCGCTTAATTCTGGCCTTGAGTGCGGACATGACGGCCTCATGGGTGTCCTGGCGATCTCGCACCGTAGCCATGACATCCTCATCCTGGCAGCCCTGCACTACAAGATAGTGGACGAAAACCTTGTCATAGGGGGAGCCCTGCCGGTATAAGCGGCAGTTGCCCTGGTCATTCAGCTCAAAGGACCAGTTGAGGCCGTACCACACCACATGCTGGCCGCCTGCCTGGAGGTTGAGGCCGTAGGCACAGGAGGCCGGATGCACCAGCAGCACATCAACCTCTCCGTTGTTCCAGGCCTCCTCATCCTCCACGGTTTTGTAGACCCTCACCCGGAGGTCCTTGCGGTGCTTTTTCAGCGCCTCCAGGATGCGGTCACGGTCATGTTGGTAGCCGTAGAAAGTCAGACAGTGCTCTCCGTTCAACTGCTCCAGCAGCTCCAGATAGGCCTCCAGCTTGCAGTCATGGACCGGCACGATGTGGCCATCATTGCTATACACAGCGCCGTTGCACATTTGCAGGAGTTTTCCCACAAGAACGGCGGCAGAGGCGGCGGTGATAACATCCTCGTCCACCTCCAGCAGCAGGTCACGCTCAAACTGGTCATAGGCCCGGCGGGCTTTGGCATCCAGCAGCACTGGCACCTCATGCTGGATGAAGTCCGGCAGCTCCAGGTAGTCCTCCGCTTTCATGGAGATGCAGATGTCAGAAATGGCATCCAACACAGCGCTCTCCGCACCGTCTTTGGCCTTGTAGGAAAAAATCTGTGTGCGGCTCCGCTGGTCAGGGTCAAAATAACGCTCACGGTAGGCGCTCAGGGATTGCCCCAGGCGCTCTCCGCAGTCCAGCAGGTAAACTTGTGCCCACAGGTCAATGAGGCCCTTAGAGGACGGCGTGCCGGTCAGCAGGACCATCCGCTTGATGAAACGCCGCACCCGCCTCATGGCTTTCCAGCGCTTGCTCTGGCTGTTCTTAAAGCTGGTGCTCTCATCAAGCACCACCATGTCAAAGGGCCAGGCCTGTTTGTAGTAGTCCACCAGCCACTCCACATTTTCCCGGTTGATGACATAGATGTCAGCCGGAGTGTTGAGGGCCTTGATGCGCTTGGTGGCGCTGCCCAGCACCACAGAGGTGCGGAGGTGCTGGAGGTGGTCCCACTTGGCGGCCTCCTTGCTCCAGGTGGCCTCTGCCACCTTTTTGGGAGCCACTACCAGGACCTTTTGCACCTGCCAGCGGAAATACTTGAGAATATTGACCGCTGACAGAGTGATGACTGTTTTGCCAAGGCCGGGACGGAGAAACAGCCCAACGGCAGGGTCCTCAACTACACGCTGGATGCAATAGGCCTGGTAGTCATGCGGCACATATTTCATGCGGGGAAAACCTCCCTCAAAAAGTCCTTTACTGCGTCCATCCCAAACAGCACCCGGCAGTCCGCCCCCCGTTTCTCCATCTCACTCCGCTGCCATTTCTGGACTTTGGCCAGCCTGCCCACCTCCGTTTTCAGTTCAACAAAGATGGTCTTGCCGGTGGGGGTGATTATCAGTCGATCAGGCACGCCGGGATTTCCGGGTGACACAAACTTATAGCAGAGGCCACCGTGCTCTTTCACCTTGCGAACAAGGTAGCTCTCAATATAGCTTTCTTTCATGGATTTCCTCCTTTCGGAACAGTGGAACATTCGCGCGTGTATGTAGCGCAAACAGGCGGTTTAGAGAGTTTTATTTTTCTCTATTCTCTCTAAATCCTCTCTTTTACCCTAATATAGAAAATGAATGTTCCAATGTTCCACTTAGCCTAAAAGCCTTGCGGCGCAAGGGTTTTGCCCGGAACATTTGCCGGAACATTTGCTGGAACATGTTCCACCTGCCCGGAACATTGGAACATCTGAAAATCTCAAATGTTCCGGGCAATGTTCCGGGTTAAAGCCGCACCTTTTGAAAGCCCCGTTGCTTGCCGCAGTAGCCAAAGCGCAGGGAGCCTCTGGCCCTTTCCCACAAGGCGCTGGCCTCAATGATGCTGTTGATTTCTGCCGTGTCACTGTACCTCATATCCCGCTGCTTGCCGTCCAGAGCCTCACACCAGACCTCCAGAGCACACACACGGTCACGGGGCACCAGCTTGACATCTCCTTGCACAGCGCCGCCCCAGAACATCCGGCGGCGGTCAAGCGGCCAGTTCTGCCAGTCCTCCGGCACCGGGCGCTCCAGAAAGTCCAGTATGATGCCCTCACGGGTGTTGACCTCACGGTGGGCCTCCTGGGCCTCCTTAGCGGCGGCCTCAATTTCCCCTTTGAGGAAAAGCGGCTCTCCCGTCTGCCAGCGGACCATGGCCTCAGCCCAGAGCTGGTCAATTTCTCCGGGCAGATCGGTCCAGACGCTTTTGGCCGCCGGGGCCAGGCCCACATCCACCGGCCAGAAACGCCGGTTGCCGGTGCGGTCCCGCAGGTAGTCAGAGGTGTTGGTGGTGCCGAAGAACACACAGCACCGGGGCAGCTCCTTGACATGGCGGCCATAGGCCGCACGGAAACGGTCAGAGCGCAGGGAGAGAAACTGCTTGATGCACGCCACATCCGTCTTGCGGAAAGCGTCCAGCTCACCGATTTCCACCAGCCAGACCCCCTGCAAAAGTTCAGAGGCCTCCTTGCCCTCAAAGGTGCGGATGCTGTCATTAAACCAGCCCCGGCTCATCTTATCCAGCAGGGTGCTCTTGCCAATGCCCTGGGGCCCAGCCAGGATGAGCATGTTGTCATACTTGCTGCCGGGCACCATGGCACGGGTGACGGCGGCGGTGAAAGCCTTGCGGGTCACAGCTCTGGTATAGGGGCTGTCCTCCGCCCCCAGGTAGTCAATGAAAAGGGTGTCCAGGCGGGGCACGCCGTCCCACTTGAGGCTCTGGAGGTAGTCCTGGACCTCATTGAAAGCGTGCTGTGTGGTGTGGAGGGAGAGGGCCCCGTCAATCTTGCCGTTGCCGGTGATGTGGTGGACCTTTTCCATGTACCAGTAGAGGCCATTGTTGTCATTGTCATCCCAGAGGCGGCGCTTGGTGGAGGCGTTCCAGGGGAGCGCATCCAGCACCTCACCACGGCCCGCAAACTGGTTGAGGGCAAACTTGCCCTTGAGCAGCGGGTCATTCTCAAGAATAATCCAGACATTATCAATGGTAGCCTTGGGGAGGCCGGTCTGGCTGTTGATCTCCAGCCGGTCCATCCAGTTGGCGGGCTCTGCATCGTTGGTGGCCTCCACGCCCTCAAAGTCCTTGACGGCCTCCTGGTAGCGCTCCTGGCTCATCAGGGCGGACACATCGGGGTCTTGCGTGGCCAGTTCGCACATGGCACGGTAGGAGGGCAGGCGGTTGGTGGGAGTGCCCGGCTGGGCCTCATCGTCCTTGTCACCAAAGCGATGCAGGCGCACCAGGTCAAAGGCGTTCACCAGCTTGCCGCTGCACGGGTCAGTGGCGTGGTGGGAGTAGAGAAACTTGCCGCTGTCATAGATGACAGCGCCGCCGGTGGTGGAGCCGCCCAGGTAGGTGTAGCGGCCCGGCATACTCTCCACCGGCTCATACATGCCGGGGATGAGCTCATCCATGGCACGGTAGATGTCATAGGTGCGGCAGAAAGCGCCCACAACACCGTTTTTGGCCTCCGGGTCACCCTGCTTGACTGCCAGCTTAGTGGGTAGGTTTTGGGAGCCGGGCACCTGGGGCCAGAGGGTACAGTCACGCCAGTCCTCATACTGGCCCAGCAGGCCCTTGACGGACAGCAGGGGCTTGTCTTTCCACACATAGATGTATTGGCTGTCTGAGCAGCAGCTTGGCCAGTACATCAGACGGGACACCTCAAAGGTGGTGGGGTCACAGAGCTCCAGGCCTATGTACTCCGCCATCTTGCGGGCGATGGGTTCATATTCATCCGCTGAGGCCGTGCGGTCCAGCGGCAGCAGAACACGCAGGCGGGGTGCCGCCGGGCTGTGCTTACGGGTGGAATAGATGCAATAGCCGCAGCTCAGCCCCTCAACACGGCGCAGGACATCCTCCGTGCCGCCCGGTGGGATGTTGTCCAGGTCCAGCGTGATGACATCACGCCCGGTCACATTGTTGGCCTTTCGGCGGGGGCCTGACAGTGTGCCTGCCATAAAGCCGCCCACATCCTTGAGGTCATCCTGCTGGGCCTTTTTCATATTCAGATATTCTGCCAGGGGCTCAGTGCCTCTGGCGGGGG
>ULNZ01051177.1_pt1 | contig 46821 bp, 68 predicted proteins | sample 1952111 | NCBI WGS metagenome assembly ULNZ01 (sample SAMEA4835590, study PRJEB28245) | human gut metagenome | biome: gut microbiome; material: fecal sample | place: Denmark | collected 2008 | reverse complement strand
CCAGCATCAACGGCATATAGCGCGTGATTACGATATTTCGTAGCTTTGCCCTCAGCAATGGTCTTACCAAGAGTTTCATTGAACTCATCGTCAGGACGGCATACAGACACACCGATAGACAATACTTTCATGTCATTATCAATGGGTTCATCATCCTCTTCGATGTAAACTTCTGGTTCACCATGTAGGCTAACAGCAGCCATCACAAATTTACGTTCTTCACCAGTAAAGTCCTTAAAGCTGTCTACGATATATTCTACCTTTTTCATATTAATGTAAATTATAAGATATTTTCTAAAGCTAATCTCTGTAGTTCAATAATCTTATGCTTTACGAGATGGCTGTAAACTATCAGGATTACGATAGAAGGCTAATATAGTGGACTGCTTACGCAACCATGAACCTTCCTCTCTAGCCATATCCAGAATAGTCCTACTAATGGACTCTTCTTCTACTTGTTCTTTAACAAGGCGACCTTCGTCTTCATCCTCACCATTTAACCACTGGAACGTAGCCCAATCACCCTCTTTCTGAGCTTGGTCTACAATCTTATTAATACCCATAGTGGTTTCAATTTCTCTATCTACAGTAGCAGCAAAAGGCATAACTCTATTAACTATGTTTACCTTAATAGCTGGAACTGGTGGATACTGAAACAGGGCATCATTAGTAGTTAGATACTTATAAATCCACTCATGGTGAAGATACTCCTCAGCTGCTCTACCAAGCCAGTAGGTAGCTAATTTAGGCAACCCTTCTACATCGAAATAGTTAGCAAAGGTTCTATACAGACTATGGTTAGCCAATTCAGCAGACATCTGCTTTACTAACATTTCAACCATAACACTTGACAATGTACACTTACGTCTACTTTCATCAATGTTCTTCTCTGTATATTGCATTGTAGGCATTGCATCTACTGTCTGAACACCTTGCTTAGTTTCCTTTTGTTCTGGATTTCCTTGTGCGTCTAGTACTCTCATCAGTAACTAATTTAAAGTTGTTTTGCATCAAGTAATCTAGAGGTGCTGATAGCCAAGTAATAAACTTAACTAATCTATAATCTTCCACCTTCTTACTAATAGTTTCCTTCTTAATAGTTAAAGGTGTGTCAGCTGCATAGAACTGACTTCCTATACACTCAGCCCTATCTTTCCATATCTTATATAAAGATACTTCATATAGGAACTTAGGATATTCTGTCAGCTTATACTGCTTGTTTGAGTAGACGTTCTGGGTCGATTTCTTTACCATTCCAGAATGCTCTCACAATAGAGCTGTGTTCGCTCTTGTACTTACTCAACAGATAAGGTATATCTGTTTCTGGGCAGTCATGACGATAAGTTGTCTTATCCAATCCTTTGACATTGACAATAAGACGACCTACGAATCGTGATGTTCTTGCAGGAGGTGCCCAACGTGAATCAGGAGCTGGGAAACGACGTTGCTTCTTCCAAGCCTTACGTTCTTTCTCAGTCTTAGTCCACACAGATGGGTCACGAGGTGTTACAAATGGATTACGGATTCCTAACGCAACCATTTCTGCGTCATTGTTTACATCAACTCTCTTATCCTCTTCCTTCTTTTTCTCTTCTTTCTTCATTTTACTAAACGAATTAGAGTTACACATTATAATTTGATTACACTACCACAAATAGTACACTTGTAGATTTTGTTCTCTGCATCGTATAGAGTATGCGTTGTTGGTAAACCACACCTACCACAATCCAGTGTCTTTACTGACTGTACGCGTCTTGTGCCCTTCTTAGGAGCTTTCTTAATTGAAGCCATAATTATGATTTTAAAGATTTAGCTAGCTTAGAGTCAGCTACCATCTTCTCTACTAAAGAAGAATTTAGTAACTCTTCCAATCTCTTTACTTCTTCCTTATAATCTTGTACATACTCTTTAAGAGTACCAACATCTCGCTTGCTAGATATTCTGTGATGAATTACCTTTCTAATACAAGTTTCTAAAGGCATACCAAACCCAGCGTCCTTAAATTCCTGACGCTCTGGTTTACCTTTAGGTCTGACTGTGTATAGTAATTCTAAATCCCAGAAATGGTCACTCGCTCCAGATGTCATTCTAAAATCAGCTTCCTCGATAACCATACCTATTTTTACAGGTTAAATTGTTTCATTATCATGTCCATATGGGCATAATGTACATCTCTAAGAGTTCCCTTCTTGTACTCTAAATACTCCCTTGCACTCATAGGTTCTTGAGGTTTAGTTAACCGACAACACTCCCAATCAATAACTGCTTCTTCATAATTACATTCCCAAGCAGCTTTATGGTTTTGGATGTGATGTTTGTTGATAGCTCTATGTATCTTCTTGATTCTCTTAGTGCCTAACCAAGGGATAAGAATGTACATAAGAACTTTATCTAAATCATGAAACTTATACTTATAATAGCCAATATACTTCTTCTCAGTTCTGAGGAAGGCAGCATAATGTCTAAGAGTATACGGAATGTGTTTCCAAGAGTCTATAATATTCTGTATAATCATTGCAAGTTGTTCATTTCGACTACAATGTCGTTGTTTACTTTCTTAATAGCCTGACTAAAATTATTCATTTTATCTTTCATCTTAGCTTTAAGTGCTAATATGGAAGCTTTCAGGTTATTAATCTCAGAATTTAGACTTGACTCCTTCTGTTGAAATTCCTTCTTCATTTCTACTCTAAATTTGAGATGGTCAGGAAGGATTGAATAAAGGGAAATAAAGCTCTCTAAAACCTTTAATAACTCTTTATACTTAACAACTTTAGTAGTCTTATCTATTACTAGTACATATGAATCACAATCGTTACCTGGTAAAACATTGATATACTTATCAGAGATAGTATTCTGCCTGCCAAGATGGTTACCCAGTCTAACTGTAATTGGAAATCCAGCTAACTGAAAGTATTCTGAATTTGTGTCTCCAACTTGTTCTACTTGAGTAAATTCCTTCTTAGTTAGCCATGCCTTAACTTTACTTAGTCCTTTCACTTATTGACTTTTCAGTTACATTACCACGCATCTACAAAAAATAAGGGTCAACCCATCTACGTATGTAGACAGCATTGACCCCTAGTACTATTGTATGGAGTCGTTGGGAGCCAGAGACTCCAAGTAGCGATTTACTGCTTTCATTGCATTGTCAGGGATTCTTTGCACTTCTTCACTATGGTTTACATAATGTAAAGTTGCACCTACACCAAAGATGGCATAGCATTGGTTTGTTGAGGGAGTAAGTACACACAACACCGCTGCTATTGCAGTAGGTATTATGAAGTGTTTTCTCCTTACACCAGATTTCTTCACACCTTTAGCCACACAAGTTCTCGTTCCGCACACATCGCACTGAGAACTACATACTGACATAAAGAATAAGATAACTGATATAATTAAACCAACAATTGAAAGAACCATTAACAATGTATGAACAGAGTCAGCAATACTACATAAGTATAATACCCAATATTCCATACTATTTGAAAATTTTGCTTATTTGATAGAACAATTCTCTAACAACCGTAACTATAGAAGTACCAGCTAAAATCAAACCCCAAGTCTCCATAGAGAGAGGTTCGGTTCTAAACATAGCACCACCATATTGAACGATTAAGAATTGACCGACGAGAATGACTAAAGCTATGCCAGCAAATGCTGGATTCTTTAGTAAGCCATCAAAGATACTTCTCCTTTGTCCGAACACTCTAGCATTAAACAGATTCCACCATTGTAACAATACGAATATCGTAAAGAACTCTGTTAGAGATACTGCTTTAGTATAGAGTAAAGTGACTAAGAATATGAAGAATATAATACCAACTCCAAAGATTTCATACCACATTTGTTTAGTGATAATGAATGCTTTAGGACTTCTTGGTTTGTCCTTCATAACTGCATCATTGGCTGGTTCAGTTGCCAAAGCTAATGCAGCGAATGTATCCATGATTAAATTAACCCATAACATCTGAGTAACAGTGAAGGGTAGGTCTACTCCAATAAATGGACCAATACAAGCTATAAGAATAGCTACTACGTTAATGGTCAATTGGAATAGAATAAAGTGCTGTATGTTCTTATACAGACTTCTTCCCCATTTCACTCCTAAGATGATAGATGGGAATGAATTGTCGAGTAGGATAATATCAGCAGCTTCTTTAGCTACATCAGTACCATTATTCATGGCTATACCTACTTCGGCATGGTTTAGGGCTGGAGCATCATTAGTTCCATCACCAGTCATAGCGACTACCTCTCCCATTTGTTGGAAACGAGTTACCAGAGTTTGTTTATCTTCTGGTTTGGTACGAGCAAACACATCTACTACTCGTAGAGGGTTTACTTGTTCTCCAATCTCACTACCCAACATTGGTACAGGGTGTTCACTCAATCCTGCCTGTCTCGCTATTTCAGCGGCTGTAGCTGGATTGTCACCAGTAATGATTTTAACTTTGATGCCAGCCTCTTTAGCAGCTTTAACTGCATCTGGCACGTCCTTACGGATTGGGTCTTCAATAGCCATGAATCCGTTATAAGTGAAGCCATTTAGTTTCTGAGCATCTTCCAAAGTCATAGATTCTTTATAAGCAAAGCCTATAACTCGTCTACCTTTGTTCTGCTCTTCTACTTCTCCTTCAATGTCAGTAGCATTACACATACCTCTGACTACTTCAGGAGCACCCTTTACTAAGGATATAAAGGCATCACCTTGTTTAGTAATGGACATCATGAACTTAGTCTTACTTGAGAAATCCAGCCTGAATACTGGGGAGTTGTCTCTCCTTATATCATCAAGTAAGTCACCTGCATCCATATGCTTAATTATAGCACCTTCTGTAGGATTACCAATAGTCTTATCTCCATCTACATATGCTGTAGAATTTGCTAAGGTATTGATAGTGATATATGCCCTATTAGGCATTACCTCATTTACAACCTTCATCTTATTCTCTGTTAGAGTACCCGTTTTATCGGTTAGAATAAGAGTAGTTGCTCCTAGAGTTTCACAAGCGTGCATCTTACGAACTAAGTTATTAGCCTTAGACATTCTCTTCATGGAGTATGCTAATGCTAAAGTAACTGCCATAGGTAATCCTTCTGGTACTGCAACCACGATTAATGCAACTGCAATCATTAAGAAGGATAACAAATCGTTAGTAATCTGCATCCAATCTTGTCCTACATAAGCTTGTTCTATAAAGAAGTATCTCACCAATAAGGCAAGAATAAGGAAACCAGCAGCACCAAATGCAATCTTATTGATAAGGTCAGCAAGACCATTTAGCTGCTTGTTTAGTGGAGTCTCTGTATCAGTAATCTCAGCAGCTTTACGAGCTGTTTGTCCGAATGCAGTATTATCACCTACAGCATTGACTATACCTGTTACAGTACCTTCTTCAATGATGGTACCTTTCAGCAATAGCCATGAGGGATAAGTAGCATTTAATTCACCTTCCTCTTTAGGTTGTTTAGTAACAGCCTTAGATTCTCCAGTTAGTACAGACTCATTAACCTTTAGATTGTGAGATTCATAAGCTGTTACATCAGCAGGAATTTCTTCACCAGCTGCTAACAACACCACATCATCTACAACAAGGTCTTTACGAGCTACTTGAGTTACTATACCGTTTCGCCTTACTTTGACAAGTGTATCATCAGAACTTGTAGTCAGCACATCAAATTTCTTAGATGCACTATACTCATTTATAAAACCGATAGTTACCGCTAATAGTATAGCAGCTATAATTCCTATGGGTTCAAGATATTCTGATTTAATAACCCCTAGTATTAATGCAATAACTGCAGCAACACTCAATATTTGAATTAAGGGGTCTTTAAACTTCTCAAAGAAAAGTACATACCAAGGGTCTCTCTTAGGTGGGGTTAGTATATTAGAGCCGTGACATTCTCTACTATGATTAACCTCAGCATCTGTCAAGCCCTTTAACAATTCTATATTCATCTTTAAGTTATTTAATTATTAAAAGGTGGACAGTTATGCCCACCCGTGAGAAGTGTTTTAGTCTTCGTCTTCGAAGTAGTCGGGGAAAGCATCCACAAGGATACTCGGAACCTCGTGTCCTTCTTCTGAACCCCACTCGTTGATAGATTCCAACAGTTCAGATTCAGCGTCGTCGATGTCCTCATCCTCGTTGATTTTGTCAACCAGGAACTGAGCCTCTTCTTCGTCAATCTTACCGTCTGCTAACAACCAAGCCATTACTGCTTCGGCAAAGAATGCATCAAATTCAGATGAGGTGTTACCTTCTTGAGAGTCTTTCTTCTCCCACAGCATTTCCACTTCTTCCTTTGTTACCACTCCGTCTGCCATAACTTCTTTACGAAGTTCTTCCACGTTTACACTTTCTTTACACATAATTGTAAGTGTTTAATAATTAAATAAAATTGGGTAATACCCTTTCGATTTCTCCTATAGACTGCCAAGAGCCTGTGTTACCAAGAGCCTTGAACTTCCACTCTCCATCCTTACGATAAGCATATCCTAAGATGATAGCCTCACGACCAACGAATGTTGTATCAGAGTCTTTACTATCATTGTCTAGGTTATACTTAGCTAATACGTTCGGATTAGAGTTTGGACGGATTACAGGACGCCCGTCAGCTGTTGTATAGATTCGTAATCCCATATAAGGAATCTTATCGAATCTTTGGTGACGATATGAATTGAGGATGAAAGCAACATACTCAACTTCAGGTCTGATTCTATCCAGTTCTACTGAGATAGTTTCATTATCCATTCCGTCGTCTCCGTCAGTATCACCTACCAAATCATCACCAGAGTGATGGATTGCTCTGTCACTTGAGTCTTTATGACCAAAGTAAACAGTTTCAAGCTTACGCTTATTAGCATCCATAAGAACTACAGAAGCATCAAGGTCTACAGCCTCAGTACCTCCACCAAAACCTAAGAAACCACCAGATTTGATAGCTCCCCAGTTTGCTCCAAAGAATACTTTAGATAACTTATTACCGTTATCGTCCTTTGACAGATTAACTCTGCCACCCTTAGATAGATTTATCATAGCTTATAAATCCTTTGGACCAGCATCAATACCGTAACCAGCCAGAATGTCACACAACAGCACTGACTGATAGTTACCTTTACCTTCATTCACAGCCTGGAATCTCCAGCTACCATCCTTACGGTACAGCTTACAGAATACCAATGCTCTATCCATAGAAGCATCTTCTTCCAAGTCATACTTAGCAAGGATGTTGTTGCCTTCTGCACCTTCATACAGGTTCACCTTAGCATTGTGAACCATACCGAAGTTCTGCTGACGGTTCTTAGCATCGTGAATGTTTACTAAGACAACGATTTCTTGTACCTCCGCAGGAACCTTAGTAGTGTCGATAGTGATAGTTTCATCATCACCGTCACCAGCACCAGTTCTGTTATCACCAGAATGCTTTACAGACTTAGAAGGGTCTTCCAAGTTACCGTAGAACACCATGTGATTGTCGCTGAGAACTTTACCATCAGCTTTCAACATCAGTGCCATAGCATCCAAGTCAAATTCTTTACCAGGTTGTGCTGCATCCCAGCCCAAACCAATTCTGAACACACTAGCTGTGGACTCCTTAGAAAGGTCAATACGTCCACCTTTTTGCAAGTTAATTGCCATAATGTAATTAAGTTATTAAAGTTAATTGAAGAATTAGTTCTCCAAACTCGGACGATTATACGCCCTTTCGTTTCCAGCTAAGATAGAGTTGAGGGGTTTCAATTCTCTCATCCACTGAGCTGTCCAAGACAAAACAATTAAACCCTAAATTAGTATAATACTCAGCTAAGTACTCTCCCAATTCAGGAATGTTCTCGTCCAGGTCGAATACCAAACTATATTCGTTTCTAGCAGATTTAGCTTGCATTAAGCTAGCTATTTCTTCTATACACTTCTTATGTAAGGTATCTCTATCAAGTTTTAATCCATATTTAGTGATTGTATAAGCATCTAAGGCACTTAGTGGCTTAGGCTTGGGAAACCACTTATCCCTAAGCTTTACTAACTTATTCATAAGAATTTAGATTTCTTGTATTGTAGTCTTACCCAGAATCGAACTGGGAACTCAAGCTTCGTAGGCTAGCGTTTTATCCATTAAACTATAAGACTAAAGAATAGAAGGTGTGCTGTTACACCAAATGCTCTAAGGGCGATTATTGACATTGAACGTATGTGCACAGTGACTTAATGTATGCACTAGCCGACTTTCGTTTTCCTACTAACAGCTAAGAGTATCATGTACTCTCCCAATCTTAATTCCAGGCTCCTCTTGTACTATTGGAACTTATCAATAATTGGCTCCGACACTTAATATCACATTGAGCAACGTATAGGAACCCTTGTCATTTCAGACTTGGAATACTACTCTCCGAGATTAATGCTTGCACCTCCCTGCGGTTCTACGGGAGAACCAGTAAGTTCTATACCTCCACGCTTGTCCACATCACGATAGCTAATCGTGACCTAAGGATATACCATAACTTCCGCTCGCAACTCTTTAAATGATGGCTACTTCCAAGCCTACATCCCCTCTATTATGTTAATATTCAAATTCTCTAACACTCTCCTTATAAATGTCCTTTAGGACACTAAAAGCATCAAGTCTAGACTTTGTATCATTATTGTCCCACCAAAAGTCTAAACCTGCATGTTGTACATCTTTAGTAGCTTTAAGGAACTCTGGATTAAATTCAGGTATATTAATGACTAAGTCTTTATAAGATGGATGTCCCTTTCTATTCTTGTCTTTAAAATCCATTCCCTTAGTTGCTGCCACTTTAAGACACCAACACATACCAGGATAACTTAAATGACTTGTCTCATTTATATAAGTATCCTCAGCAATTTTTATAACATCATATACTTTCATAATCTTTAATACGTTAAATTAGTGGTCCAGGCGGGATTCAAACCCGCGACCTTTCCCTTAGGAGGGGAACGCTCTGTTCAGCTGAGCTACTAGACCATAAAAAATGCCACCTACTCTCACGAGCAAGTGGCATACATGGATTACTTCTTCTTTTTATTACTTCAACTTTACTTTTGTGACCCCACAGGGACTCGAACCCTGGTCTACGGATTAAGAGTCCGCAGCTCTACCAACTAAGCTATAGGGTCAAATGGAGAGTCACCACCGTCCTCTCCGTGATAGGTTTATCTACATAATGTAGAAAGGTTTTAATACCTACGATATGTAAGTATGCGCAAGTCCTACTTAACCTTAAACTCGAAGTGGTTATTTACCTCTATTAACAGATTTGCATTTAACAGAACCAGGACGTGTAGTTGCCTTCTTGAATGATTCAGGTTGAGCATCCCACCATCTTTTAGCTGCTTCTAAGTTAGCTACCATTTTCTTGTATTTCATATAGAAGAATTTACAAATTCATTAATTAGTAATCTCTATAGTCTTACTAGCTTCTTGCGCCAGCTTATCACAAATCTTATTATATTGGTCGTCTGCGTGTCCTTCAGAAGAATGTTTCCAGACATATCCACCTGCTGTCTTACGTTTACCTAAGCAAACTTTGGATATTGCTGATGGGTCAATATTTGTAGCCTCTCCTGCTACCTTAGCAGACTCAAAAGATTGAATATAATTACCAGAAGTTCCATATTGATATACAGCTTTGTTGGAGCTGTGCTCAACGTTCTTCTGTCTGGTACACCACTCTAAGTTATCTAATGAATTGTTTTCAGGATTTCTATCTATATGGTTAATTTCCAGTATAAAATCCTCAGGATTAGGCATAAATGCCCTAGCTACTAAACGGTGAATCTGAAATGATTTAGTCTCACCATCCTTACATAGTATTACATATAAGTATCCTCCTTTAATCTTATTCTGTCTGGGAGTTAATATCTTCTCAGCTTTATACTTTAAAGACTTTACCCTTCCTAGATTACTCACCTGGTAATCCTCGTAACCTTCGATAGTTTTCCATTCTTCAATCATACTTCCTGTGAAGCATTACTAGCTAACTTATCAGCAATATTATTATATTCATCTTTATCATGCCCCTTTACCCAAAGGAACTCAACCTTAGTATGGAATGCGATTGCTGCATCAAATCTCTTCCACAAGTCCAGATTCGCCTTTCTCTTCCAATTCTTAGTATATGTGCAGACCACATACTGAGAATCAGAAATTATGGTAACTTCTGAAGGTGTGCTAATAGATTCAAGGGCAACTATTGCTGCCATCTGTTCCATTCTTTGGTTTGTACTATTCTTGTACATTTTAGAATATCTGGCTACTTCCTTATCATCCTTAAGAATAACAAAGCCTATACCTCCCTGATTACGAGCACTTGAATATGCTCCATCAGTATATACTCTATATGTACTCATGCCTCAGCCTGCGTAGTGAATAGATAGTCTGTGTAAATACCTAATACAAAGGCAACTCCATAAATATCATCTTCCTTCTCTAAGGATACTCTCCCTAGTACATCGTTAATCATATCCAGGATTACAAATCCTTCTCTACTTTGCAAGTAAGGCTCCATCAATCTAGCGAGTTCCTTCAAGTATTTCTTAGCGTTAGTATTCGCTGTAGCCATACTCTTTAGGAATTGAATACCCTCTTCACATTCATTCATCTTGGGAACGTATTCACTAAATTCTTCTCTTAGAAAACCTAAGTAGAAGGCATTAGATATATCTCCATTAACCCATTCTGAGAAAGATTTACATCCCTCAATGGTGGCGAAGTCTATTGGGTGGTCAATTATATTCTCAACTTTCATGATTATTCAAACAATGCTTCCAACTTGGCAGCCAAGTTATTAGCCTTAGTAGATACTCCATCAAGAGCTGAACATTCAGATTCCAGCTTCTTAATTTCATCTTGCTTCTCAGCTTTAGTTGCTACTGCTTTCTCAGCTGTAGCTTTAAGCTTCGTAATAGTACTCTTAAATGTAGACATTGCGTTGTCTACTTCCTTACTAAATCCTGCTGCAGTGTTACCAAAGATATTCATATCAGTTATATTTAAGGATTAAGAGTAAATTCAAGGGTGTAGCCCGAGTGGGATTCGAACCCACACGCCCATTTCTGGACACCAGAGCTTAAATCTGGGGCGTCTACCAATTTCGCCATCGAGCCATGAAGCAGTGATTGACTATACAAGATAGTCTAAAGAGGTATTCTGCGCCCACCCCATTCCTTGTACTTCGGAACACGTCTTATTACATACGCTCAACTCTACTTTAGTTGTCATCGCCTAGCCTAATATTTCAATTCCTTTGACTAAGATTGGGAATATATTATTTACAACAAAACCTCTTTAACTCTTCTGGAGTATGATTATCTCTCCATCGTGGATTTCTATAATCAAACTTCCAATCACAGACATCCCAATCATTTATTAATTCATTAGGTTGTGAGATTTCGTATTCTAAAATATCATTAAGACTTGCTATATGCTTAACTTGCATTCTCTGCACTCTGCGGACAATTCTGTTGTACCAAACGTGGTCACTCTTGTCCTTCCATACTGGTTTCTTTCTGCTCCTGCTCATAGATTCTTAATGCTTTTTCATAATCGTATCTTTTAACCATAGGATATGGTCAGCTATATCCTACTTCAAAGTAAGCCATGTTAGGTGTCTTCCTAAGTTTCTCTAAGGCTTCATCCAGCTCTCTTTGACATCTTTCAGCCTTACCATACCACCAGTTTTCAGGGTCTTCGCATTGAGATAGGTGTTCTCTGCATCTCTGAACTAATTCTCTCACACTAGTCAGTTCCTTAGTATTTGGCATTAGTACTAGTTTGCTGTGATACATTCTTTTATACATAGCATATCTAAGACCATACCACTCAGACCTCTTGCTAAATGGGATGATTGGAACAACCCACCCATTTTCTACACCTTGCGCCCACTTAAATGCAGAATCTCCAGGTCTAAACATATCACTGAATCTATCACAATACCCTTTCCTATCCCATCTCTGTGGGTAGCTACTGTAGTAATAACCCTCTTTATACTCTTTAGGCTTACGAATGTTATGTGTATCAGCCCAATATTTAGCATACATATTAGTACCTGGAACATGATATACAGGTAAGAATAGCATCTTATCATCCATATCACACCAATAATTACCTAAGAATCTAGGAGCACCATATTGAGGTTTCTCATAACTTACACTGCCATACTCTGGAAGACAATATCTGTTATTAGCTTCTCTACCAGGAGTTCTTGGAAGAGATACTCTACCAAAGTCTGGAATCTTAACCTTCTTATTGTATGCTACTTGTTGCTTATTAATATGACTAGTTTGCTTTTTCACCGATTCTGGGTGAACTATCTGAACCAATCCATCATCATCAACATAATAATCACCTCTCCATCTTCTGTATCTAAACTGTTCAAAGTGCCATTCAAGGTCACCAAGTCCTACCTCCTTATGGCTATCTCTTAGGTCTTTAATAAGAATGTAGAATGCTTTAACCAAATCGTTATAAGGTTTTCCTATGAACTTATTAATAAAACCAGTTATTCTATTTGTTCTCAGATAACCACGATTTGGACCCCATTCACAATAAAGACGCCCTACAGATGGTTTAGAATATCTTAGCTTCATTCCTAAATGAGTACCTGGGTAGTGGTTCATACTATGTCTAGGAAAACCACTTCCTTTACTACATTTATGATGACTTCCATGATTATTCTTCCTTTTCTTAAATAATAAGCCTTTGTCACTTATACATATAAAATTAAGATGTGTGGCGACAGTTGGATTCGAACCAACCACCTTGGGGTTATGACTCCCACGCTCTAACCAAAATGAGCTATGTCGCCTTAAAGAACGTAGCATTCAACTACGTTCTATACAATCCGCCTGATAGGACTAGTAAGCTATCAATTTTTAACCGCAACTATAGCCCATCACGTCTGATGAACATCAACAGCTTCTAGGTTATTTTCTCACCTCATACTAGTATTGAGTGGTGGATTTTATTTTCTTATTACACTTACAGTCTGGATTGTGTACTATACCATCGTTACCATCCCATCCACCATTATTGTTATGGAACCATATATAACTATGTCCCTTATAGGTGAACTCAGCAGCTGTAACACTCTTAGCAAAGTTCTCAATGACAAATTTCTCTTTATTAGAAATAACTGTCATTTTAGGCTCTACTCTAGTACATGAAGTGAGCACTAATACAAACAAAATCAATATACTTCTCATCTGTATCTACCATTTATAAGTTCTTTCAGTCTTAAATCTCCAAAGTCCCTGTTCAAGGCATTAACATCACAGAATGGTTCTTCACCTGATTCTCCATATGTATATTCCTTAAACACCATATCAGCGACGATGTAATCGTCATCGCCACCATTAGCTGGATTTGGAATGAATTTAAAGTCAGCTACCTTGTCAATGTCCTCCTTTTCAAAGTGTCTGAACTTATGTTTACATTTAATCTCATGGTCTTGAAAATTCATACCAGCAGCAAACGCATGTGCTACAATTCTAGTAGCATCTTCTAATGCGACCACACTACCATTAGCACTTGGTTTGGCACAATCACATAGTTCTTGAATAAATTCTTTAATCTCTTTCATACTTCCTGTTGTTTAAAAGTTTGTAGGGTAGGAGAGACTCGAACTCTCACGCCCGAAGACACTGGTTCCTAAGACCAGCGCGTCTACCATTCCGCCACTACCCCATTGCTATTCTTTCTTTATCTTTACTTTAGTTGGCTTTAGCATTCCTAAATTCTCCCCAGATGGAGACAAGAAATCTATCTTATTATAGTGTCTCTTGTGCATCTTGTCCATTACTACCCATTTACCTCTAAGCTTAGGGTTATTAGATACTACTATAATAGTATCTCCATAATCATAATGCTTTAATAAGTTATGTGATAGCGCCACCCATCTTAACTTACCAGCATTTAGTTTCTTAACACTAATTCTATTTCCACTAGCTGTAACCCATGATAAACCATGTTTTGGTCCTGCATGATAATACGTTGCCGTAACATTATGTTGACCATATAAAGCTAAAGGAATAAACATTAGTATTAGTAATAAATGTTTCATAAGCGATAGTTTTTAAAGAAGTGGACCTAGAGGGCTTTGAACCCCCGACCTCCTGATTATGAGTCAGTTGCTCTGACCTGGCTGAGCTATAGGTCCGTAAATACGCAATTACTTAGTCTTTACCCAGTTTGTTCTTACCGTCTCAGACTCCAAACCCTCAGTATGTTGTAGAACTCTACACACCTGCCCTCCTCATTGCGTATTTATGTTTTTTATTTACTTGTCTTTTCCAAAGACTTAGTAATATCCAGTAACATCTTCAAGCCTACAGCATCCATAGCTGAATTACTTGAACTGCCTCCTCCGAACATCACAGATGGAACCCAAGACACTTTAGATTCTGCTAGAGCTTGTGCAACTCCTACAGCTGTCTTATAATCCCACTCAGCTCTTTCAGCTGGAGTTAAACCTGCCGATACCAATGCTCTATTAGCTGCTGCCTTAGCTTCACCTTCGGCTTGAACCTTCAAAGCAACCTGCTTTGCTTTCTTAGCTTCTAGTTCAGCTACTTCAAACTCTTGCTGAGCCTTAGTAACTGCTACAGCCTTCTCTGAACCGAAGTCCTGTTGAATCTTCTTCATATTAGCATCGTCATTTGGCATAACAACTCAGAAAGAACCAATAATAAATCCCTTATCATTAAAGGTAAGTGAAGCTGCTGGATTCTCACCAGATGCAATATAATTACCTTCACTGACTTCTTTCCAGTCAACGAACTCTATCTGAGAAGTTTTGAAGTACTCGTGCTTGTTACCAAAGCCTTGCCACTGAAGACCACCATCTGTCCATACAACGTATTTACCAGACATAGGCATCTGACAAACATAGTTCTTAGACTTATCAGCATCTTCAAAGAGTGAGCCTGCCATACAGACTAACAGCACTACGATTACTCCTGCCAAAATAGCAAAGATTGAACTTTTACTTACTTTAGGTTGATTCATTTTTTACTTTTTACATTAAACATTATCATTAATCCTGATGTATCCAATAATAAAATGGAATACATAGTTTGGCGAAGGTTACTTTCCTACTCGTAAGGTATATAATACCAGAGAGGTGTGCAACCACCATAGCATAGTATACTAATATTAGTATAATAAGCACCACTAGAATTACTCTTGCATAAATCATGTTACGTTATTTAATTTTTTGTATACTTGCTCAACCCATCTTTCATAATAGCCTACGCCATCCCACACATAAGGAACACCAAGCTCAGAAGAGTCCATATATGGATTACTCCATGCTTTCTGAATCTCTTCCCTACTGATAGGTAGATGCATAAGTACTTTATGAGCTATGCGTTTAGCTTCAATCCTCCAGATTCTTTTTGTTTCCTTATCATAACTCCAGCCGAATTTCTTACAGCTACGATTCTTAGATGTTAAGGAACATCCTCCGAATTTCTTCTTATCCTTCATTGCCTTCATAAGATTATCTCTTAGTTGGGCTACCAGGATTCGAACCTGGACTACAACAGTCAAAGTGTTGTGTGCTAACCATTACACTACGCCCTCGATTAGTTATCTATTATCACGAACTGATAACTCTGTTATAAGATGATTTTCATAATGGTACCCCATTATCGTACTCCCAACGGGATTCGAACCCGTATTTTCGGCTTGAGAGACCGATTACCTAACCATTAGTAGATAGGAGTATGTGGTGGATGCTAACCGTTTCTATTCCACCATTGCGTACTACGCTGTTAGCTAGCGTCCAGAGTTTCTCTTCCTCACATCCCTCTGGAGTTTACTGGATTAATATTGCTACTGTTAAGTAGGAGGATTCAGTAAAAGGTAGGGGAATCGAACCCCTATCTTCACATCGAAAGTGTGAGGAACTAGCCGTTATTCGAACCCAGCATTTAGAGACTTCTTCCTAAACTCATAATATGAGGGGAAGGATTCATTACCCTGGGACTCATGGTAAGTTACTTCATACCCATTTTCTCTGTAGAGAGGTTCTACATCTAACCAATGGTTTTGTATGATAGTATCCTTACTAGCACCAGTCAGAAACTTTATAAACTCGACAGCTTCATTAGTAAACACTATTGATTTGTCTTTGTTCCAGTTTCTTGCAATCAGTTCATTAAAAACCCTAATAACTTGGTCAGGTATTACCTTTACCTTTTCACTGATTATTTCATTAGGATTTATAGGCTGAATCTTTGTCATAGTAATCATAATTAATCATTATTATACAAAAATTCCAAATATACTTGTGGAGAGTGCTAGATTCGAACTAGCGGAACCCTTTTGAGGTTCGGAGTCTTAGCAGGACTCTGGTTTCGACCGCTCACCCAACTCTCCATACAGAGTTTCTTTAACCTGTAACTCTGTAAAACAGCTGAGAACTATTTGTTTATGAGGCTGTTGCTCTACCACTGAGCTACATTAGCCTAAGCTAACGTGAGGATTCGAACCTCAGACCAACTGCTTGGGAAACAATGCTAATGCTGTTAGTTCTCGTCTACTAATCGACGTGGGGCGAGGAGGAATCGAACCTCCAACGCCAGGCTCTTCAGACCTGCGCTCTACCATTGAGCTACCGCCCCAGAGGAAGGATTTATTTTCGTGCAATCCTTCTAAACCACGTTAAGGCAATAGTAAACAAACAGGAAGATTTTATTTTAAAACCTACTGCCATAAGGGTGTTTAGTGGTAGTCGAAACCACATCTACTGAACCACAATCAGTTATTCTAACCGTTGAACTATAAACACCATGTTAGACCTACACTCGTACCCACTTCCATTTATGATTAGTGATGCATCACCAATAAGGTACGACCTCATCCACATAAGGCACTACCCCTACCACAACCTCGGTCTATAAGTTAACCTTGCCAAGTTAGTACCCCGACTAGGAATCGAACCTAGATATGTAGCTTAGAAGGCTACTGTTCTATCCATTGAACTATCGAGGCATCATCAGAAGTCATTTGTTTGCATATACTGTGCTATCCGTTACACTACAACCTCCATGAAGTACTAATAATTTGGGAGGTTGCTGGGAGTCGAACCCAGTCCAGTCGAACCAGAATCGAATTGCTAATTTGTTGCTGTAAGACTTCTTATAAATTAAATAACTTAAAACATTGCTATTTCAAGTCTAGTTTCCTTTTTAAACTTTCGTCTATTATATCGTTCTCCTTTACATAACCAACAACTACATGGTGTACTTGTTGATTTATAAGGTAAAGTCCAATGTTGATTATAGTTATCACACCACAATCCGTAATTACTAGCAGGAAACTTCTTTAACCTAGTAATATATTTCTGGACTAACTTCTGCTTGCGCCGATACTTGTTGCGTGTCCACTTCGTTTGATTCTTTCTTTCCATCGTCTCTTTCAATTAAGGGTTTTAGGAAAGTCCAATCAAATACAATGTCTGCTAATAATACGTCAATCATACCTTTATTTCTTTAAATTCATCCCAATGTTGTAATACAATCAGACAAAGGTTATACCTTGCTGAAAGTTCTCTTATAAATGCCTTTTTCATTTTACGAGGCATCTTCTCTAGGTGACCAGTAGAGATTAAGGATTCGAGGTAATCAAATCTCTTAGTTACTACTTGTTTGCTCTCTTCACTAAACCCTTTATTAATAGCATTGACCACTGCATACTCCTTTGTAAGTACTGCAAATGCTCTATCCCATAATAAAGACATCTTGTGTTTACTAATCTTGTTAATTGCTCTAAATCTTCCTGTCATAATACTTTATTTAAAAATGAGGAGGCTGTAGGAGTCGAACCTACTCAACGAATGGGTACGTTACATCGGATTTCAAGTCCGTTCCATTACCGTTCTGGCAAACCTCCATAAGTTATTGATTCAACATATTCACTTCAGCAGCATAGGAACTTACTCCTTTAAAATAGGGAGAGTTCCAGTAGGGTAGATGTAAGAATTAGCAGTTCTGTCCAAATACCACTTAACAGCCTTCTTAATTAGTCTAATTGCTTTCATAATAAGATAGTGTTACTGAATAAATATGTCAATCTTGTTAGTTAAAATAAACCTATCCAAAACTCCAGAAACAGAAATTCGATGGATAGGTTTAACAGAGGACATGGGATTTACATTTAATGTCTTCCACTCTCCCAATTCAGAATGGGTAGACACTATACTTACCTAGCATAGTCAGGGCTAATTCTCATAGCTTAGTACATTTACTTCAAGCGTCCTACTCTAGTCTTGCCTGCACCCTTACGGGATTACTTCGGAGACAGTCATTGAATTTAATAATTAGTTGTATCAGACTTTGCTGTATGTCCTCTTACAGTAGTTGAAAGGAGGTGTTATGAAAACACCTTGTCACCCCGCCGAGACTCGAACTCGGACTCTCTGCATTAAAAGTGCAAGGCTTTAACCAATTAAGCTACGGGGTGAGAAAACCCACATTATTGAATTAACAATAGATGTGGGTACAGAAACCATTTTTAATACGTTGCTCTATCCAATTGAGCTAAAGTGGACGTATCCACCTATGGGACTCGAACCCATAACCTACGGCTTACAAGGCATAGAGGTATTGCTGTAAGGTTTCTTTTTGTTAAACTCAAAATAGAGTAGGGTAACGGAGTCGAACCGTTCTAACTAGTTTTGCAGACCAGCCCCTAAACCGCTCGGGCAACCCTACATAAACACTACTTTACGTGTATTTATGTTTCTCTATCTGGGTCTAATTTAAATAAAGAGTTGTTGAAACATGAATCTCTAAGATTCGTGGAGCAGGTGGGACTCGAACCCAATCCTCCAGATTGCAAATCTAGTGCATTAGCCAATTATGCTACCTCCCCATAGACAGAATACTTCTTTTCGCCCTTTCGGACTACCCCAACATTTCAACCTTCCCATTTAAATAGTCACACAATGGTGGGAAGGGTAGGAATCGAACCTACGTTTAAGACAAAATTACGATTTGTTTGAATTTGCTTTAAGTTTTGCTGTAAGTATTCTTATATAACTTAACCATAAATGTGTTGGGAGGACGAGATTCGAACTCGCAACCTCTACATCCCAAATGTAGTAGACTAGCCCATTGTCCTACCTCCCAATTTAACAGAAGACTATTGTTGATATTTGCGGTCCAAAAATACTGCTATAATCATAATTGTTTGCTGTAAGTCTTCTTATTAATAACTAATCGCTTGCACGCCCTCCACGATTCGAACATGGAACAGAAGATTTGGAGTCAACTGGTTTACCATTAAGCCTAAGGACGCATATAGTAGACTTGTTTCACAACAAATCTACGTAGAAGTTCTCTTTTGTGTACATATCAGTACGTGAAACCTCGCTAGGTTGAGGGGAGTGTCGGGTTCGAACCGACAACCTACGGGTTAACAGCCCGTCGCTCTAACCAATTATAGCTAACTCCCCAATTACTACAGATAACACTACCCTTGCTGTAGTACCAACGCCACCCTACGATGTGGATTCCATATTTGCTGTCAGGGATAGGAATGTCTACGTCACGCTAGCCTCACGTGCATTACGTAGTCCCTGTAGGGTTCGAACCTACGACCCTCTGGATGTAAGCCAGATACTCTCACCAACTGAGCTAAGGGACTATTTACAGAAGTCATTCTTTACTTATCCGTGTAAAATGGTACAGATTGTTGTTGAATTTGCTGTTAGACTTCTTATTCTATCATCAAGATGTTGGGTGACTGGGACTTGAACCCAGAACCTCCTCCTTATCAGAGAGGTGCGCTAACCAATTACGCCATCACCCAATTTAGCAGAAAGCAGTTTTAGCGGTGTCAAATTAAAAGTTTGATGCTTGAATAGTTGCTGTATGCTTTCTTATAGTGAGTTATGAGTTTCACCCCTCATACTCTTCGTAACTACAACAGTCCTATGTAGTTTCCACTACATTACCTGGTGTAATAGGCGCGGGGGTTGGACTCGAACCAACGACCTCTAGGTTATGAGCCTAGTGAGCTACCAACTGCTACCACCCCACACGTTAATTATCTGCTACCAGTAAAACCTTGCATTAAGACATCACCAGTAACGTCACCTAATACATTTAGAAGATATTCAGATGCATTATTCTCAATAGATGGCTCTGTATCTTTGTGAATACGTTTTGCTAATACAAGCAATTCATCTAATTTTTGAATAATTAAGTCTAATTTCTCTTCCATAATACATTAAGTTAGTTGCGGATACAAGATTCGAACTTGTGACACCTTATGAGTGTTCCAGCTTATGAGACTGGCGAGATAGACCACTTCTCTAATCCGCGATGTTGAATAAAGGAATTTAGTTGGACATAAGGAAGACTTCAATCCTCACTTCATTGGTTTCCATCTGTTATGCTCTAAATTCCTGTCATTAGGCTATGCTAGCTTTACCTAACCTCCACTAAAAATCTTTACGAGAGCCTTATTAGCGAATGCTCTCCATGCTTTCAAGTTAGCATGATACTAAGGTCTTCCTAACGTTGTGCCCTCAACAATACGCCTCCGTTTCACCCGTTGGAGGATTGGGGAGATGCGGTGCATACGAGAATCGAACTCGTACCCCAAGATAGACAGTCTAGTATCCTAACCATTAGACCAATGCACCAATTAATAGAGCAGATAATGAGAATCGAACTCACATCCTCGGCATGGCAAGCCGATGCACTAACCGTTGTGCTATATCTGCATAGTTTGAGCAGGTGAAGGGAATCGAACCCTCATCAGAAGATTGGAAGTCTCCTACACTGAACCATTGTGCTACACCTGCAAGATGAAATGTGCCCATCTTCACAGACGAGCACACCTTTCACCAAAGCACTTGACTTTAGCGGATATTGTTGTGGGAGTGGTAGGATTCGAACCTACTCAGCCCGAAGGCAACGGATTTACAGTCCGCCCCAGCTCTCCAACTCTGGCGCACTCCCCCCAACAATGGGATAAATAAAACACAAACACAATCACGTTCTCTCAACGTTTCTGAGTACAAAGATAGTGTAATCTTTAGACTCCACAAAGTGAATAATGTTAAATTTTGTAACAATCAAATTTATTACTATATCCCATTATAGAAACCATTTCTTAATGCTCTACTAATAGTTATCTATCTTCACAGACCAATAACTGCTGACAAATGTAATTTTTACAAAGAATTGTAAGGAGAGAGGGATTCGAACCCTCAATGTATACACCTAGAATATTATACCACAGTCTCCAATGACTGCCGCTTTACCATTTGCGTATCCCCTTATATTACTACCTATCTTCACAGACAAGTAGTTTGTTCTACTATTACTTCTTATTATGTAGAAAAGAAGCAGAGGGTGGGAGAATCGAACTCCCACTCCCAAGAATTAAACGTTCTTGTGCTTTAACCATTAAGCTAACCCCCCAAGGACTAACTCAAAAACCCTTGATGATAGCCCTCAGTTGTGAGATAACGTTCAATAGTTTCATGCTAATGCTGTCTTATTAGTCTGACGTGTTAATCCACTTCACCAGCGCGCCATGTTAAAAGAGGGTGGGACACATAAGAGTCATATTGATTGCTGCTTACTTGCAACTCATCTAATACGTTGGTTCTTATACTTCTATCCCACCTTGTAAACAAAGGATTATGTTAGAGGCGCGCACGGGATTCGAACCCGTGAATGGTCAGATTTATAATCAATTGATTATTAATAAACTACTGGTTTCTCACGTTAAGGCTAAAGCTAAAGCTCTTGACTCAATGCTTATGCTAAATATCTAGGATTTTAGTAATGCTGAGGCTTAAGCTAAAGCTTTAGTCAATATTTTATTTCTTACTTACCATGATGCAAGAAGTTAATGAGTTTCTCTACACTGAGGTTCGGACTCTGTGCTTCGTTATCATTAACAACCTTCAATGCTTCAATCACTGCTGCAAGAATCTTACTTCTTCTTTGCAGTAATTCAGCACGTTGTCTCTGTGTCCAGGCGCCAGTAAACTTCTGCAATGTATAATCGCCAGTTTCTACTGTTTTCTTCTTAACAGTAACCTTAGCGTTATAGTTAGCAGGTAACTTAGCTGGGTCAAGATTCGGGTCTTTAAGGATAACTTCCTCAGATTCAGTAGTACGAGTTATACCTTTCAACATTTCTGTCTCATGTACATCACGTCCCTGATATTCTGCATCAGTTCCTTCAAGCCAAACCTCAGAATCTGAACGCACTGGTACATTGGCGTACATATCTTCCAGCTGCTTACTGGTTAGGATAGTTTTAAGTCTCATAAGGTCAAGAGCAGTCAACTTACCAAATGAAACACCATCTACTATCAATTCAACTCTCGGTGCACCAGCAGAGTTAGTTGCCTCAACAGAGAATAGGTCTTTCAAATAAGGAATTGCATTCTGTTCGAACCATGCGAGCTTCTCCTCTACAGTTGTAGCTACCTTAGTAGTGCCCATATAACGAGCATCTTCTGCGTAGCCATCTCTCGGTTTGAAGGTCTTCTTGATACCCTCAAACATACCTTGCTTATTCTTAAAGAACACAGCATAATCACCAATCATTCTATTGAATGTTGATGTACCATGTTCTACTTTAGCAAGTAAAGTGTTAAGCTTAATCATACTTATTTCTTATTCTTTTTAAAGTTTGTATTCTTCTTAGTTCTGTTGACCACCTTTCGTTCAGACACAACAAGGCGATTTAACAATTCTTGGTCCATAGCTGCATTGAACAACTCTGTTGCATTCTTAGGTGTAGCCTTGAATGGTTTAGTTCCCAAGATAAATGCTACAGCAGCAGGGTCATAGCCACTGATATAGAAATTGTTCGGAGCATCTGCAAAGTCTTCAAACTTAGGACGAAGACCTCCACCATAATAACCGTTAGGTAAATCCCAAAGGATTAACTTAAAGTTATCTACATACTCCTTACTGAAACCACCTTTAAGTAGTCTTTGTCTAAATGCAGTAAAATTAGTAACGGATGCACCTGAGCCACCCCAACTACGAGCTGCATCAAATTCACCATCACTAACCAACAATGCTCCTGTTGGGAACTCGTTCTCAGAAATCTTCATTGTGCTTCTCAGCTTAACGAACATATCTGCCACAGATAATAAATTGGTATTACCAAAGTTACCATCTGTGTCGTTAGCCCATTTCTCAATAGGAGTCTTACCCTTCCATGTACAGAGCTTACAAGTACTACTAAATGTAGCATAGGCATCTTTAAATGGACCGTCCAGTAGAGCAGAGAAATATAATGCCATTGCTTTACCAATAGCATAAGAAGACATATTGGTTCCAACTGCCTTAGAGGTCATAGAACCAGAAATATCTCTAACCACTAACAGCTTGCTGTTCTGGTTAAGATTCTGTCTTCCAGTCTCAACTAGCCCATTAAACTGAGCATTGATAGTCTGTTCTCTATACTCTTCAAGCCTATTAGTACGGTAGCTGTCACCAAGCGGTTGGAACAACTCGAACACAAATCCAGTGTATTTAGCCACTTTGCGACCACTTATCCACTTAGAATACTTCTCTACCAATCCTTGATTTTTCAAGAACTTAGAGCCTACCAATAGGCTCAGAGCGCGTCCATGAATGGTATTGAAGTCCAGTTCGAGCAACTTCTTCTGACTTATTAATTGCTGCCAAGTATGAGCAGTTCCACTCTGTTTAAGTTTCCTGTATCTACGTTGTGCAGCACGGCTATCCGCAGTCTCTTTATCTGCCTTCTTGTCTTTCTTTTTACCATAGATGCAAGAAGCAAGATACTGACCGATAATAGTACGAGCTTGTGAATCAACAGTTTTACATTCTTTCATTGAACGAATGGTTGGTAGGTATTTCTTCACCAATTCACTCGTATGACCATTAGCTAATCCAGCCAAGATAATCTTACGCATGAAATTCCAATCCAACTTTCTTCCTTCCCAGCCATGATATTGTAAATCAAGGCTCATCATTTCAAATACATCCTTCCAGCTACCAGCAGCGATAAAATAAGGCATGTTAGCCATGAATGTAGGTTTGTGATGCATAGCTAACCATAGCATACGCATAATACCTTCATTCTTCAATCCCTGTCCTCTCTGAACATCCAGAGTGATAGTTTCATTAGGAAGAACAATCTGAGTCTCACGAGTAATCAACCGAATATATACAGCGAGTTGCAGACACTTCTTCGGATTAATACTCCACAATTTATACATATCTTTAGATACCTCAGCATAATCACGAGGTGCCTTAAAGTTTGCAATCATTGAGAAGTTGTCTACGAATGCATCATTACTGGTGCTATACTTCTTAGCACCGTTTCCACTCACAGTTTCAGCCGATAGCTTCAATCCCTCCTTCACAAAATTGTTCTCTTGTGTTGGAGTTTCAGTCTTAAAAAGACTTTTCTTTTTTTTACTAAATTCCATTGTTTATCTCTTAATTTATAAATTAATTGAGATAATTATATAGCGTGCTTTACCTACATAATCTATCCGTTAATGTTCTCATAAAACAATCACTCAGCTACTGGCAATGAAAGATGTTTGTAGCTGAGTGAAAGGTCAATAATGAAATGGAACTGACGACCTACTCTTGTATTGCTTGACCATTAATCAAAATATTGTTACACATTTAGATGAATTTTACAAGAGACATAAGGATTTTCTCCTTACGTATTACATTGAGGAGTTGCACCTCATCCTCCCATTTTAAGGGCGAACACTTCTTATTCGTATGAACTAGGTTTCAACTTTTATTTATACACGTTTAAGTCAACTACATAGTGCGCACTATGTAGCCTAACTCATCAGGTCAGTTTCGTGTTTTAGACTACTAAACTAGATAGTCTGCTTGAATCAGAATCTGTCTATCATCCTCTTCTAAGGATAGATATCCAGTCTCCAATCCTTCTGGTTGAGAATTGAATGTAGTTAGCTTAGCTACCATGTCTCCACTATCCTCAATAAGGAAATATCCCTTAGCTCTCCAAGGTGCATGGTGTGTTCTACATTGATTCATAGGGATAGTTCTGTAATACAGATAATTATCGTTATATCCTTCTGGACTACCTTTTACAGGCGGAACGAATACTATTTGTATATAATCTCTACCCCATTCGTGATTAGCTCCTGTCATTTCTAACTGGAATCTAGCCAACGAACCACCAAAGTACAATGCTAATCGCTTCAACATTGTTTCATCATCCCAACTATCGTACAATCCTCGATAGTATCTTAAGTGATGTTCACGCTGTGCATCACTAATAATACCTCTCCAGCCATTAGCTTTCAAGTTCTTATAGCTTTGCAATGCTAAACACTTAGATGGGTCAGTTTTAATCAAGTCCTTAGACTCAATAAGATAAGCAAGAATACTAGCTGTGTTAGCATTTGCTCTCTGATAAAACTCACCTACATTTACCATCTTAGATTCACGTTTCGGATTCATTCCCCCTATCATGTGAATTAGAGCTTCTAAATCATCACAATAGGACCAACTATTCTCCTTACTAAACGCAGGTTCAAGTTTAAACAAATCCACCCCACTCCAATCCTCAATTCTGATATTTATATCCAAACCAGGACTGTAGTAATTCTTTATTCTGCGGTTTAGGTCTGCTAATGTAGATAAGGCAACTACTTCAGCTATGTCCAGTCTTGCACTGAAATCAGCCTTAATAGAACCCCAAGGAACTAGTACAGGAATAGGTTTTCCTATACCAACACAAGCCTTAATGATTTGACGAATACGATACTGTCCTTCTATCGAAGGCTTGGCACCATATCTAATGTTCTTAGTAGAGATAAGCAAATTAGTTATAATATCTAATGTTGCTCCATCAATCTCAGGCACAAACTTCTCATTCAAACCATATAGGTATTGCATCATATTAGATGCAAAAGGATTATCTCCTTGGCATTTCATTCTCATTTTACAGTTACCTCCTCATAGATTAAGATAGGTTTAGAAACTCGATAACCATTCTCAGTAAGTAGCTTGATAGCCTTATTAATAGCCTTATCAACTGGTACAAGCTCTTTACGTTCATGAACTGGTACTTCTTCAAGCACCTCTTCAATCTCCGTAGTTTCTTTAGGTTGTTTTACTGGTTCAACCCATGTACCTTGTTGTATAGCTTTCTTCTTTTGACTATACTTTCTTGCCTGTGCAGCTACTTTCTTACGAGTAATAGTCATAAGCTCTACTACCTTATTTATATGAATAGGCTCTGTACTAGACCAACTAAATCCATCTTGATATGTCAGTCCTGCCTGTACGAGAACACCTTGTTGAACCAATGTTGTAGCAAACTCGCTATACATGGGCACACCTAGGTCTTTAAATGCACTTCTAATGTCCTTAACTCCGAATACTCCAGAGTTCTCAGACTTCACTAGATTTACAGCAGCTGACAACTCTTCAGCTGTCATCTTACCGTAATTTCGTTTCTTTTTCTGTTCCATTTCAAATTGTCGATTAGTTAAACATAATATTGTGGACTTGGGCGGAGTCGAACCCCTAACAATATTTAACTTGTTCGTTCCCACACCTCTTCTGTTTCTAGGTCTTCTCCGTTAACCCGACTATACTAATACGTTAATATTAATAAGCCACAGCTTAAGCTGCCATTCTTACTTCAGTGTTGCCACTTAAAATTGTGTATCATTTTATAAGAGTTGGTACGAACTCTACACGTCCTTATAACTTGTAATCGCCTGTCAAAACCATGCAAGCCCAGTTAGTGCAGTTATACTCCTGCACCATGAGTTATTTCTCTACTACTAATCCTAACTATTATACCACTAGATGTACATTCTTCCCAATATCGTATGCCACCTTTTACATATGTTTTAACTATAGTAATTGGCTCAACTCCTGGTCGTTTGTACGATGAGTATTTCTCCTTAGCTATCTGACGTTCCTCTATAGGGTCATCAGCAACTATTTGGGTACTAACATTAGAACGGTAAGTCAGTTATGTGTTTATACTTACAAAACTCATAGACACGCACATTGCTAATCTGTGCATCTTCTACAGCTTTGAGAGTTCTCTCGTAATCCCAACAAGTAGTTATTATCCTCTCAGGTTCACAGAAGAACCATTCCTTAATAATATCTTTGTCAGGTATTGGTTCATCAATAGTCCATTCCCATTCTTTCTGTAATCGTAAATCGTAGTGGTGTAATATCTTGTATTCACCTCTACCAAACAATTCATCAAGTAGGTAATGTATTAATAAACCACTTATAGCGTCACATCCACAGAAGATGATTTTCTCTTCTTTAGAGTGTAACTTTCTTAGAGCGTAATCCTTTGGCATATTATTTATACTTTTTAGCAAGTTCCCAAGCAGCTGGAGATGTTAGTTTATTGATAGCAGATTTATATCCAGCCAATACGGACTCTCTTTGTTCTTCTGGAACTAAGAATGAGCAAGTCAATAATGGTTCAGTACCATTACCAAACTTCTTACATATTGGTGGTCTTCTATCATAAATATTGCATCTACAATTCTCAGTTAAGAATGGACATTTATTCTTGTCAGGGTTATGGTCTGTGATTGGATAACACATTACCTCACCTTTCATATTCTCATTATCAATAACGAGAATCTCCTTGACTGGATTAACTATCCTATTCTTTAACGCAAATATGTATTTCTTAGGCAATGGAGCATTGTAACAACAACTCGCATGGCATTTAGATATATCACACTTTATCATAGGAAGTAGTAATCTCCACGTTCAAACGCCCAAACAACATGCTGTAGTTCCCAGTTCTCATGCCATCTTGTACCACTCTTATCACATATAACCTTCAGAGTATCACCTTCTATTGATTGTGGTTCAACTCTTCCAGTAAAAGCGCCATTTCTACCAGAGAAAGGTTTGCCTTCTTCTAATTGCTTCAGTATATCCATTTCATTATTAGCTTTAAAAGTTGGCGGAGCTAGCTCACTTCACAGTGGACTAACCCCTTGATATTTGTCTTCAAAAACCTTCTTTAGTTATCACCTTTCTTACGCAGCTTTGACATTACAATAGCTGCACCGAGAAGAGACTTGAGTTCCTTAGGCATACCCTCGATGATGTCCTTAATAGGGTTTTCATCAATGTCATGGTCACTGCCCTTACGATTCTCTAACGCATCTACTGTGTTGCGAACGGACTCTGCATCTTCTATAGAGATAGAGAATGTTTCACCACCGAATACAGATGCTTCCATTCTCTTGGTATCAACGTGAGCAACGTCATTGCCATCAATGTTGAATATGAAAGCTCCACAGTCCTTACACTGTTTAACTCCAAGTTCTCCTACTATACGTCCGATGTATACTGGAGCCTTGCCTACTGCAAGCAGTGCGAACGGTTCGAGAATGTTAGATAATTTGCTTATCAATGAAGGGTACTGTTCTTTAGTGCCATTCAGAATCATGTCAATCTTTTTCATGCTAAATCCTTATTTTTAAGTCGAATAATAAAAATGCCTAATAACACACATAGTACTAGAGGAATCCATAAAGATGCTCTAGTACACTGCCAGCCTAAGTATCCTACCATAAGTAGGAATACAGCCTTAGTCAACCTTGCTTTCCACATACTTATCAAGATTAGTACGTGACAACAAGATACATACACTCCAGTCCATCTTGGACTCATCACACACTTCCTTAGCCGACTTGATGTATTCTACACAATCGTCAACTATAGCTTTGTGCTGCTCGTCATTGATTTCGCCTTTGTTGAGTTTGGCGTCTGTCTGTTCGATGATAGATGCCATTTCAGCTACAGAATAGGCAATGATACCTAACTGAATGTCTTGATTCAACACTTGAGCACGATTCACTAACTTGTTCTTTTCAATTTTCATTGTCGATTAGTTATTAAATTAAACAATATGACCAATTAGTTTCACCTATAAATAGGTTACTTATAGCATCGCCACGTAAAGGCTTAGTCATGATGCCGACCCCGTCACGGGGTATAGTAGAATCATATCTACCTATATATAAAATCTTAATTTATGGAACGCAAGACCTTCCTGTGCCTACAGTCTCGACAATAACCTCTGTTATTGAAGTGTACACGACTGTCTTCGATTGCCAGTGCAATCTCACAATACTTTGCCTTATCTCTCGATAAGACATCTCTCCAGTATCAAGGTCATACTGTTTGGTATAAGAGATGCTCTGCATTAGTCTCAGGGCGTACCCATTATGGTCCAATTCCTTTCTGATTTCAGCTAACATGGTGTCCCATGCATTTTACACCTAAAACTTATATCTTTATAGCTGCATACTGTCATAACGTTGAGTTATTAACTCCGAGTACATCTTTTCATCCATATAGGAACTATGACTTCTTCTGTAAGCCTTACGCTAATATAAGAAACTGGTGCCCTCAATGTCTTGGGAAGTTATTGAGTTTTTTAAGAATGTCAGGTAAGCTGACTATTCCAAAAGTGACCGTATGAAATATTCTCTACGTTCATACAGCCTTTTCTGGCGTTACGATACCAGACCTAGGTAGTACTCCCTAGTACAGACTAGATTTAAGTGCGAGTCTGCATACACACCATACGTTTTTAGAGTAGTGTCATGGCTAATTCCTACTTTAGTTTACCTACAACCATACTTGGTGCTCTGAGTATCCACGCTTTTATGTACAATATTAAACGCTTCTTCTTATACCAAGTGAGCACAGGTCTTGGGCTACTACAGTAATCAATCTCTAATTATTAGATAATTGCACTTGTGTTTTCACTTATTCTCCTCACGAAGAACCTGCCTTAATTATGGATAAATGGTGCTAGCTATTAAACTAGCACCCATTACGTAGGTTATGTGAAGCTCACTGTGACCTTTAGGTCAAAGGAGAATCTTTTAGCTCGTTTGTTCTTAAGATGAGTATTCCATGCGGTAGCGATAAGTGACTGTCTAGCTTTAGATGATAGTCTCTTGTATCGTGTCTCCTGCATATCCTTTAGGAATACATTTCTCAATGAGGCATATATTCCATCCCCAGTAGCTACTAAGTCCCAGAACTCAGTTACCTTCTTTGCGTCATGATGCAAGAAGATAATGAGATAAGCTGAGATTACTCCTACCTCTTTGACATTGAAATATCCAGGAAGTTTGTTTCGAAGACCTATTCCAGTTCTTACAGCCAACTGCCATATGTCTTCGTGTTTGTAATAGAGAGCCAGAGCATCGTCTCTAGTTAGTCCGTCACGTTTCAGTTTATTACCTGCACCCAAGGTATTGGTTCCGATTTTATTGTTCCTCATTGCATATGTACCTGCAACTACAGAACTCACACTATTATAATTTGGAATACCTTCGATTCTAAACACGTCGCCGAGACTTCTAGCTGTACCAGAATCCATTGTTGTCCAAGTAGAACGTTCCACACCTCTTACTACTATAAAGATAGCTGGAACACCTGAAGCAGCAACTGCCTCTAGTCTGTGATGTCCATCCATAAGACTACCTTCTGAGTCAAACACTATAGTCTCTCCATTCACTTTGAATTGGTCATTCTTCAAGTAGCTGACTAATCCTCTTAGAATGTCCTGCTTAATAACTCTATTTCCTACTGAAGTATTTAAGTATACTCTAGCCATTTCGGGAGTTATTATCTCTACTTTGAGAGATAATTGTTTAATTAAGGTATTGGCAATGCGGGTTAATTCTTCAAAAGTTCTCATGTCGATTAGTTATTTTATTTGTTATTTTTATTCTTTGTTACTATTTTTATACCAGAATACACAAGTTAGTATTCCAATAATAACGGCTATGACCGAAGCCATGCCGTCAGAGATGAATATACCACTACTTAATAGAATCATAATATTCTTCTTTTAGAACATTAGCAATTCCATTCAATACATAGTGAGGAACGTTGCCAGATAGCTGGAACCAAGGTTCTCCCACTTCATTAGTAGTATATATTACAGCCATCCTAATTTTATGAACTTTAATGACACGAGGACGTCTATCAGATGTCTTTAGGTCATTATACTTGTTAAGATGGGCATAAAATGCATCATCTGGAATGTCATTCCATTTAGAGGTTTTAGACTCCTTTAAGAATGGTTGACAAGGGATGAGCTTAGCAGGTTTCTCTATCTCTTCTGCGTTGGGCAATGAGACAAACTTGTTGTTATACTTTGCAACGATTGCCTTAGTATCAGGCAAATAAAATAATTTCATAATTTAATCCTCCAATTATAGGTTTATACGATTAGTTAATTATACCCTCTGCACATAACCTTAGATATAGGTCATATATTTTTGTATTATAGTCCTTGTGTGGATGGAAGTTATGTTCCCTACAGAACTTTATCCACTTCTTATCCTTTCTATAATTATATGCATGAGTGTCCTGTTCTTCAAATGTGATTTTAATGTGTTGCACACGCCAGTTTGCTGTTGAATGCATTACATCTTGTTGATATTTCACATGAGAGATTGCCTCTTCTCTAGTGTTATAACAACGCACAAATCTTTCATCTGTAGATACCCACCAACCCGATTGAATATTTAATGGATTCATAATCTTTACACTTACCTAATCAGTGTGAGGTCTTTAGAATTAGTTACTGTCATCTGCATTTGTAGAGGCTTTGAACTCTATATAGGTGTTAATACATCTATATGCTGCATTACAATAAATAAAGGTATATATGTACACACATTTAGAACCAAACCCTTAATTTGGGTATATTTGGAATTTAATTCTTTGGAGCTTGTGTCTAAATGTGTGTACAGTTACAAATGTCCCTCAAAGAGGAATCCATTTTAGGACTGCCCAGTTACAAAAGTCGATGGGCTGGATTAGTGCCCAGAAGCTTTTGTCTTGGGGTAATGAACTCGTATCTAAGACTTGATATATATTATCATTAGTCCTAATACGATACTTATCCATTACCCAAGCTTTAACTGTCTTTGTCCTTCGAGGTCTATTTGAGGACATTGATTTTCAGTACAGATGTTTCAGTCGGTCTGTCAGGTTGTCCGTTGAATCCTCTTCGGATGATAGGAACCATCTGAACACCAACGACTTCCAGAGTCTTACCGAACAGCTTCTGCCATACTTCTTTCTTCGTAATACAATTCGAAGTGAAGTTGGTGATTGTGCCAGTAACGCTGACATTCTGTTTAGTCTCTCTGTTCTGTACGGACTTCATGAGTGTACCGAGGAACAACTCCTTAACACTCTTCGTACCATCAGATGCAGTGACTTCGCATAGTGCACGAGTAACAGGATTCTGTCCTCTAGTCAGCGGAGTACAAATCCATTGTTCAGATGAAGCATCAGCAGGAATGACAATCTTATCCCCAATATTGAACTGGGTTTCCGACAAGTCACGTCTTACTGGAGTGTCTTCAACTTCGAATGCTGCCGCACCCTTAACAATGTTACCACCAAGAGCTTTAGCTCTAGCTTCTGCGTAATTAGTTGCAAAAGCGAAAAGGTTTTCATTTGCCATAATCTTTGAAATTTATTTGAGTTTAACAATGCAGTACACCAATACATAAAAGTATTTAGTATATTATTTTATTCAAATACATATCGAGGATGTGAGGAGTACTAGTATAAGGATGTAGCATTAGAAAGTTTTAAAGGGAGGTTGTTAGTCTCCCTTCTGTCTATCTATTCATTTCGATTACTTCATCTAAATCCTGCAGAGCCACTTATCAATAGTGTCTTCGAACTCTTTAGGGTTAGATGTGAATTTGCTGCCATTGAAATATAGAACAGTTTTGCCGTCCAAATCATAGCAATAGAACGTTACATCATTTCTACTAAACTTGAACTTGATTACTGGAAGTTGAACTGCTCCATATTTATGTTCAACAGTCAGAATGTTGTGACTGTAATGGAATGTGACTTGCTGATTGGGCTTAGCATTTCCTGCAACTAACAGATGAATAGTTGCCTCATCTTTTAATGTAATTCCTGATATTGTAACCTTCATAATATAATGTATTTAATTGTTTTAAAAAGAAAGGAGAGTGCTGTCACCACTCTCCTCTGTGTTACTTAACCACGTCTATGCTGTAGACTGTGGTTGTGGTAGCTCTGTCTGGCTGCCCATTCCACCCTCTTCGGATGATTGGCACCTCGACTGCATTGGTCACCTTGAGCTTCTTGCCGCACAATTTCAACCAACCTTCCTTCTGCATGATGCAGTTACGAAGTTCGTCGACAATCGTGCCAGTAACAGCTACGGTCTGCTTCGTCTCACGATTCTGCACCGATTTGGTGAGTGTACCGTAAAACAGCTCGCGTGCTGTAACTGTCCTGTCTGATGCAGTGACCTTGCAGACTGGACGAACCACTGCATTGCCTCCTTTAGCTACGGGACACGAAACCCATTGGTCACTATCCTTTGCAGGTATTTCCACGATGTCACCAACGTGAAACATTGTGTCCTCTAAGGAACGCCGCACAACTGTGTCGTTAGACTCGAAGGCATCTAAGCCAGTCTTAATCTCAACACCTAACTTGGCACAGAATGCCTTGTTGTACTCGATTGCAAAGCTGAATAATGTATCCATATGCTTCTAACGGTTTTACCCACACCGTAAAAGGGAAAGTTAATAATTCAAGAATATTCTGAAGATATTAATTAAGTAATAGTATATGATATTGCTTAATGAAAGGAAATAAGGGAGATTACTCTCCCCCAATATATCCTCTCAACCAATCTCTTCGTCTCTGTAATCTTTCTTCCAATTCTTCTTTGGTTTCATGAACTACTTTCTGAGATTGTTTTGGAATGATATTACCTTTTAAATCATATGCTATCCCAGTCTTGAGGTCTACTCTTCCAATTAATTTAATCTTCTTGTCCATAGTATTTACGTTTAAATAAAAAAATAAGGGAGTGTCGCCACTCCCATTAATGCTACTGTTCAGCGATGATTGCTTTGTATTCAGCTAAAGTAATCAATGCACCACAATAAAGAACGTATGTCGTATTCATAATTCTGATAACGGTTACACACAACCGCAAAGCCTAAGTTAATAATCAAAACCATAATGAAGATATATAACAAGTAATAGCATATAAAAGAAAAGAATTAAAGGGAGACAATCTCCCTTTTGAAAGCAGAGCACTATTGTTGCTCTGCAATCATTTCTTTGTACTCTTGTAAAGTAACCAAAACGCCATTGAATAAAACGTATGTAGTTTGCATGACTGTATTGCGGTTAGCCTCTACACCGCAAGGTTTTAAGTTCAACAATTCAAGCAAAGACTGATGAAATATATTAGTAATAGTGCATCGGCAACTTCAATTTTAATTCAATTTTTCTTGAGCAACCCAGAGGGGGCGTTTTGTAGTACACTCCCCTCCCTCTCACAACATAGCTCCTACTCACATATCCCATGACAAACTCAGACTAAAGAATTTGCAATTCGCGAATTGCAAATCTAACAATTATCTACCAATAAAACTCAAATATTTATTGACTGGTCACCTCAATGGGGAGGGGGCGTATTTTTGGAGTACCTAGTAATTGAGTTCACCTATATTAAGTATATTTAAGTATAACTCATTAGGTAATCTATTTAGAATGTATTATCTTTGTATTACCAAACAATAAGGAAGAAATAACGTATTAATTATAAAATTTTGAATTATGGCTAAAGAAGTAAAAGAAATTGTAACAACAGAAGAAGGTTGTAAATGTCAGTGTGGTTCTTGCGAACCTAAAGAGGATTCTATTGTATGGGGTAAGGCTATGGTAGCTAAACTGACAGTATTAGATAAAATCATATCAGGACTAGAGAATGGTGCTAATATTGAGCATTGTCTAACACTATCTAATATTTACAGAAATCTATGCAATTAAAAGCTATACTTGATAAGTATGATGTTGTAGAGGCACAAGTACTCTATAATAAAGCTGTAGAACTATTACAGCTAATTAGTGATGAAGAATTGGAAGAGATATTTACTAAGTATCCAGCATTGTTCTCTAAGATTACTAATGTTCATCTAACGCATGAACAGCTACTAAGAGACAAACAAGCTATTAAAGATGCTATTGATGTATTTATAGAGACAATTGAATCACGTAATTTATCTAAAGATGAATTTGATGCAATGACTCTGGATGATATTAAAGATTACTTGGATAGTATTATTACAAGTAAGATTCCAAGTCTTCACAGAATTATTAATGAACTAGAGGATAAGTTTAACAATGATTCCAGAAATCAGACAAATTAAAATGAATCTAACTCTGTTTGAGCAGGGTGTAGAGGAGTTTATGAAGAAGGCAGAACAGGTTAAGAATGATAACATAGAACTAGCTAAAGAGAATGATTCTTTAAAGAAGAGGATAGCTGAGCTAGAGGAAAAGCTGAAGAATAAATGATATACTACAGGGATAGAGTGTGTTATATAGTCCTTCAAGAAGGAGACCGTACTGTACAAATTACTCATACAGTCCCAACTAATCCTCAAATTGCTGAGGAGTTATTACATATGCACCTAACCAAGGCTTATGAACAGATGGCAGAATTGATAAAGAATGACAAGAGAAGAGCATTAGAAATTGAAACATATGGTGAGAATTACTGACAATAAAGAAATAAAGGAAGCTGTATTAGCAGGCTTACAAAGGAATAAGGAGAAGTATGGTAAAAGATACTGTCCTTGTTCCTTAGTAAGGGATGATGATACAGTATGTATGTGTAAAGAGTTTAGAGAAATGGAAGAGGGCATGTGTCATTGCCAATTATATATAAAGACTAAGGATGTAGACTTTCCATCTCATGTTGATAATAGTTCATTAGGTTATACATCTAAGAGTTTTAAAATAAATTTCAATGAGTTACAATAACCTAACCTGGGAAACCTTCAAGGATACTATTAATAAGCTAAATGCTATTAAAGAAGATAATGACTTCACATTTATAACTGGTGAGAAGGGTGCAGCATTATTTAACTTAGCTGTTCTTAATTATGCCAATCCAATGCCTCCTGCACTATATAATCTAAAGTGGAGAGCTATACAAGAAAGAGCTTATGTACATCCAGGCTGGGACTATCTTAAATATCCAGCAGTAGAACTGGAAGTATGTTACTCTAACTTGGAATCTAATAAGATGTATGATGAAGAATTAGATGAAGATGGTTATCCAATTCTTATATTTGTAGGAAGATGCAATTCACTATAGCAGTAAAAATTAAAGGCGAGCCTAGCATTTAGCTAAGTTCGCCTTATTTGTTATGTAATATAATACCAATCATTTCTATCTCTTACACCTTTTTCACTTAGTTGCTTACTATCTAAATGATAATCACCATCTCTAAAGTTCAGCTCCTTAGTACCATAGTTCCAATAGAAGTATCCGTGCCAACCTGGAAGCATTAATATCTTACCAGTAGCAGCATGGAGTGTAGCTTGATTATAATTCATAGTACTAAGATTCCTAAAACTATTCCTAATAAATCTGCTAGTAAATCATCCCAGCTCCAACCTTTGTACTTTACTTCATCATAAGCTTCCTTACCAAATGAAGCTATTAAAGCTAGAGCAATTCCACTAACTACATTTAAGATTAATCCAAATATTACTACAATAGCAAAACAGCATATCATATGTAATATTTTATCACTCTTCAGGAATTTCTTTATTTGGTCTATCATGTTTATCGAATTTCTTCCAGATACCAGTTATTGAATCTATACCAAGTAATGCCATACAGCATACTAAGAATGTATCTATCATTAATGGGGCTTGGATAACATGAACAGTACAATATAACAATACTATTATAGCTACCATCCATCCTAATACTCCACACACTCTCTTACTACTAATACCAGAATGTGAAGTAACCATCCCCTTTATAAAGGTTATAAATTTCATGTTCTTAGAAATTAAACATCTGTATTCTACTAGCTACATCCGTTCCACTTCCAGATTTACTCCAATGTTTATCAGATGGGTTAGCTAATCCTTGTAGGTACTTCCTAACTCCACCATTACCAGCTAACCATGCTCCACCTAACAATCCAAATTTAGTATATCCTTTTTGTGCAGCTAGCTCTAAATCTTGTTTATTAAACCCTCTTTCAAATTGCTTAGCTAATTTAATAGCGGCTTTAATCTGTAGTTTAGGATTATTCCTAAATGTATCTACATCTGTTCCAGCATAAGCAGAAATATTATTATATTTCTTACCATCTTGCATGAATTGGAAGTAGCCATAGGCAGGAGCGCCAGCTCTATTTTGTATTGCACTATTAAATCCAGATTCCTGTTCAGCCATCTTAGTAAGGAATTGTCTATAGTTCTTAGCTTCTGGGTCTTCTTGTTCTACCTCATCGTACCACTTATTAAACTCATCTAATCCTTTAGATGGTTTGATGTTGAATAACTCTCTCTTCATAATAGGTGTTTCTTCTTCTTTAATAATGGGTTGCTGTACATCTACTGGAGTTTCCTCTCTCTTAATAGTATAAGTTGGAGTATTATCAACTGGGAATCTGTATTCTTCAAATGTATTATCCATATTAAGAGTAGGTCTTTCTATAACATCATACCTAGTAAATCGTAATCCTTCTTGTCCCTTCCTAATTCTATTGTTACTATATGTAGGTCTGTCAGATTTCATGAATTTCTTCCTCATATCTCTCTTATTGTTAAGAGTCTTAGAGTTCTTTACTAGTGTAGAATCTTTAAACTTGAATCTTCTACCATCAGATACTAGACTACCACCTTTCTTCATAGTTAATAATGCACCTTGCATCATAGGTTGTCTTCTTATATATGGATTCTTAGGAATACTCTTAATACTATCCCATACTCTTCTTCCACCTATATAAATAGGATTCTCTTGCTGTAATATAAATGGAGTTCCCACCTTATCCATAAGTGCAGCTTGTTTAGTAGCCCTAACTCCCTCTGCTACACTCTTGCCAGACCATCTCTTAGCATAGTCAGCTGGATTAAACTTCCACATATCTTGAGATATTTGGGTCAGCTTTCCCTTATTGTTGTAATCAATCTTTATAACATGACCTCCTACATCATCTATAGGTCCTACATAATTAGTTCCAGGCTGTCTAAAGGTTTGAAATCCATCTGGCATCTCTATAACCATATCACCTTCTTTACCTTGTAATTTACCTATACCATTAGAGTATTCATTAAACTCTTCTATATTTCTAAACCTTAAAGGTCTTGAATCTTTAACTACAGATTGCATTTGGTATCTTCTATTCTCAATACCAGGATATAGTTGATTATATCTATCTCCATGACTGAACCCTTTTCCTTTAGCAGGTTTAAATGATTTAGCTACCTTCTGAAACCAAGGACTCTTACTTATTAATGGGTCATTCTGAAATAGATACATTCCTAATAAGTCCCTATCACCATTATTACCTTCTGGTGTTGCTGAACCTGTGTATGTAGACTCATTATTCTTTATATCCTTTAAAGATACAGAAGCATTACCTTTGGTTCTTCTACCTACTTTATAAGCTGCAATTCTTGCTGGAGTCTTCTCTACATTAGATAAGAATGGCATTGCTCTATTAGCAGTAGCCATAGCAATATTAGTAGGTGTACGAGCCTCTCTATTAAATATCCAATGATTTCTATTAAGAGCATTCCAACCTAAGTCAGCATCCCCTTTAATAAACTTAGAAACTAATTTGTTCTTAGTAACATTAAGACCTTTGCCTCCATATACTGCACCAGGGTTTAGATATTCTCCAACTTCAGCTGGTATTCCAACCTTACCTTCCAACCATTGACCAAATCCACCAGTAGCATTATTAACAGCTTCACTTCCTAATAAACCTCCTACTACTGTAGCTGGAGTTGTTACTAATGCAGCACCAGCCATAGCAGGCATTACAGTTCTTTCTAAGCCTACTAATGGATTAGTTCCATTCCTCATAGAAGATTTAAACCTTTCCTTAGCTCCTTTAATGGGATGCCAATAGTCTCTATTCCTTTCAGCAGCTGTTCTTGTATCAGTAGAAGGTTCTCCTCCCAAATCAATAAGTTGGTCTTGTCTAGGTTTAGCCTTAATAATTTCTGGAATAATAGGTTTAGATACTCTAGTATTATCCTGCTTAGCTATTATATTACCTTCCTGTAACTTCTTTATCCTCATATCTAATAATATTATTATGTAGTTTCTTGTGGCAGTTTGAACAAACTACTATACATTTATTCATCTCCTTTATAAAAAGAGGAGTGAGAAGGTTCTTAACTGCTCTGGATATTGTATAGAGTTTATTCCTTATATGATGTAACTCTAAGCAGCAGTAAGTAGTCTCCCCACATATACAACATTCTTTCTTCCTCTCCCTTAATAAACTTTTGTTAATTTTAGCTGTTTCAGCATTCTCTGTCATAATTAATCATTAATGATGCCACTTAGCTGCATTTCTAGCGAAATTAGCTCTCTTCTTCTGTAATGGAGTAGCATTAGGATTATTAAGTACAGAACGAGCATGTTCTTGTACTGATTGTCCAGCTTTCTTGGCAGATGCTGTGAACTTACCTCTATTCTCTTTCTTAATATGAATACCACTTCCATTTTTACATCTAGGTATTAGCTTACTTCCTTGTCTGAACATAGGAATACTATCTAAATCTACATTACTACACATCTCCTTTAAAGAGACGTACATTGCATTCAATTCTCTCTGATTTAGTTCCATAATTAAATAAGTTTATGTTTCATTTTTTTATTTACAAAATTAAAGCTAAATTTGCACATTATCAAATGAAAGGTAGTAAATTATAAATAATGGATTGATGAAAATGAATTAGAGTTTATTTTTAGACGGACTAACATTCAACATTTAAAGGAAATAGATTAATGTCGTTAAGTAGACTAGAAGCAATTTATGGCTGGATTAATAACTTAGGTCCAAACGTTAAGACTATCATTATTATAGTTTTATCAGTGATAGTAGTGGAAACTAGTTTTAGAGGTCATACGAAACTTATCTTACAAGATTATACTGAACAAGTCCAGCAGGAAAAGTACCTCGCTGAGGAATATACAAAGATAATCTCCCCTTCTATTAATGAATACATTGAAAGAATATTGGTACAGGACAAGGATGCGTCTAATGTTATCCTATTGAATTATCACAATTCCTTGGTTAGTACTCATGGATTATCGCATAGATACCTTACAGCACTAACTGAGAAGAAGAGAGGTCTGGATACTAAGAGCTGTTTAAGAATATGGAAGGAGCTAGAATATACAAACTATGGAGATGAGATTGAAAAGATAAATGAGAATAAGTCCTTAAGAATGGATAGTATTCAACAATATAGCACAAGTCTGCCCAACTTAGTAGAGTTGTTACAACGTAGCAATGCTAAGTCAGCCGCCTTCTATAGGCTATCTGGTGTAGATGGACCTGTAGGAATGCTGGTAGTTATCTATCCTATGAAGAAGGAGTATTATCTGGGATATTATCAATCTATAATAGCCCCATCTCTTCAACCTCTTACAACATGGTTAGATTATAATTCAGTAAAGGATAAATTTAAGAGGCTATATGAAAGTGGACAAGCAGAACCAGAACGTTTGCTACAACGATGAGAAGCACATGTACTGGGATGAAAATGGAGTGTATGTATCAGTAACAACATTAATTGGCAAATTCTGTCAAGATTTTGATAAGGATTTCTGGTCAGGTTATAAGGCATTAGAGAAGATGTTATCAGCAGAAGAATTTAAAGCTGAGAAATCTCAACTATTAAACACTCATAAGATAGATGTAGAATACTTCTGCAATATGTATGGATTTACTCGTAACGATTACAATAAGGCTCAACAAGACATCTTAGATGAGTGGCAGAAGACTAATGCTGAATCCTGTGAAAGAGGTTCTAAAATTCATGCTGAGTTAGAAGGTAATTATACTTCTAAGAAACAATGTGAATTAAGAAAGTTCGGACTTGGAGGTAAGTTTGAAGTAAATACCAATGACTCTTTAATGGAGCACAATAAGGATTTACTTGATATTGAAAAGGGAGTATTCCCTGAGTATATGATATATAGGAAGTCAGATGATGGCAAGTTTAAACTTGCAGGACAGATTGACTTACTGATTAAGGATGGTAATGACATCTATATCATAGACTACAAGACTAATAAAAAGTTAGACGATAAATCCTTCTTTGATAAGAGAACTAAGAAATGTCAGATGATGAAGTACCCTATGAATAACATTATGGATTGTAACAAGATGCACTATGCACTACAGTTATCAACCTATGCTTGGATGCTTCAGAAATTGAATCCTAAGTTCGTAGTTAAGAAACTATTACTTATACATTACGACCATCAAGGAAATGTCACAGAACATGAGCTTGATTATCTAAAGGATGATGTGGAAAGAATGTGTAGGTTCTATAAGAAAGAAGCTATATTAGAAGCCAGAAAGAATAGCAGGAGACCTATAGAATTCTAATAATACCTATATGAGTATCTTTCAAACAATTAGGTTTGAGATATTAGCAACTTTATGAACTAAATAGAATAAATATGGGTCTTGGTGCTATTTTAAATGGACACACTAACGAGATGCTTGGGCTGAATCAGAATATATCTGCTGCCCGCATCCGTTTGTGTAAAGAATGTAAGCTCTATAAAAAGAGTGTGGTATTGGGTGAGATTTGTAACAGTAAGTTATGGATAAACCCAGACAATGAAGATGTAAGTACAGAGAAGAAAGATGGATATATTAATGGATGTGGATGCAGGCTAAGAGCTAAAACAACTCTACCTAATGCAACGTGTCCTATAGGAAAATGGTAATTTAATTTTAATGAGTATGAATAGTTTAAGTACAGTAGAAGCAGTGTTAAAAACAAAGAATCAATTGGTTAGAGGAGATGCTAATGGTAAGAATAGTTTAATGGGTAATGGGGATGTATTTATAATGTCTCCTACTGTAGCTGAAATGGCTAAACAAGATGCTAAAGTAAAATTCAACGAGCAGGTTGAGGAAGCTAGGGCAGAGTGGAATGCTAAAATCGATGAGCAGGAAAGACACGCTAAGATGATGGATGAGAAGATGAAGGACTTACAGATTGTCCCTATCAACAGTTATATATTAGTACAACCTTATGCTAAGAACCCATTCCAGAAGATGAAGGTAACTGAGTCAGGGTTGATACTTCCAGAATATACAGGTACATTTAAGAATCCAGACTCTGGTGAAATGGACCAAGAAGAGAACTTATCAGTTCAAGCATTAGTAATAGAAGCTAGTCCTTTATGTAAATTTGTAAAGGAAGGTGATATTATTTACTATAGAAGAGCATGTGGAGTTCCTATCCCATTCTTCGGACAAGGATTTGAAGTTGTAGCTGAACCTCAAGTTCAAGTAGTAGTTAATTCTGGATTAAAAGATAGATATACAAAGGAATTTAAAAGTGATAATGCATAATGGAAGAGAAAGTATATTTTATGCCAGGTGAGGTAGTAACTCTTAAACAAGATATACCTAACAAACCTGTAATGATTGTGGTTAAGAAGGAGACTATGAATATTAGAACTCATGGTGTTCCCAACGTAACAGAAGATTATTTTAAAGGTATTAGATGTAGATGGTTCTCTACAGAAGGAGTTTTGCAGGAAGCTATCTACAATACTAAGGACCTTTTGAAAGTAGAAAAATAATTAGTATAAATTATGGAGGCTGGTGTATATTTAATAAGTAATAATGTTAATGGCAAGTGTTATGTTGGTAGTACAATACACCTTGACCAGAGAAGAAGGGAGCACTTCAGTAAGTTAGCTAATAATAAACATATTAATGTTCACTTACAGAACGCTTATAACAAATATGGTAGAGAGGCATTTGATTTTGAAGTCTTAGAAACTATAGATATTGATGATAATATAAAGGACAAGTTATTAAAGAGAGAACAATTCTGGATTGACAATCTCAAGCCAGAATACAATATCCTACTTGTTGCAGGAAGTAACCTAGGTTATCACCATACTGAAGAAACTAAGAAGAAGATAAGTAAATCTACTACTGGAGTTAAAAAATCTGAGGAACACGCTAAGCATATTAGAGAAGGGCAATCGGGAAGAGTTCTAACTGAAGAACATAAAGCTAAATTGTCTGAAGCAGCTAAGCATAGGAAATCTCCATCAAACCATGCTATTATAAGCATCGATGGAGTTATATATAACTCATTGAAAGAAGCATCTGAAGCTACTGGAGTTAAATATAATACTATTCAGAAAAGACTCAAGAATCCGAACTTCGGTAACTATTACTATGTTAAGTTTGGAAACCAACCTCCGAAGGATTTAGTTAAAGTATGATAAGTATGTTTCAACAGGGTGGGCAGATGAACGAAGAACAACAAGCGTTCACTGCCTATCTTATTAAAGTCCTAAACCCTAAAGATGAAGCGGACTTTGAGAACAAAGTAGCACAGCTATCAGAGAACGATTTAAGAGAGTTTTATAAACAATACAAAGCAATGGAAGGTAATCAAATTTCAATGGCTAAATTAGGAGCCAAGTTAAGTTATGTTCAAACCCTTAGAGGTGAGTGCCCAGAAGGATACGAGGTTGAGAAGTATATGGCTGGAGGCTGTGTTAAATGCAAGAAGAAAGCTGAGGGTGCTAAAGTAGTAGATATATTTAAAGATAAGTGTGGAGGTAAGGCTAAGAAGAGAGTTAAAAAGAATATGGGAGGAACCGTAGATAACTCTTGGTCAGTAGCTAAAGACCAAAAAGGTGCTGTAGTTAATAAGGCTGACACTGTACACACAAGTAAGGGAGTATACAACGTTAGTAATAAGAAACTTCCTTATAAGAAGATGACTCCAGCTGACTATAAAAAACTTCCTCATAATGAGAAAGTAAAGGTTGATATGAAAGACCAGGCTAATGGGAAGAGTGCTAGTGGAGCAGGAGCTGTAAAAAATAAGGGAATTGGAAAGAATTACTTTGGAGGAACAGTCCAAAGACGTATAATTAAACAATAATTGTTATGACAATATTTCTATATGATAATGTAAATCATGAACTGCGATTAAACGAACCAGAGATTCTTCTTATTAAGGAGTTCGCTGAGTTATGGACTAATGATAGAAATATCAGTAAGGAAGACCCTAAGGGTATTAAAAAGCTAAGAGCATTCAAAGAGTTCACCTACATGTATCTAATGATTGACTGGCAATCACACTATTCACAATTTACTGAAGCAGAACGCAATGAGGCTGCTAAACAGGATAGTGGTATTACAGAAGAGGAGTTTAATGACCCTCTGTTTAGAGCTGCATGTAGGAAATATAGAGAGATACAAGAATCAGCAAGAGACATTAAATTAATTAGGGCAGCTCAGAATAAGGTAGACGAGTTGATTGATTATTTCAATGAGGGTTCTGATTTACAAGAAAGAGACCCCATTACTGGTAAACCAATCTTTAAAGCTAAGGACGTTATCGGTGAAATGTCATCTATATCTAAGGTATTAGATGAATTAGATGCCTTAGAAGCCCGTATTAAGAAGAAACAAAAAGCTGCTACAGGTCTTCGTGCTGGTGCTGTTGAGGGATATGTACCAAAACTAAAGTAACATGGCACGTGGAAGGAAACCTAAAAATAAAATCCAGGAGTCCCCTACTGTCCAAGCCTTAGTTGAAAAGGTTACTGAGGTAGGGGAGAATACTGGAACACTAGAGCAGAAGCTCACGGAAGTTGAGTGGGATGTCAGAATTGGAGACCCGATAGACTATTTTGATTCTAACCTATCATATGAACTCACTGGTTACAGACCTATTGATGGTACAAGAGGATTAGACTTTGACCCAGAATGGTTTATGGAAGCTAGGAAGACTAAGGCTACTACTGGTAAGTATTGTAATGAACCATTGATGGGTAAGGCTTATGGTGAGTTTTGGGACCAAGAATATGATAGATGTAGAAATGGTATGACTGTTAATGGCTATACTATTACTGGTGATAATTATTTCTTTATTAATTACTATCAGCTACCTAATCTATCTTCTGCAACTAAGGCTGGTGGTGGTCGTTCAGTAGACTTCCCTAATTTCTTTGTAAAACAATATGAGTACTTCCATTATATAGAATTGTGTAAGATGCTGAGGAAGAATGCCATTGGTTTAAAAGCCAGAGGTGTTGGATTCTCGGAAATAGCTGCTGCTATACTTGTTAATGGTTATACAACTAGACCTCACTTTAGAGGGGTAGTAGCTGCACAACAAGAAGGTTATGTTGATGATACTTTAAGTAAATGCTGGACTCAGTTATCATATTTAGATGATAATACTGAGGATGGTATGAGGTGGTTAAGGCAAGTACACAACACAGCTAAATGGAAGAGGGCTTCTAGTAAGAATGTAGATGGTGTAGAATCTGGATGGATGTCTGAGATTGAAGGAATTACAGCTGATAAGCCTAATAAGATTAGAGGTGACCGTACTGATATTCTGATGTACGAAGAAAGTGGTTCTTGGCCCAATTGGAAGAAAGCATTCATTCAGGGTGATGCCTTGATTGATATTCAAGGACAGAGATTCGGTATTAAGCTGGCTTGGGGTACAGGTGGTGATAGTGGTCCCGCATTAGAAGGTGTAGCTGCTGCATTCCATGACCCTAGAGGTTATGATGTACTTCCATATAAGCATAACTATACTAAGGAAGGTACTTATGTAGAAACTGCATATTTCATTCCTGCATATACTATTGTTACTGCTCCAGGATATGTAGACCATAGAGGATGGACAGACCCAGAAAAGGGTAGAGAGTTCTACATGGCTAAGAGAGCTACTAAGATTGCAGACCCTAAAGGTTTAATGCTATACTCTGCTGAGTATTGTTTTACACCTGATGAAGCATTAGCTTTGGAAGGTGATAACCAATTCAATACTGTATTACTAACAGAACAGTTAGCTGCTATTAAGTTACATAAGATTACCCCACAAGAGCTTAAACCCAAATGGGGACAGCTAGAATATACATTTCAAAACAATGTACATTCTGAAGAAGCTAAGAATGGAGTAAGGTTTATACCTAGTGATAAAGGAAAGGTTTGTATTATTGAACATCCCATTAAGAGTGAGGATGGTTCAGACTTTAGAAATCTATATGTAGCTGGTATCGACGGTATTGACATGGGCATGAATGATACATCAGATAGTACTAGAGACCCATCAGACTTCTGTGTAGTAGTAAAGAAGAGATGCTTTGGATTACAAGAACCAATGTATGTTTGTATCTACAAAGACAGACCTAATAATCTTGAGGAAGCATATAGAACTACCCTAAAGATATTAGAATACTATAACTGCAAAGCTTGTTTGGAATCTACCCGTATTAGTATCTTAACATGGTTTAGAACCAAGCATAAGGAAGAGAGATTCTTAATGAGAAGACCAAGGGCTACTCAATCTGACATACAAGCTGGTAGAAGTAGACAATTTGGTGCTCCTGCAACTGAGGCAGTTATTCAACACCAGTTGGACCTTATTGATTGTTATATCAATAATTACTGCCACAATATGTGGTTTGAGCCAATGATTAACGAACTTATTACTTATTCATATGAGAATAAAAGAAAGTTCGATATTGTAGCAGCAATGGGTATGGCTGAATTAGGAGATGAGGAGTTAAGTGGTATTCCACCACAGGAAGCTGATAATGGGGGTAGGAAGTTGAAGCTATTTGGCTACTGGACTGATGAATATGGCATAAAACATAAAGGAGTTATTCCAGACA
>ULNZ01046993.1_pt1 | contig 86520 bp, 85 predicted proteins | sample 1952111 | NCBI WGS metagenome assembly ULNZ01 (sample SAMEA4835590, study PRJEB28245) | human gut metagenome | biome: gut microbiome; material: fecal sample | place: Denmark | collected 2008 | reverse complement strand
CTGTTTCAGCTGCAACTCTCCCCTCTTCAGAACTGATTCTTTTTGTTTCTTCCTCAATTCTTTTCTGCTCATTTGTGTTACGTTCAGCTTCAGCAGAAGCTCTTAATGTCTCTGCACTAGCTCTAGCACTTTCAGCAGATATACGATTAGCTTCATTAGTTTTGCGAATATCTTCTTCAGACTTTCTAGAGTTCTCTGCAGCAATACGCTCATTCTCAGCAGTTACCCTTTTAGACTCTTCTGCTTTCCTACTATCTTCATTGGAGATACGTGTATTCTCAGCATTAACTCTACCTTGTTCCGCAGTAACACGTAATGCTTCTGCTTCCTTAACAGCTTGTTCAGTAGCTTCTACTTGTGCTTTAGCTTCTAATGCTTCTGCTGCTGCATCTAATGCAGGTTGTTTTAATGATTGAACCCATTCCTCTTCAGTACCTACAAAACCATGTTTTACTGCAACTTCATATGCTGACCAACCTTGAATACCTTGCATACCAGATAAGTCAACAATGAACTTCCAACCTTCTTGAGTCTTTAAGTAAACCTTAGCATCATCAGGATCTTCTACATTATTAGTATTAATAAGTACATACTCACCTAACTTTACATCAGCAGTACCCCAATCAGCTTCCATTGCTTCAACTGAAGGATATTCCTTTTTATAAGTAAAAGCATCACCAATAGCAGCTATACCAGTATTAATATATTGTTTAGTATCATAGTCATAGATCCACCAATCATTATCTACAATCTTTGGTGGATTACTAGCAATCTCTTCAGCTTTATCAGTAGCAGCTATTGCATCGTCAACTATACCTTCAATTTCTTCTACAGCTTGGTTAGCTTTATCTGCAGCTTCATTTGCTTTGTTAGCTGCTTCTAGTGCAGCAACAGCAGCATCTTCAGATGCTTTACTTAAACTATCAATCCAATCTTGTTCACTACCTTCGAAACCTAATTTAACTGCAATATCATAAGCACTAAGACCACGAGCTTCTATACCTGTATCTACATATACTTTGTTGATAGGATCATAAGTAAACCAATGATCATTCTCACCTATATATGGAGTCTCTGCAGTAGCTTTTACTCCAGTATCTCTATTGTCTACCCACCAGTTGCCATTAGAACCAATAAATGGTGGTACATAGTCATCTTTACTTACATCAAAGAGTACAATCCATTTTTCTATATCACGATTGTAAACTTTAATTATTCTACCTTTTGAATCTGCTCCCAAGTCAACCCAGTACCCAACCTGATCTGGATTGGGTACGGTTATACTTGCAAACCATTCATAATATACATTATTCTTAACCATTGTAATAGTTATTATTTAGTTCTTTTGCGTTAGCATATTGCCACGGTCCTATTTTTGTAAACCCTTTTTCTGCTTGTATTTGTGAGTAGATGTTCTCAATTTTTTCATACATCGACATACCCTCATCATTCAACCTATTAGTTGCATTTAAAACCATTATTTTATCTGCAAGATAAATTATTTCATTTTCAGTAAATTCATAGTTTTGGGTAGTTTCTAGATCCAAGGCGCCACTAAACTGTGTATATACATTACCATCTACACCAGTATATTGACTAATTCCTTCAAGCTCCTCTTCTGTAAAGTCAACTTTTTGTTTAATAGACTCTTTTGTTTGTAAATTAACATAAGAATCATATTTCCAAAGTAAGTTGTATATTATAATTGCTCTTTCCTTTAAATTAAGTTCCATATTATCCTTCTATATATAAATATCCACTATTACTTACCCTAACATTAAAACTAGTACCACTAGACTCCAAACCGTAATTTTTTAGTTGAGTTAAAGTAGGTAACTGAACAAAATTGACAATAGTTCTTTCCATATTGTTTGAATCTCCGAAGTATCTACTTTCTACAGAAAAACCAGATCCCCATCCTGAATTAGTATAATGTTGACAATTTAACCAACGTTGTGGGGTATTACTATATCTAGCAGATCCATTATATAATATGAGAGTAAAGCCATTTGTAGCACCTCCTCTACTATTCAAAGTATTCAATACTACTGCAGGACATGTTTGCCCAGTAGTTGCTGGAATTGCTGATAAACCAAAACCAACAGCAGCAGAAGGAATTCCATAACTACCATACATAGTCATAGTAGGGGATAATGTGAACTTGTTTCCATAACTGTCTGAATTAGAACCTGTCATTCTACCTCCCGAAATATCAAATCCTCCTACAGTACCACCTACTGCATTTAGCTTTGATGTGTAACATTGACCGCTAGTATCTACTCTAAACGGTGCAGATCCAGGTGAAGATGCCGCATTAGATCCTATTGCTAAATGAATTTTACTTGTAACGGCAGCAGTTGTTCTACCATCTAATCGCATTGTACCAGATTGAGATTGAATATTAGTATTATAAAAATCCCATCCTGCAATAGTTGCTTTATCTGCGAATAATAAATCTGTAGCTACATTTTCAAATGAATTAAATTTAACCCAGTAGTAATTGCCACCATCTGTACCTGCATTACTACTTGGAGTTTTTCCACTAAACGCACCAGCACCTTTCTTAGATCTATTCACTGCATAAAACGAACCACTATACTTTACTATATCTCTTACGTTTCCCTGAGAATTTGTTGTCCAAGCATAGTTAGTAGTTGAAGAGTATTCACCACGATAACTTAAACCCGGGCCATAATCTCCATCACTTCCTGTTGCACCTGTAGTACACACTGCACTTGTATATGAATGATCTCCATCATCAAATACTATATATAATCTAGTCCATATCCAATATCCACTTTCTGCTGCAGGAGCACTTGAACTCCAACTTCCTCCAGATAAACTGGTTGGTGAAGTAGATTTGTAATATTGCATAGTAACACTTTTCACACCTCTACCATCTGAACCATTTTCTCCATTCAATGGAGAAAAAATAATAGGTTTTGTCCACCTGTAACCCGATTTATCGGGTAGTAGATCTATTTTATTTGTATTTGGATTAAGATATCCTGTACTTGTCCAAGTTAGAGTGGTTGTACTATTAGTGGGATCTGGATACCATGCAAAAGAACCAGAAGTACCACCACTAGAAGAAATCATTTCTGTAAAAGTAGGACGTGTTGGAGTGGAATTAGTATTACAATAAATTTGTATAGAAGAATTGCCAACATTTCCATCTTTTCCAGTAATATTCTTTACTAAAGATAACACTACTGTATCTACAGTTATTCCTTCGTACACAAAGTTTATTTGCCACTGCACAGTAACATAGTTATTTGGGATACTGGAACTATTGACAGTGATCTGTTTCTTTTCTTGATTTATACTTAATGTACCTACACCACTTAACTGGGAAGAAGTTAGAGTATATTCAGTATTATTAAATTTTGTGCCACCTCTTCTTAAGTGAGCATAAGTAGTGGCTTGAGACCAATCACTGACAACACCTTCGTAATTTGCTGGAACTGTCATACTTTCATTATCTAATGCTCCTCTATACGCACTTTCTCCATCTCGAACATTATTTATTGTAATTATATCTTCAAACGATACCCCCCCAGTACTAGTTACTACACATCTAAATGTAATTTCATCTTCACCTGTCTGGAAATATACTCCATTATAAACTACAACTAATTCAGATTTTGTTTCTCCCTCTAGCAAAGTCCATTCAGAAGTACCAGATATTTTCCAATACCACTTATACGAAGCTACATCCATTAATGTGGTATCCATCTTTAATGTTATTGATTGAGGAGTTGGTATTTTTGCATATTCTGCGTAGTGAAAAAATTGTTCTCCAGTTAAATATGTTCTAACAGCATCTTCTCCATTGAAGCCATCTTCTCCATTTTTACTTTGGTTAATATACCAATCTTTGGTTACTGTTACACCTTCGTCTACTTCAATTGTAAGAGTTATTCTTGCACTAGTAGAAGTTAATGTTTTTAAAGATACTCTATTATCTTTAACTTCACATGTACCAGAACCTTCAGTAAATTTAGCTGTCATGGAAATAATTGGTATTTGAGTAATTCCATGATATGCAAATACATCAGTGTATATTGTAGATGGGTCTATTAGTATATTACCAGAACTATCAAATGGAACAGATGCGGAATAATTTGTTAAGTCTATATAATACGCATCTAGACCTTCGGCACCATTTGCTAATTTAGCAACTTGCATCTCATCATAATAAGTCGCTTGAGTATCATTATCAGTTACGGTGCATCTAAAAACAGCAGTTCTGTCAGTAATCATATCTGGTGTAACTATTAAAGAATTACCATACCCAACAATTTCACTATTGTTTGTTACATTTGTCCATTGATATGATGGTTGCACAATTCCATATGTCTTTGCGTTTAATCCTAAATTAACTGGAGTGGGAGTACCAGAAAAGTCTGGGGAATCATACAGAAACATTCTATTTCCAACAATTTCTACCCATTTTGCAACATCATCACCAGCTTGCCCATTTTCTCCTTTTGCAATATAAATTGTCCAATAAGGACTTCCTTCTTTCGGTTCTTTACCAATGTTGTCTTGAGTGGCTATCCAAGTACTACCATTATATGTTACACAGTCATAATAATAATATTGCTTATCTACCGACCAAGTTCCTCTATAAATAGGAATACCAGTTTCAGTTCCATCTTTAGATACTACTGTAATTGTACCAACAAATTTACTATCTTTTCCAATTACTGTTTTATCTTTGCCTTCCAAAGTAAAATCATTAATTCCCGAGTAAAAGGCAATCCTTGGAGCATTTGATCCTTTTGCGGAAATGAAAATAGCGTTACGTCTATCTTCCATTTGTTTATCATATTCCGCATCTCCTTCTACTCGATGACCCAATAATAATATTTCATCATCTGCAGAAGGTGTGCTACTGCCAGGCTCACACACATCCTTAGATAGTAATATATAATCACTACCTACTTCTGTTACGGCTCTCCAATATCTTTTTACATTATGTCCATCAAATTTTTGACATATTGCTTGGTCGTTTACAATAAATTCATTATACTTGGTGCCATCTTCTGTATCAAAGTAACATTTGTATCCATTAACTTTTTCCTCTACTTTAATACATTTCATATCACCTAATGTAACTAAAATATCTCCACCTACTGCTTTTATTTCATTTACAGTTAATTCATTAACTGTCATATTACCTCTAACAAATAGGTTATCTAATTCTAGATTCCATTTAGAATTTGATGGATACAAACTAGCTCCAACTCCATCCCAACCAGAACGGAATGTTTGCCCTCCCTGTATACCTGTAGTATATATTATTCTCCCAGGTACAGTATCCCCACTTTTAAATACGTAGTCTTGTTTTACTTTACCAGCAGTATAAATATAGCTATCAGTAGGTGTAGTACTTTCACCCATTTTGATTACAGGTAAAGAACCAGATCCATCTGCAACTGCTTCTACTTGATTTTCAAGTTTAGATAATGCTTGATTTAATGTATCAGTACTTACTAAGGGATCAGCACTTATTCCTTTATAATATCCTTGTAAAGAAGTAATAGTACTAGAAGGTTGTGTATGATAACCTGGTACATCACCACTACTACCCCCGCCATTAGCGATTACTTCTGCTAAAGCAGTAATAGTGTTTTCAGCCACAGTAAGTCTATTGAGAGCATCCTGTAATTGTTGTAATGTAGATCTATTATCAATATCGTCTATCCATTCTTGCATAGTACCACCAATCTCTGACATATCGGTGTCATGCTTAGTATCTAATGTAATGATCTTATTATTTAACACATCATAGTAACTAGTGATAGTACTATTAAGATTAGTAGTTACACTAGTATCTCCTTCTACTATCTTATTACTAAGATCTTTATAATTATCATTTACTTTAGTATCTAGTATCTCAACATCTTCTTCTACAGCATCTACTCTCTCATTAGTAGCAAATGTACCTGATAGTGATGTAGTAAAACTTCCACTAGTAATATTTTTATTACTACCATCTTGTACAAGGGTAATGAGGTCTTGCTCTTGCAGTTTAGTTGTTAGTTCAAATTGTGATATCTTCTTATTCATATTACTCTTGGATTATATGTTCCTTAACTTCGGTTAATATACAATCAGAATCAATATCTTTTTCTGGATAGAAATTCATTTGTTTTTTTAAGCAATGAAGATACCCTATAATTTTATCTACGTCGTCCTGAGTAATAGGAAACTCTTCGTCATTTAAATTATTAGCTGCCCATTTAGCTAATTTATCTAAATGCAACAATAGTACTAGATTTGTAATCGAAACTCTATCCAATTTTACATTGTACTTTGTAGACTGATTAACCAATTTACCAACTTTATTTACATAATTCGCAATATCCATCTTTACAATTTTTACAGTCATCAATAGTACAATTACACGTTCTCATATCAAGCAAATTCAGCATTTCATTATAATACTGTTCTGCATCATCTGTAAGATTCAAAGTAGTAGCATTATCATAAAGTGTTTTCTTAAACAGAAACATCATTATTTTATCCTTCATTTTGTTATCTAGGCAGTTGTGGCAATACGTAGTTAGCAGTTTTATTTCTGCATAATACAATGATTCATTCATTTCCATATCAATCGTATATAAAATAAAAGGGGAAAGGGATATTACTCCCAATCCCCTTTTTGGTTTGAATTATATTTTTTGATTAAGCAACTTCTACAAAAGCTTTTAAAGCTGTCATAAATGCAGATTCATTAAGTTCACCAGCATTTACATACAATTCACAAGCTAATGGAGTTGTTTTGATATATTGATTATCATCACTAAGATATTTGTTATCCCATTCGATAGACAATGTATCGTAAGTAGCACTTAAATCGGCTTTTAACTCAGGAGCAATGTACGGATAGATACCATTTGCACGATGTGTAATACCTCTGTAACCAAGAGCTGCATTTTCACGATCACGAACAATCTTCGGATTACCTTTACCAGGAGTACCTTGAGTTTTAGCAATCGTTAAATTGGCAATAGGATACATTACATTACTCAACAAACCGGAAGGAATAGTTTTCCACATAAATGCTTCCACAGAAACCTGAGAATAATTTGAGTCTAACATAATACCTTCGTTGTACGGCATTTCCTTAGCATTCAATGTAAGAACAGCAGCATCACTAGTTGCTACTACTCTGGCTTCTTTGTGTTTGTTGATTTTGTTTTTGAAAGCTGTAATCAAATCAGTTGCATTAGTACTCTTTGCAATTACTTCATAAGTATGAGTAAATTGCCCAGGTGCCTCATAGATGTCATTGTACACTAAACGTAATACATAACGATGACCAACTTCCGGAGTAACCTTAGTAGCTGTGATTACAATTTTATCTTCAGCTGCAGCTACATATTCACTAAATACCATGTGAGGTTTAGAACCTTTCATGATAGGCATTGAGAAGCGAATAACTGACTTAGTTGATTTTGTACCTGCTTCATTGTAAACATCTTCTTTGCCTTCGCAAACACCGATATACAATGAACTAGCGGCTTTAGCACCAGCTGCATCTTTTACAATTGCTCTATTTTGATCAAATAATGCAATTTGACCTTCTGTCAATGTATCTGCTGTCGTATAAGATGCAGGTGCTTCAGTACCAATAAGTACTGTGTTCACATGTTGTAACATAATTATTGTTTTTTATTGTTAAACTTAAATAGACGTCTAGCTTAACATTTTGATTAGTTCTTCTACTTTCGTGTTTCAGATTTCCTCGTCAAACTAAACTATTCGTATAATCATTCCATTGTACTAACTTCGTTCATATACGATTGATATCTTGGATTAGCCTTATTTTCCAAATACAACTCTACCGCTAACTTAACTATCTCATTGTGAGTTGCAACTGGCATATCTGTGTACTCATCAAATGGTGCATCAGTAAGGCTAATCTTTTTAGGAGTTCTCAAGTAAGTGAGAATATAATTTCTTATATTGTAATTTCCGTCTGTATATAAATGAATTTCATTTCCTTCATATAATCTTAATGGTCTGGCGGATCTACCATGTAATCTGTATTCTGACAAAGTATTTTGTCTTTGTCTGTCTATGTTTTCTACTGTGGCTTCTAACACATCTGTGTTTTTAGTTCTTGGTTGACCACTTGGGCCCACAGGCCAACAATGATCGTAACTAAATATTACAGCTGTCTCTCCTACAGTAAACATATAATCATTTGGTAGAGTAACTGTATACTCTTCTGGATATGTAGTAAATTGATAAGATTTTCTAGTAACTAATGTACGAAGATCATCAATTCTTTTTTGGTCTTGTTCAAATCCAGTTTGCTTGAAATTAATACCAGAATATCTAGTTTTGATAAATTTATCTAATCCAGCCATTAACCAATACTCAATATCTGAAGTAGTAGGTTTTGTTAGATTGTCATCTAATTGATCTATTTCTAATTCAAATGCTGTTTGTAATTCAATATACTTCATTATTGTTGATTATTTGGTTGTTTTACTTGTAATCTATATTTACCTTCAGTAATAAACATATTAACTGCTAAATCTACAATTTCACTATGAATTGATTCTGGTAGTTCACATTTACTAGCTCCATCAGTAGTATTAAATCTTAATGGTTTTCTATAGTAAGTTAATGTAACATTACCTAATGTAGTATATGCATCTACTGCTACTTCTATATAGTTATATTTAGTAGTAGGATCTGATACTAATGCAACAGCAGGTTGCCTAATGATAGGTGTATTGTATGCAGTTTTAATAAACTTACCAAGATCCCTATACTTAACTAATTGATTATCTACTCTAACAAAATCTTTGTATTGTTTATATGTACCTTTTACTTTACTAAAAGAATGTACATATAAGAAATATTCTTCAGTAGGTACATATGGTAATCTGTATCTTGTGAAACCATTAAGAGTAGTACCTGTTGCGGTTAACTCTTTTTCTACTAATAAACTCTTAATAGAATCTGTATTTCTAGTATGTATATTGGTTTCAGTTTCCATTTGGTCGTCACCAACATAGTTCATCATTACATACCTATCTTGAGCTTCATTTAGTATTGAAAATATAAGATCAGAGTTAGGTTTCTCATCTATAATAAGATCTGGGCTAATAAGTTGAATTCGTCTTTCGAATTCCATTTGCATTTCCTTACTACTCATATTACTCTGATAATTGTGCTACGTACTGTGGATGTGTTTGAGTTCTTGGAGATTCAATATTCTCAATTGCCATGTCAGCAGCTAATTTAACTACTTCATATTGCATATACTCTGGAATTTCATCTAGAGTAGACGTAATATCTTGATTATTAATCTTTCTTGGATATGCTAGATAAGTAATATCTATAGTGTAGGGACCTACCATAAGATCCCTATCTATAAATACTATTAACTTATTATCTTCCAGTATTGCTACAGGTTCTTCAATCCAAGGTTTATTATTATAAGTTTCTAAGAATCTAGTAGCTTGTTCGTGACTAATAAGTTTTACTGTAGCTATTTTATTACTACCAAAATGTAAAATTCCTTCTAAGAAGTACATACGCTTATCTTGAGTATCATCACCATAAGTAATACTAGATTTGAAATTATTCATAGTAAGTCTATTACTTATAGATTCACTTAGTAAAGACAATCCCTTATCAGTTTTTACTAAACCTTCTAAGTCTGCTACTCTTTTTACATTACCTTCAAATGGTGTTCTAAGAGTATTATTACCTGTAGCTTTAGTAGCTATCTTACTTAGATATGCTGTGTATAACCAATAATCAATTTCCTCAGGTAAGAAAGATGGACAACCAGATATACCAATATTAACGGCATTTTTATCTGCTTCAATCTTAAATGCTATATGTGCTTCTAATACTGTCATGTTTACTTTTACTTAGATTCAATTTCTTGAAGTATAGTCATTTTGATATCCTGATTCTTTTTATCATTCAATGAAGCAATCGCATCTTCTAAACTTCTACCAATGATATCAGTACCATAGTAATAGATGTTTTTAGATTTACGAATTACGTTCTTTGAAATAGCTGCTTCAATAATGTATTGAGTATCTCTTACTTTGTTGTTTACCCAAATCAAGAAGAACTTATCAGGATTGTTTTCAATGAGATCAAATAAACTACTTTCAACTAGCTCATTACTGATATTATCAGTCTTGTGACCATATAAGCGTAAACATTTGCGCATTTCCTCAATTGACATCTTATTAAATTCAGAGAATGCCTCACGTTTAGCTTTATTTCTTTTGTTAGCTTCTTCAGCCTCAATTTCTTTATTTACAAGAACATAATCATGAGTAGGCTTAAGATTATTGATTCCATTTGCTACTCTTTTGTGTCCTTTTAAAAATAAATATGCAAGTTCATCTTCAGGCCTTTCTGTATGTAAAACTTTATCTCTTGCGCCTAAACCGATTGCATATGTTTTCCAGAATCCACTTTGTGGAGATAAATGTCCTTCTTCATATCCCATTTCTTTCTCCAAACGTCTAGCATCTTCTGGGGTTAAACCGGTATATCTATTACCAGATCTTGTCCAGTAAGTACTGATATAATCTTTACAATTCTTATACTTAGCTATTCCAGCCCATGGATTTGTACGGGCGAATTTTAATATAATATCCATAATTTATAAGTTTTAAATAAAAGGGGTGAACTTAATCACCCCTGTTTTATTAATCTTCAACTTCCATAATAAGTTCACCGCAAGCACGAGGGTCTCTTAACATGATACCCATTTCACCTAAGAAGTGAACAGAGTAACCGTCCTTTGCATTAGATCTTACTGTGGATTTATTCTTAGAGTAACCAGTTCCCGGAGCTACAGAACCTGAAGTATTCCAGATAACCATCTCACGGTCCTTACGAACAACCTTAACGATATTAGCTTGACCATCACGTCTACCAAGATCCAAGAATGTCATTCTATAAGATTCCAGTGGTTTACCAGATACCGGATGTAATAAACGATTATAAGTAGTATCATCATACAACGGGAAATGTTTCAATGTCAACTCGATACCATTTGTCATCTTGTATGTTACAAACTGACCACCTAAAACCAAAGCCTGACCAGAACCACTGATAAACTTCGTATCAATCAAGTTCATCGTAGCTGCTTTTTGTTTCAATACACGGTCAAATTCTCTCATACCCATTTCACCAGTCAAAGCAACAAACTTACGTTCGTTAGTACCTAAGATATTGTAAGACAAGTCAAACAAGAAGTCTTCCAACAATTCCGGAGTCAATTCAGTATAGTAACGTCTGTTAGACGGAGCGATCTGTTGCAACAAACCTGCAGGAATGTAAACCGGACGACCATTCGCACCTAACAATGAAGTAGAACCGTCTTTATTTACATTAGACTTAGAGTAAACCATCATTCTCTCACATCTCTTAGACCACTCACGCATTGCCTTCCATTCCTGATAATCAGACCACAAGTAAGAAGTCTTACCAGTTTTAGGATCTTTCAAAGCAATCCAAAGTACTGTAGAATAAGCTGTACCTGTAATATCATAATCCAAGCGAGTCGTAAACAAGAAGTTTCTCATCTTGAAATGAGTATTATAATTCAGGATATCACCCTCTTCACTGTACTCTTCGTAAGCAGAAGCTAAACGAGATACTTGACGACCAGCTAACAAATATTCACCAGGAATATAAGAATTAGATTGACCATCTGCAATGAAACAAGTATAAACCCATTCATTACCATCTTGATAAGGAGCACCAGAAACACGTACTTGATACTCTCTATTATCAAATTCCAAAATTGCACCAGGACCAAACCATTTGTCCTCTAACCACAACATGATAGGTGTGTTACCCAAACCTGCCATAACTGTGCTAGCATTTGCAGCAGTGATTTCTGTTCCCTGCCATTTTGCAGAGCGAATTGTCACAGCTCTATCGCTATCAATCATTACAGACCATTCGTAGTCTCTTTGATCAATTGTCATTACATTACCAAGACCACCAGTAATCGCATCCAAAGAAGTGCTATAACCATCATCTTTAGAACCGAATACATAAGAAATAACACGGGTTACTTCATACGGTCTAGTAAGCATTGCATTTGAAATCATATTCTCATCAACAAGATCTGAGAACCATTTACCTCTACCGATCTGTAAATTATTTAAAATTCCGTTATCCATATAAATGTTAGTAATTTATTTTTAATTAAAGTAGTTGTACTGCACGACTAAAAATAGAGTTAGATGAACTTGTATTAATTCTCTTAGTACCTTTACTAACGCCTGTTGATCTGAGACTATTTTTCAGATTTTTAATAGCAGAGCTAGTACCCTGTTTTTTGGCAGCATCTAACAAAGTGTCACCTCGCATTGTAAAATAAGCTGACTCTATTAAATTCTTTACGCTCTTGGAATAGTCTTTTTGGTACTGGGTCTTTCCACTAGCGTCGGCTTTAAATATATAAGCCAATAATTCTTTCTTGTCCTTAGCTGGTATTTTGATACCACGTATATTGTCCAAGGACTTTATTTCACCGACAACGTCATCAAAAAACTTTTGTTGGCGCTGCACCATTTCCTCCTTTTTGATTCTTTGTTGCTCTAATAGCTCTTCTTTCTCTTTTGCAACAATCTCTTGAAGTTCCTCAACCGCATCTCTAGCCTCATCTTCTAATACTCCAGCATCTTCAAATCTTTCGATTTTCTTAGCAATTTGTTTGTCACTGTAACCTTTTCTAGCTAGTAACTCTCTCAATACTATCTTTTGCTCATTTTCATTTTCAATATCAACATTGTCAACATCAATGTCCGGAGTAATAGAGAAATAATCTTCTAACTTACCCCCATTACGAACAAATTCATCTAATTTTGCAACATCTTCGCTTGCATATTCTGGAGTAGATTGTTCTTCGATTACTTCTTTAAAATACTTAACCAATTCTTCTACAGTCTTTGGTTTTTCTTCTTCCTCTTCTTCATCAAAATCCCATTCTAATTCTTCAGCAATTGCATCAAATAAAGCAGATACTTGTTTAGATTCAACTTCATCTTCTTCAGTCTCTTCTTCAATTTCTTCTTCGGTTTCCTCTTCTTCAGTCTCTTCTTTATCCTTTTTCTTAGAGGCTTTCTTAGATTTCTTAGGTTCTTCTACTTCTTCCTCTTCAACTTCATCGATTTCCTCTTCCTCTACTTCTTCCTCTTCTTCTATTTCTTCTGTCTTTTTATTTTTAGATCCAGGAGTAGCAGGTCTAGCTTTAGCAGACTCTTGTTTTAGTCTCTCTAATTCTTCATCATCAATATCATCGTCTTGAGAGATGGTGTTACCAACTTGTTCAGTGAATATATCAGTTATAGCTGTAAATCCAAATAGTGTATCGTTACTATTGTTTTCCATAATTAATTATAATTAGATTGTAATTGTTATTTTTTCTTTCTTCCTTTATGATTCCACTTAGCAGCATTTTGAGCAAATATTGCACGTTTTCTAGTCAATGGGTTTTTACTATGCGTTAACTCTTCTGTACTTTTACCTGTTCTTTTCTTAAGTGCGTTAAACTTCCCACGATTCTTTTTCTTGATGTGTATACCTCCGTCTTTATAAGAAGGAATAGGATTTAATAAGTATGATCTACTTCCAGCAGCATCAAATAATCCCATTTTTCTTAACTCTGCAGAACTATATACATTGTTAGGATTTGCTAAATAATTCAGATAAGTGTTTGTAATATATTCTTTACCACTATCAAAATCCTGAATCTTCCTAGACCCAGCTAAGCCGTCCGCTACATGTCCTAACTCATGATTGGCAGTTCCTGGCATATAAATATTATTATCTAATATTATATTATAATCATTTATATCTGTAGGTAATACATTATCTTTAATATTTTTTATATTTATTTGCCCATAACCATCTTTGTCCGTATCACCCCATTTGACATAACTTCCTCTTTTAGTCGTGTCTTTATATGCAATATTAGAATAAGCTCGTTTATAATTAGTTCCATCAGAAAATTCAGAATCATGATCTTCTTCTTCAGTACCCTCAATAATTCTTTCTACTTTGGATTTTAGTTTTTTAATGCCTTTTCCAACTCCCCAAGGTATTAGATTTAATACAGCATTAATAGCAGCTCCAGCATAATCTCCCTTACCTAAATCTTCAATAAAATTAATTGCATCTTTAATGTATCCAGCTGGAGTAATGTAAGCTTCTGGTTGAACTGTATTAACTGCACCTGATATTTTCCTTTGTCTTTCAAAGTATTCAGGAGTACCAAACCTATATTCAGGTGGTAAATCTGCTTCGTTTGTGGTCTTACCTTTACCATCTTGATATGCAGGAATGGAATCAAATTGTTGCTTGATATCAAGATACGTAGCATCAGGGTTATTTGCCCTGACACTATCGTATATTTGTTTTCTCTCTTTAAGAGATAAATCTTTCCATTTCATACTAGTAATATTTATTTACCTGTCTTACCTGGTTTACCTTTTCCGCCCTTTTTAGAGCCTCCTTTACAAGCCATAATTAGTCCTCCTATTTTTTAGATTTAGATTCACCAACTACTTTATTTTTTAAAGCAGTCTTTGCTTTTAATTGTTCTCTCTTATAAGCTGCATCATCTTTCATCTTCTGCAACCTCTTAGCCTCTTGCAATTTTCTATTCTCAAGAGCTATTTTCTCTTTTTCGATTGTAGCTTTTAACTTGTCAGCTTTTTCTTGTGCAGCAATTTTACGCTTTTCAAGTTCTTTCTTATTTTCTTCAGCTCTAGCCTTGTTTGCTAAATCCATTTGTTTGCTCATAGCATCAGATACAGCTTTTTGTCTAGCTATTTCTTGATTACCAATTTCAATTACATCAGGTACACCATTCATATCTTGATCCATATTTTCAGATCCTCTATATGCATTTAATTGAGCTACAGTAATCTTAGTAGCATTATCTTGATCAATCTTATATTTAGTAAGATCAAGTTCAGCTTCTTTAAGCATAAGCTCCTCTTCCTTAACTTGATTCTGCATTTCAACAAGCTGTTGCTGTTGTTGATTTTCTTGTTCTTGCATTGCTTGTTGTTGCTCTAATCTGTTGTTTTCTATGTCTCGTAATTTGGATTTGATTACACTTAAATTGTCGCTAGTAAATATTTCAGCAGCATCTAACAATGATGCACCATTCTGCATAGCTGGTTGTACAAGACTCTTAAGTTGTTCAATAGCTTGACTTTCTTTAGTACTATCAGTTACAAAAATATCAAAGTCTTCATATGACCAACTGTCATCCATCCGTAAGAATGTTCTGGTACCTTCATCAAATATATAGTTTAAGTATTTCTTGTCATCTTTCCATGCAAATTTAGCACTATCTAATAACATTGATAATACATGTGTTTTAATTTGATTATGTAACCAAAACCACGGTTCAGTAATATGAGCAGATTGAACTACAGATCTTTCTACGTTACCTACTAGTTCATTACTAGAAATAGAACCTTGTCTTTGTTTTGTTACTCCAGATAATTCTGATACCATTTCTTCAATCTTTGCAAGTAATTGAATATATGTATTAATGGTATTAGACATACTTGCATCAATAGAAGTCCATTGATTGTATGGTGATGGTTTACCACCTTCTCTACCAGGAATATCCCAACCTTCTTCATATGGATTAACAAATGCTACACCAAGTGCTCCTAAGTAATGCATCCACTTGTCAACATCTATACCCATACTTTTTGGTATTTGAGTAACATCTATTACAGGAATCTTACCTTTGTCCCTAGCTATTGCCATTTCAAGACGATACCAAAGTATAATGTACATGTATTGTAGCGGTTTCATGATAGCAACTAATGATTTAGCTTTAGTATTTGTATTACTATAAGCTGCACCAGTGTATGGTAATTTAGCACTATTTAAATTGTCTCCTCTACGGAATTGGTACTCTAATGGTTGCATACCAAAGTAAAGATCATCACCTGCTCTATATCCTTCCCATGCTTCAATGATCCATTTCCATTCAACATTGATTTCTTCCCCAGTAGGTTTATAGTATTCATCTACTTGTATTTCATCTGGCATACCTGTTTCAGGATCTATTATTGTAACAAAGCCTATCTTTTTGAGTGATTTCCAACATACATGATAAACTACAATATTATCTGGGTCTCCATAAGGATCATGATCTGGTAATTTATTGTATGATTTTAAATTATAATGAACAAAATCATCTACTGGACTTTTATCTGGACCAAATCCTGCTGTAGGCTTTTGATCTACTATTTCTAACAATTCATTCAATTGCTTTTCATCCAGTTTATCATAAAACTGATCGTATATTTGACTCCATGACATTAATGATCTATAACAACACCAAGATGCATCGTGAATGAATTCAATGCCTTCTTCTGCAGGATATTTAAAATCTTTAGGATTAATTCTTTTAATAACTGGTTCACCATTTCTAATTCCTACATAGTACTCTTCAAGCCCTGCAACAAGTGCATCTTTAAAGCCTTTCATAAATTCATGGGAAATGTTTTCTTTCTTAAGTAAGAACAATAGACTTTGATATGCTGTTGTTTCTGCTGCATCTTTATAATCCTTTGTTAAATACTTCTGTATTTGCTCTGGTGTTTGAATTTCTCCAGTCTGTAATCCTTCTTGAAATCTAGCTTGATCTTCTGGGCTTAATTTAGCAAGCATAGCAGCTTGCATATAATTCAACAGCATCTGTTTAGCTTTGTCTTGTACTTCACTACTAGCAATATCACTAGTACGGCACACTCTAAAGTTAAATGGACGTTTTGTTTCTTCACCTAATAATAGATCTACTTTTGGACGTATGATATTATAATCCTGTGCCATTGCTGGAAAGCCATCATCTTGATTGAAAGGATTTGTAACATACTTTAGGTCTTTTTCATTGTATATACTATTATATAAATCATAGTAGCTTTGCATTTCTTCTTCATCAGGTATACTTTCGGACGAAGCTATGCCAGATATTCCAATAATGTAATCCACGCAGTCTTTTCGCCATTCTTCGGTTTTTTTACTGAGTGGTAGTCTTTGGATAGGAAATGAGTTGACTGTTCTTTCCATATTAATTAGTAAACATAAATGTGGTTGTGTTATTATTTAAAGGCGTGAATGTAAATGAATCATCTGTATTTTTAAACAACGGTTTATCAAACAATCTCATTTTCTTTTCAACATCCTCTTTCTTCTTTACTTGTATATTATACAATTGTTCTCTATAGACCATTACCTGCATAAATGCCATAACCCTATCAAAGTTTCCTTTGTCATTATATTGAATAAGTTCTTCAAGGAATGGTTCAGATAGTACAGTATTTAAACCTAATTGCTTTTGATCTCTAAGTTCTTCCAGCCATTCTTTGATCTTACCTTCTCCCCAAAGTTTGATCTCTCTATTCATATGACATCCTTTTCGTCTATTTACTGTAGAATTATTAACAATATCTTTAATAATGTCTGGTTGATCAGCAAGTAAATGACTACAATGTTTGTTATTGAAATAAGTAAATAAACCAGTGTTCTGGTTTTCTACCATTGCTTTTGCATTATAGTAAATAAGTAACTTACGAACATTTTCATAAAACTCTTCAGCAGTTTTTGGCCTACCTGTATATTCTGCTACAATGATATCTGAATATGATTCAAAGTCTTGAAAACGTTTATATATAAAACAAGAACCTAATGAATTAGTACCTGATTGATCGTGATCATATGGGTCAATACCAGCTATATATAAACCAAATGGTGCATCTTTAACTGGGTGTTCCCATATAACTATTTTACCAGTAGGATCAGAATTCTTTGGTAATGGGAATTCGGTTATGTCTCCTGTTTTCTGTATATTCCAAATTATCTCTCCATTAACTAGAGTAAGAGTACCTACTTGTTTATGATTCTGTAACTTAGTGTTAGTTCTTATCCTTGCTAATTGTTTTTGTAATTCTTTCTTTGGGAATATGTTACCAGATAATTCAGTAAATGCTTCTGCAGGAGATTCAGAGTGTTCTGCTACGTATCTATCTATTTGTTGAGAACTAGTGGCTTCTTTTAACTCTTCTTCACGTAAATTTAAAATAAACTGCCTTGCTTTATCATGAAGAGTGTTACCATCTTCATCCATGTACAATCGCTTACCATTCTCATCACGTATATCCAAATTAGTATGTTGAGGTATAAAGAACCCACATTCTTTACTCTGGATACCATCGTCCCATATATTCTCAAAACCTATACAGTTATATGATTTGGGATTGTAAAATGCTTCACGTAATGTCATTACTGCAGGACCTTCATCACCACCAGTACCAAACATAATCATCAGACCAAAGGCAACACCATCTTGTTCTACGGATGGTCTAGCAATTTGCCACGCAGCTTTAAGTTCTGGGAAAGTACCTGCCTCTTCCCAGAGTATTAACATACCTGCTTTACCACGTACAGCATCTGGGTTATCTTTCAATGATACACCTATTATCTCTGATTTATAACCAACTTCAATTTTATTACCAAAATTATCAGTTACAATCATAGAAGCTCTACGACGCATACTAGTATTTACAGCTTGTCGTTTCTTACCCCACGCCGTGTTTTCATCTATAAAGTCCATGTAATCCCAGGCCTTAGTAAGGATACCATCATCAGTAAGATACTGTTTATTTGAGGCATACACATAAGACTTAGAACCGGGTATTAAAAAGAAATTACGACAAAGCATAGAACCACCTTTATAGGAATAACCTTTACGTCTAGCTTTTGCTACACATAAGTGTTTGCCTTGATCCTGTGCGCTTTCAATAGCTTGAAAATAGTAATAGTCATAATCATAAAAGTCAGGAAATGCTAACTCTCTTACTTTAATTAGCTCTTCTTGACCTTGTTTATTCTTTTTATTTTTGTATACAATTCTTTGAATTGGGCAATAGTTTAAATAAAAATAGTTATACCCAGTGATGTAGTCCCCATCATCTGCAGTATAACCATTAATGCATCTATCGGCCTCTGTTTCCCAAAAATTGAAATACTCTGATGTACCTTTTGGGAAGGAACAATAAGACCCCGACTCTATATAAGTTAGCGCCGGGGTTCTGAATTTATTAGAATTTTTGATTTTCTTTGTGAAATCAATCATAAATTACTTTCTTCGTTTAAACAGGTTCTTAATTTTCTGCCATAAACTAGTTTTAGTAGTGTGATTATTTTCTGTTTTTTCATCCATGTGTGATATAGCATAAGCAGCAGCTTCAGCCAAATCTCTTTCTTGCTCTGCTTTCATGTTGTTATATACTTCAGTAAAATCAAAAATAATCATTGTCGGTTTAGTATTCTTTTTACTAGTTTTAGTCTTAGCCATAATTGCAATTTCTTTAAGCCCTTAACGGGCAGGTTTTTATAATGTCTTTTATTGTGTCGTATTTTCTACAACTTCTTTTTTGGTAATTCAAATGGGTTCATTTCTCCACCGCCTCTAACTTTGCTATTCTTAATCTCTTCTGCTCTTACTTGAGATTTAAGTTTCACAATTGATTCTATTACTCCAGCCATATTCTTAGCACCATCTGTAAGCTTTTTAATAGAATCTAAATCCATTTCGTCATCTTTAGATAAGTGATAGTATTTAGCAGCACCTTCAAGTTTCAATAGTAATCCATCTAACATATACTCAAGTAAGGAGTATGTTCTGCTTTTCCAACTATCTTCTGCTTGTGTTACTATCTCTGGTAATTCATAGTTTTCATTTCCAAATAATTCCTTTTTTAATGTAGGTTCTATTAGATCTCTTTCCATAGTTTCTACATAAGGAGAATCGTATTTGTTTTTAAGTACTATGTACCATAAATATTTCGTTGCTAAATCTTTATCTTTGAATGAATCCCAAAGTTTTTTGAATGGTGGGATAGCCAACATATCTGGATGTATGACTACTTGTCCACCAACTATATCTGCTAAATTCATTTTTAGGCTTCCTTAACACAAGCTTCGCAACAATCGCAACCCTTCATATTACGATTTTGATTGTATTCTTTATTCAATTTATAATTATTATAAAAATCTTCATTTCTCATAATAACAAAATCTCTAACTTTTCTTCTATCTTCAACTGGTACTTCTTTTTCTCTATAACCAGCATAGAGAACCATGATTACATCACCAGCTTTTACATCATACTCTTTTTCATTAGCTACAAAGGTACCATCTTCCTCAATTACCCAAGCCCAATCAATATTTAAGTAGTGATTACTAATAGTATCAAAATTCTTAATATCGTTATCCTTCATTGTTAACAATGAGCTGCTACCTGTATAAATATACGTATTCATATTAATCTAAATTTATTTTAATGTATCTGTTTTTATAATGTCTATTCAATGCATCTACTGCTTCTTGTTTAGTATAAAATGCATTAACATACTCTGGATTTTTACTGTACTGATTGATTATCTCCTTCAGTTGCTCCGCTTTCTCGTCCCTGTTCTGCATTCTCATTTTCTTCTTTATTATCAGTTGAACCAAATCCACCACCACGATCTTCGCCTGCTAATTCCTCTACAATTACAGGCTCCATCTTCGGATAAGGCATTACTACTAACTGAGCAATCTTTTCACCTGGTTGATAGATTGTAGGAAGAGCATCTGTAGTAATCTTGAATTTAACAAGAATCTCACCTTTATAATCGCAATCTATAACACCTACTGCATTACACATTGACATAGATCTCTGAGAAATAGACGATCTCATAAAGATCAAACCCACATGACCTTCAGGAATCTCTACTGACAAACCTGTATGATATACCAATACTAACTTACCACTCTTATCAAATTCCTGAGTAAAGGAAATTGCTGTTAAATCTAAACCAGCATCATTAGGGTTAGCATAACTAGGTAATACTGCGTCTTCTTGTAATTTCTTAAATTTTAATTCCATATTATTTTCTTACTATATTGTGTCCTAATATTATTTCTGTTGCTTGTGCTGCTAAATTTGCAGCATAATCTTCAAGGAATTGACTACGATTTGTGTCTTGTAAGATCTGCCTCAGATACAGTAGTATCACTTGTTGATTCAGTAGTATCTTGTCCAGTTTTTCTTCTGTGTTCATTCCTTTTTTGAATTCTTGCATTCCTAGTACCATAATTAGCATTGTATTTAGCAGTACACCATTCTAGATTCAATAATTTGTTATTAGTTTTATCTTCATCTATATGGTTTACCTGTTCTCCAATACATTCTGAAAATGTTGATAATACTAATCTATGTACTTTTACTTTGTAATTCCTTTTATTCTTTTGTAATGATACAGTTAGATATCCGTTGTGATCTAGCCGTTGAACTAGAATTTTTCCAATCGTTTTATGTAGACGTCCGTTAGAATGTTCTATTATTCTATCTTTTGATCGTACTTTACCAAAATTAGATACTTCATAATCTGGAAAATTGTATGCGGTTCTCCATATTTCTACGGTCATATCCTTCATAGAGTGCTTAGAAAGATATAGAAGAGCAATGCTATTCCAACATACTTGCGCAAGATGGTGGCAACCTGTTTCTGGATCTATTTCATTTCCTTTTTCGAATTCCCACAGATGACGCAACAAAGCCGCTTTGTATCTTTGATAACCGTTCTCTAAATTCTGCCATGTATTTTCTCCATACTTCTTAGCTCCTTCTGTATATACTCTGGCAATATCTTCAAGACAATCAAGAGGCATTAATTCCCATCTTGTTTTGTCATCTTTCTTATCATTCTTTTTTCCTTCCTTTTGCATTCTATAAAATCTTCAAGTTGTTCCACACACCAAGTAACTAAATAAGCATATTGTTCATTTCCTTCATTATATCCTTCTGTATTCATTGATAAATAATCATATACAGCATCTGCATAATGGATTGATTCATGAGCTAAAGTAGAACAATGGAAATCATCTAGTACTATTAATATACCAACAGCTCTAGAATATTTCTCTCTGACCAAGAACGTAGCTCCCATTACACTACTTAGTTTGGGACGATCTCTTTCTGGTTCATCATTTCTAAGTTCTTTGGTAGTAAGAAAGAAATCAAAAAAATCACAAGCATCTTCCCAATCATCCAGAGTAGTAACATAAAGATTTACAGGATATAGATTTTGATATAAAAAAGCTTTAGTTGTTTTGTTTTTCATTCTCTCTGGTTTTTTCATACTTTCTTTTTGGTTTGATTTTGAATAAATACCCAAACATTATTGTTTTAGTATCTTCATCATTTGAAATAACTCTATTTGCAAATTTAAACGGGTGATTACAAATTACTTCTACTACTTGATGTGGAATATTATATTTATTTGCTAATTGTATATAGATATTAGAAGTTTTTTCCTTTTGAATCATATACTATTCTATAGTATTTATTTTTAAGCAAACCATCGATTGTAAATGATTCTACGTCTATTGTAGAAGGTCTAATTATATTTATCACACTAAACAAATCCTTTGTATCATTGTTCATCATAACGTGTTCTACTACTTCTAACTTAAGAGCTTTTTCTTCCTTTTTACTATATGGTTTGATAGGTTCTAAAATTATATATCTATCTTTTTCTTTTACTTTGATGTTCGTGGTTTCTACAAACATGGAAGAATTTCCAAAGTAAAGAACATACTCATTAAATGGTAATTCTTTTCTCATTAATTTATTCCACCAACATTTTAGTAAACCATATTTCTTATAGATAAGAATGGAACCTGATTTTATATCTAAACATTTCATTTTATTCTCAGTATTATCGTTAGTTGCAAACGATCTCCAATAACAACTGGTATCAGAGCCTTATTTACGCTAAGTTCGTCTTCAGCAGGTCCAGCTATCAAAATGCCCTTCTCTTTGAAAGACTTAATGTATCTACTTAGGTTATCCTTAGTAATACCTAAATTCTCAATGATATATTTTCTATTATATCTGTTTGCTACATTCTTATTTGTATTAGGTTCCTTAACGTATTCCATATCCATTTTAATAAGTGTAGCCATTAATTCAAGTTCCCTATCAGTTAACCTAAGTATTCCATTAAGCGCTTGTAAAAACTCTGGTATCAATTCTTCATTTGATACGGTTTTTACTAGTTTATTCATTTATGATTGCCTCGAGTTTATTTAACAATTTCATCATATTGAAATATACAGTATCATGCTCTACTTTCACACAAGTTTGAATTTTACCTTCCTGATACTTTTTCTCAATATTGTTCTTACGTTGATTGTAAGTATTCTTCAATTGAGCAATAATAGTACGAATCTGTCTGATTTTCTTCTCATCATTAGATTCAACAGTAACATTTTCAATTGGCTCAACTAAACCACTTTTAGCATATTCCTCAATCATATCACATGATACAGCTACGTTTACTTGGGAATAATAATTTTGTGAGTCAGAAGATTTCTCATCAGAGAACGTATACATATCATTATCCAAAGTAAGGATATCACCTGATTTTAATACACCAAAAGGTTTAATAACTTTATATTCTGTAATCATAATTATTTAATGATATTTATTATTTGTTTCATTTTATCTTCTCCAATTTTTCTTGAAGAAATCGTAGTTTCTATACCTAATCCTGAACAAGGATCTTTCCAAGCTTTACATACTTTGCAGTATTCTTTGCTTTTCCGTTTAGCATTAAATGGGCATTTTTCCCTGACTGTTGTAATAGTAACTCGGTAATCTGACATAGTATTTATTTTTTAATAGTTCCAAGTGCTAATTTAATCCACTTGTTTACGTCAAAATCAGGATCTTTTTCAGATATGATTCTGCAATTGTTTGAAGAATCACATACTTCGTATTGTTTGGGTTGGGTTACTAAACCCATGAGACTAATTGCTTCATTCTTAGATAATGTTAATTCTGTAGCATTTTTCATAGAAGGATTATTAACGTCTTCTGGAACAAATACCTTAACTGTACCATCATCTTGTATTTGAATGAACTTTGAGTACTCACCCAACATGTTATTTATCATTTCTTTAATCATATTCACATAACGCAAATATTCAAAAAAAGTTGCAAATTTTATACAATAAAAAAGGGGTTAACTTTATGCTAACCCCTAGTACATCCAACTACAACCACGATTAATTAAGACTACGCTTAGTCTTTAAAATATTTTTCTCCTTTTACAAAGGCTACTACATTATAAGGATTTACTAATTGACTATCTTTAAACAAATCAAAATCAATCGATGCTTTCCTAGGATATGCTACCACATCACCTACTTCAGGATGATTGTTCTCATCTTGCCACTGATATCCAGATGGCAGACGTAATACAATACCTTTTCTGAACGTAGTTAATACCTTTTCTTTAACTGTTTCGGTATCATTGATATCATAACCATTTTCGTCCTTTTTACCAGTCTCTACTGGCTTAATAATTTCTTTCTCTACGTATTCATCCTCTAAGGGCTTAACTATCATATCCTTAGTAGGGATATACACTAAACCGTCTATAACGGTCTTTAATATGTCATGTTGATTTTCCATGCTAACTAAACGTGCTTAATTAATTTTTGTTCTATTACTCTGAAATTTTTCTTAGAATATGACCACCAGCACTACAACAAATACCTTGTGCAACATTATTTAGACACCCACTAAAGTTTTCAAATTGTCTAAAATAACACCCTCTGCATCCATCATATGCTCTGATTATTTTAAAATCATCACCATTTATGTTAACAACTCCTTGTCTAATCATTTCTAAGTATTTTGGTTCATTCATCATGATATAGTTTGATAATATATATTATATACTGCAGTTATCTAGAGTAAGAGTAATGGTTTATATTACTACTAATTGCATTTTAAACTACTATTATATCCTACTCTGGATGTAGGAACGTATTACAATCTAATTTTGTTCCAATATTAGTAAAATAAAAATAATTTTAACATTATTTATGTTTATTTAACATATCTACGAGAGTTTCGTAGTTAATTCATTAACCTGTTGCCTTAATTCATTTACAAATCTAGTAGCTCCTTTAGGTCCTGTATACCCTAAGTCTGGTATTTTATATACATGATCACCAATACTATCTATACCATACACATTATTATCCTTACTTAGGATAGCTTCTACCTCTTTAACTGTTAATTCTTTTAACATAATTTAACTATTTTTAACGTATCTTATAACCTAAAAGTGTTAATAATTCATAAAATTTGTTAATATCCCTAAAGTAAAGTGAATATGAAATCATCATATGAGCCATACCTTCCTCCATAGGATTCATTAACCTAAGATCTGATACTTTCAAAGCTTTAGTACCATCAGCGCAATCCCATTCACTTACTCTAGCTCTTAATAGCTCAAAGTCACTAAATTCATAATAGAGTTGATTATCTTTAATTTCAAATCCTTTATCTTTTAATTCTTGTTCAAATATCATATTGCTGTTATTTAAATTCTAATTAGAGAACGAAAATGAATAATAAGTGTTGTAAAAATTTTTTATAAAAAATATTTTTGTGGGTATAATTGAAAGCGAGGACCAAAATAAAATATTATAAAAATTTTGATAGTGTGCAATTGAGAGTGAGGACCAGTACAATATCAAGTCCCCTCTCCTAACAAGTAGGGGAAATCCCCCGTCAAAGAGTTAATGTGTTAATAAAACCTTATGGTGTATAGGTAACCGTAAAATGATATGGATTTGTCTATCAAGGATAAAGACGTAAAGAACTACGAACTTACGAAAGTAGAGGTAAAGACCTCTAAAGACGGCAAAGCACGCTACGCAGTGTGTGAGTTCAGACAATCAGGTCTAAGAAAGGTGCTGCAAGAGCAAACTAGACCTGTTGTGATGCAGTTAATGGCTGCATATGGTAGTACTAAGGAACATGAAGATGAGTACTTCAAGGCAATAGAGGAAACTATTGGTGAAGTTTTTCCCATCTGTCGTGTTGAAGTAACAGGCTTTCCTGACTTTATTCGTAAGGACAATGATGGTAAAATCATCACTGAGACTAAGGAAAGAGACGGTAAGCAAGTAAAAGTAGCTTCCATCTATAACTCTGTCTTCATCTATACACTGTGTACTGACGAAGGCGAATGTATCAAGTCTGACGCAAGTCTTATCAAGCGTGGTGAGAACTTGTACAACAATTCTCAGCGCATTGTTGATTATGTTGAGTATGATACTAAGCGTAAAGCAGCTAAGGCAGCTAAAGAAGCAGCTAAGGCAGCGGAGGAGAAGAAGTCTAATCCATTGTTGGAGGGTACAATAGTGGATGACGATATGTTGTAATGAGTAAGTGGGAGGGAGTGGTAAACACCATCCTCCCTCCCCTCATTTTCACTCTTTTTCACATCAAACCCATTAGTAATTTATATAATATATAGCGAAATTCAAAAAACTCAACAACTTTCCAAGACATTGAAGACACCAGTTTCTTATTCGCAGAGTTAGGACGATAAACCAGTGGCGTGCTAAAGATATTCGTCAGGCACTGAAATTACCCGCCAAGTAATAATAAGTTTTAGGGAGTAAATTGTCTTAACAAGGCTATAAAATAGCCTACCTTGCCATGTAGTAATACTGTATTATCTAAGTATAGTACAGAACTACATGGTTTAGTATGATCATTAATCAATAAACTTATATATTATGATAGCAATAGTAAAATGTTATAAGCACAACGTAAAACCATTGGTAATAGAAACATTTGAAGAACATGATGAACAAACACAGAAGGATGCTACTGAATTAGCAGCTATCCTAAGTAGGAAGAATAAATGTGAGTATAAAGTACTTATTGACCTTTCTTGTGTTGCAGTTATAAATAATTCAAAAATCGAAACAAATGAGTAACGGAACAAAAGCAACAATAGGATTTTACATAATGTCATGTTTATACCTATTATCAATGGGATTAGATCCAAAAGCAAAATTCTCAGCAATATTAGATATGATATTTGAATGGTCATTAGCTTATTGGATATTTATTGGAATATGTTATTTAATAATAAACTCATTTAATAAATGACAACAGAAGAGCTAAGTATTCTAATTACTATATTTGTATCTGTAGGACTGTTAATATTCTTTATTTTTACATTGATAGAACAATATCATCATCGGAAATATAAAAGGATACAGATGAAAGATGAAGAATCTATCCATTTTCTCCTAAACTATACTAACATAAAACTAGGATCATATTATACAAATAATAACTTAGAAAATATTACAGAAATTGTTAGTATTAAGATATTGCATGATGATAATCATGGAGGATACTATGTCAAATTAAACGATCATCATATTGTAGATAAAAATACAATAATAATTATGTAATTTACACAAAATGAGTAAAAGAAAACAATATCACAAATCAAATTGTGATAATATAGTACGAGCAATCGTAACGGATGCACTAGGACGCAAAGTGATCCTAGTTGGAAAACACGCTTTCGAGTGGTCTATTATTCTCGAAAAAGAAAGAAAATTAGTAATAACTACCTTTCCTAATAGAGAAAAAGCAGTAGATACATTTAACAATAAATATAGAAGAAAATGAAAGCACTCAATTACATTCTATTTGGTATACTATTGTTAGTATTATTATTTTATATAGTAATGACAATAAGTCAGCCACGTTACGCAGTAATTAACATATTACTGTACATAATACCAACTCTAATTGGTATCTATTTTGGTGTTAAAGTTATTAAACATGAATAATATAAACACCCAGTGTATGAAGTGATACACAACTCTCTTTTTAATTTAATATAATGCAGCCATGGTTAATGACAAGCCTAAGTAAATGCAGAGTCATATTAAATTTTAATATATGAAAAAGATAATATCATTCATTTGGTTAGTATTAAGAATACTTATCTATATGATAATATTATTAATACTGTTGGACGATCCCATCCTATATCCAATATGTGTGATATTATTTGCATATATTGAATTTAAGGATAAACTTAGTATTAGTGTTTTTCATGGTATTTTAGATAATGTTAGAAAAGAATTAAAGCAGTAACATTCTTTTGGTTAAAATGTAAGACACACATCTGTTGTGAAACACGTGTGTGTCATTTAAAAGATTTTTACAAACATTGATTATAGCCTTCTAAAAACAACGAAGTCACGACAGAACTGTTGTATGCCTATTGTGAAATACGCATACAATTCCCTAGAGTAAAGACAACCTCATCGAGACTAACTACACTACTTCATACGCATTCTGATTAATACACAAGTTAGCGGTTCTAGGGTCTAGTAGGTTTAAATTGCCGGGCTGAACGAATGCCAACGGCTACCGAAGCTAATGTCTTTAAATCTGAATCATTAATACTTAATAATATGATAAGAATAATAATTCAGAAAAAAAAGAGTCGTAGTATATTTCTATATAAGAGAATTGTGACTCTTAAAAAAGAGCTTAATTTAAGTTGGCTTGATGCAATTAAGTTAGCTTATAAATTAAGTAAAGGATACGGTGTAGTAATCAATACTGCTATCGCATCCAAGCAACAGTGCATGTATTCATACATGGACAATCTTCATAATCAATTACATCGTTTATTCGATACTAATTGGAAACAAGATGTAGAAACTGTTGCTATGCAAATACCCAAAAAAGACTTTGACCTATTTAAATTAGGTGGAGGATATAGGGTATATATTGCAACAAAACCCGGTTATATAGATCACTTCTTACAGATCTATCCATAATCAGGTAAGGGAGATTTATTTCTCCCTTTTAAAAAAGAAAAACTTGTTGAATTATAGAACTCTATTCATGTATCTGTTGTGAAACACATACTGATTAAATTGAAATCCTAAGTAGATACATGTAACAGCTTGGCGGCGCTAGTGGCTTATGGTCTACTTAGGATTATTTATGAAAACTATTAACATTAAATATAATCAATATGGCAACAAAAATTAAATTCAATTTTAAAAAAGCGAAATTTAAAACAGCTTGGTTGAAAGCATTAAAGGTAATTTTTGGTCTTGAATTACAAACAGCTAAAATTGCTGTAGATTCTGGAGAATTTTACTACACACTCAAAGATAATGAAACTTATGAAGCTATTTGTATTAAAGTAGCAGAAGTATGTGGAACTATAGGTGAATCCTTTTTCTCAGAAGAAGAAATCAAAAATGTGATGTCTATTGTAGAACCACAAATAGAATCACAAAGTACAAAAAATATAAATACTACAAATAATTCTCGTAATATACAAGAAATTACTCCAAATGTAGTAAAAGTGGGTTCAGTATATATTCTTACTGAAGAAGAATACAACCATCTTTGTAAATGTCGTGGTTTATTAATGGATATGTTAGGTACACATAAACAATTTCTACAAGCTTATGAATCCTTTAAATAAATCTTCATTAAAATGTCTTTTATATGTGTTACTACTATTGGTAGTAGTAGCTGGGGGTATCTACACCATAGCTATTACAGGAGAGTTAATAATAACCTCATTAGGTATGGGTGTTATACTAGGTTTGTTATTTATTTTAATTAATAAAGAATCTCAGAAAATAGAAGAGTATTTATACGAAGAAGAACAGAAACAACAAGACTAAAAGAGGCAATATTGCACAGTTTTATTAATAAATCAATTATTTCTATGAACAAGTTTCGAGACGTAGCCATTGGGCTACTTTGCATCGTACTATTAGGAGGAATCCTGTGGTATGGGTACGATAAGTACCATGGTACAGAAGCTCAAAAAGCTTCAGAATCAACTAAAAATGAGGTTATTATTCCTACTTTGGAAGAAAGACTTAACGACTGGAATGTTGAAAAGCATGACATGGAATTGTACGATTTGTGTATGGAACTTCCAGAACAAATCGTACGTACTATTCTTAATAGAATAGGTACAACTGCAACGTATGAAGAGATTGCTGAAGAGTATCTCCGTAATACAAACTATTATATTAGTATGCAGTTAAAAGAAGTTATGCCGGGAATAACAGGTCCAGATGCTAAGAATGCTAAAGTGGAAATAAAGACTGAAGTAAATAGGCCGGAAAAAGAAAGTGAGAAAGCTGTCAAAGTACCAATTACGGTAATAGATAGTATTAAATGATCATGATTGCAATAACTTTTTTGAATTTCTGACTTATAATTCATTTATATGCATTGCCTGTGAAGGTAGTGCATATTTTTATTATTAGATCATCAGAAGATGACAAGCATGTGGGGCGTAAGTAATTATATAGACATTTATATTTATTAAATACGACATATAAATATATTTGGACACTCGTATTTATATAATTATGATCGTGCAGACGTTAAAATCATGCCGTTAATAAGAATTGTACTGGTAATACAATTCTGCTACAACGTAAAATATGTTAGATAGCCGATTTTAAGAAGTTTTACGTAAGAGTTTTTTAATATTTATTTTGCAGACGTAAAACTTTACGATGACACTTATTCTAATTACTCATAGTACAATATGAGTTGTTGTTAATCAACAATCGTTCAATCAAAACTATCTCTGTAGTTGTACATACAGAGACGTCATTAAAAGTTATAACTTAAAATTTATCAAAAATGAAACAGTTACATCTTATTGGAACTACAGGAAATAATTTATGTCTTGTACAGATTCCAACTTCTTGGTCCCAACAAGAAGCAAAAGAAATGCTTGAAAGAGCACTTCTTGTTTTCATGCAGGAAAAAGATAATCCAGAATTTCTTTCTTCATTAAATGAAGAAGAACTGAAACATCAATTTCCTAAATTCGATTCTAAGTTAATCGAGCAAGTTTCTGTTTTACTTCAGAATGTAGGTACACCAATATCTACAGGAGGAGGTCTTACATGGCAAGTAGAAGTACAGAATTACTTATTACGTAATCCTACTTTTACTAGAGACTTAGTTCTCTTATTTAACAATCCTCTCAAAAAAGAGGAAAAAGAGTATCTTTGTATTAACTACATTGAGGCATTACCTGAAATTGTTAAAGTTTTTAAGAGCTATGTCTAAAACGTGGAAAGAAAGTAAAGCAGTAAAACAAGGACGTTCTGAAAAAGGACGTCCTAAGCCTAAAATGGAACCCTACAAAAAGGGTACTAAGAATAAAAAAGAAATTTATTGATTACTCGCCAGTTATCATATAATTTAATTTTTTATTAATATGGTGGTTATCCTCGAATCGTGAATAAGCCCAGAGTCCTACAGCAAATCAAAGCTATGTGAAGATGCATAGTACGCTAATAAAGTAAAGGGGGCAGCATATGATAAGAAAACAAAGACTATGCCACGATTCATTATTTAAAAGTATGGAAACAAAAAATGTTATAGAACTTTTTGCATTTAGTAAATCTTTATCAAAGAAAATTACGTACTTAAACCATGAAGAACGTATACTAATTGATATAGAACAAATTGCTGCAATAATTCCATCTTCAGAAAGAGAGGATTTACCCAAGAAAATAGGTTTATCTTCTTGTAATAATAATGAAGTAAAAGAAGAATTGTATACTTGTGTATTACTTAAATGCGGTTTTAGTATAAGAGTAATTGAATCAGTAGGAGAAGTATATAGTAAAATAATACAAAGAACATATAGTTCTACTATCTAGTAATAAAAATCAATTTTATTTAAAATGCGAAACAGAAGAAAAATGGAAACTGTACGTATTCGCAAGGCGAATGCTACAACCGAAAAAGAAAAAGTAATGTATTTTACACAGGATGGAGACGTAAGCACTCGCATACTTGCGATACTATCTGTAGGGCAAACAAAATCCGGAGTAAAGAAAGAAGTGATAGGAGCTGATGGAAAAACAACAGCAATCTTCATGCCTGAAATTACTCGCTACAAAGTAATTTGTGGCTCCAATGGAAAAGTTGGAACAAGATATAACGTAATAAAAATACCCAAAGAAGAAAAGGGTAGAGTTATCAAAAAGACTGTTATTGATAACAGTACTGTAGGCCGGCGATTAACAGATGAAGAGTTTGTTAATATGTATCCTTCTCAATGTAACATCTTTAAAGAGATATTTAAACGAGAATTTCAAGTAGCATCTCAAAAGATACAAAAAACTAAAAGATAAAAAATAATGACGCTTGAAGAACTTATTCATAAAGGTACTAATACCAGCGATAGAGGACAACCTACTGCTTCTACATTTTGTAAAAAAGATATAAAAGGATCAATAAAGAGTGCAATTAGTGAGAATCCTAGTTTTAAGCAATTTCTTGAAGAGAATAATGTTTATGGTAGATATGTAAAAAATGTCACCAATCAAATATTGCGAAGTAGAGATATCTCTGGTAAACTAATTAAATGTGTACATAGAATAGCTCATAGTAATTATAGTAATAAAGAGATTATTAACGGCACTATTAGCTGGAGTAGTACATCAGAAGGTAACAAATATTGGTCCAGATTATATTTTAGTACTGAAAGTAAACAATAATAATTTCAATTTAAAAATCAATTTTATTAACTTATCAAAATTTTAAAAATTATGGCAGATTTTAATTTAGATGCAAAAATGCAAGAGCAAGAGAACAATCAGGGTAAAGTAAATACTTCTGCAGTAGACAAAGCAAAAGAGAACATCGCTGCAAAGAAGTTAGAACAAGAGACCCGTGAAGTTGAACGTCGTTTATCAAACGCAGAGTCTACAGAAGATCGAGCATTAAAAGAGCTTCGTATGGCTCGTAAAAAAGAAGAAGCTCAAAAAGCATTTTTGACAGCTGTATCTACAGCTAAAACAAAATTTGAGTCCGACGGAGATTATCGTGCATATGATAAAGCCGTTGAGGAAGCCGAAGAGAAGCGTGACAAAGCCGTCAGCGACGCTAAGCGTGCTATCTACGGTGAGGATTATTGGAGATATTAATCCAGTAATTTAACTCCGAAATCAGAGTTGGGAGTGTCCGAGAGGCCTCCCAATCTCTTTCCATATATTTAGTTCTAGAAAGAGATTAATACCACGATTTAATTATTCGAATTAGAGTAGAATAAAATTATCTTGAATTAACAAGATACTCAAGAGCCTTGAGCCAGAGTGGAAAATTCTGAGCCACTGATCACGTGCCTGAGATCATTACTATCACTTGAAAAGTACGAGCATGTACTGCTGAATCGCTAGAACCTTGAGTCAAGACCTAGTGATAGGCTTACGTAAGTAAGTTAAGTATAGTAATGATATCAAATCACACATAGAATTAGAGCTATATGCCGAAGTTGATGCTTATAATCTTTTGATGATAAGATAAACTTCAAATTCTGTAGATCTATCAAAGGCATTTTCCTATAGTAGTAGAGAGCTAAATGCCTAAGACCATTCTTTTTAAGAGATAAACATGTATTATAGGTAAGACATAAGTCGCATTGCGCACTCTTAGAGGAATACACTCGTATAAAAAAGAATTCTTACTATTACTATAGGTTTATAAGGTAAAGAGAGAGTGATCTCTCTTTATCTACACTTAATAATTTGGGGTTAAAAATTAAAAAGTATTTACGATATAAGAACTGTGTCGTATCTTATTAGGTTTATTGGAAACTATTAGGACGAGGGTTCGACTCCCTCCAGCTCCACGAGTTTCTGTATATCTTTCCTCACTATACCATTGCGTTTGAGTTAAAAAAGATATACTTTAAGGGGCTGCTTGGATTTGACTAGTAGTGAAAGGTAAAATAGGTTCAATTCAAAATTTAAATGGCAATACATTTGTCACTGATTACACTGCTCTAGGAGCAGCGTAAATCAACGTGCTAACTACGAAAGTGAGGGGGTCTAGTAGCTTAACTGGATAAAGCCCTGAATTTTATCAGGAGATTGTGGGTTCAAATCCCACCTAGATAACAAAAATATTAATTATGAGTTACATAGCAGTAGACACATTTGGAGATGAATACATATATTCCTTTAAACCTAAAAGAGTAATATATACTAGTGCATTAGGTGAAAAATGGGGATGTTGGCATTCTGAAAAAGGTCATCAAATTGAAGTTCCTAAAGATACTGCAAAAGCATTATATAATGCAAACTTGATGATTGATTGTAAAATTCCTTTATATAAAAGGAATATGAACTGGGGAGATAATCCGATTCAATTATAATTTTAAAAAGCTTATGGATGAGAAAATAGCTGAAAAAAGATTAGTATCATTTAATAAAGAATGTATACTAGCAGGACCACGGCAAAGTGTCGTTAGTTTCCTTAAAATGTTAATGAACTTAGGAGCTGATGTAACAAAAGCAACATCTGCAAAGAGTTTAATAACCAGTAAATCGAACATTGTATTACTACTTAAGAATGAAGGAAAAAGTAAGAAATTTCCTCAAATCACTGTATTAAGTAGATCTTGGTGGGATTATTACCACAATCCCAAAAAGCATAGAAGTTCTTATAAAACATACAATATTCCAAAACAATGGAATAAAGTATATAATGAGATACTAAAACTTGAAAACATTCCATTCTTAATTCCTGAGTAATATGAGGCTAACATTTTGGATATACTTTGATAATCCCGGTGAAAAGGAGAAATTAAAGAAGATAATGGATGAACCATGTGATGATTTCGAAAAGAATCGTCTAATCCAAGAAGAGTTTGGAGTTGATTTGCTTACAGCAAGTCGAGTTATTGACACATATTATAAATCAATTAAGAAATGAAAGCAGGAGTATATATTGTTAAAGACTTATTCAGTGAACAGAAATATATTTTGTCTTTAAATGGTAAGGAACCATTTATAAGAATCACAAATAGTATTTCACTAAGTTCATTTGCTAATGGTCTTATCGAAAGAGATCATAAAATAGTTGAACAGATTTTAGAAGATCCTACTAAATTTGAATTTACTCTTCTATCTAAAGAAATTGAATCAAGTAAAATAGAAGAAAGAAACACAGAATCTAGTAGTATTCAATATACTGATGAACAATATAAAGAATTCATAAGTATAAAGAATATTCAACCAGATGGTAATTTAAATAAAATTGCTGTTACTGCAGATATTCAAGGTAAATTACATATATCTTGGGAAGAAGCAGAAAAATTATTTGATATAATAAATATTCGTTATTTAGAAGACGATAAATGGAAGAAAATAGAGATAAAATCTTCGATCAACGAGGCGAACTCTGTAATACAATAAAAGATCTTTTTAAAAATACTAGCAAATGTGAAAACTTTTTACCTGTATTTAGAGAAGATGAAGGTTATTGTATGGATTGGGGAATAATTGGATCAGAATATGAAAAATATTTTGGTTGGATTAAAACTCCAGATGGGAAATTTTGTTCAGTATGTCCAGATAATATGGACTGGCGTACTTGGATTGAGATAAAAGCAAAAATTAAGAAATGGATTGCTTGGATATCTCAACGTCTTTTTCATCCTAATAAGATGATAGGGAGCAAACATACTACAGACTTAGTAAGACTAAGAATTGCTGTAGCAATGTTAGACAAAATAGAATTACCTAGGATATATTCTGATGAAATATTTAATAACTTAATTCAATGTTATTGGACACGTAAATATGTATATGATACATATTATTATAGATATATATTAGGTATTCCATTTTAGTTTAGAAATAAGGAAGTGTAATAAGACTTGCCTACTTTCAGACGAGATAGCTGTGTCGTCGCAGAGGGCGTTCTAAACAAAGGATTCTAGGGGTTCGACTCCCCTAGTTTCCACTAATTAATGCTTGTTATATGAAAGAAGAAGAAAAAATCTTAATTGAACAAGCAAAACACGGTGATAATAAGGCTTTTAATCAATTATATGATCGGTATCATAGATTGATAAGATATATCATCTTTGATATAGTTAAAGATGACGAACTTACTCAAGATCTATTGAGTAACACATTTATAAAAGCCTTTAGTAAACTCAGTTCTTATGTAAATCCTATTAGCTTCGAAGCGTGGCTTAAAACAATAGCAGTTAATACTACTATTGACCATATAAGAGCCACAAAGGATTTATGTAAGAACTTCAGCATAGATAATGAGACAAATACTATTCAGTTAGAAGAAACAGCTCCAGATCCCGAGTCAGATATGATTAAAACGGAGAATATTAAACTTCTAAGAATAGCATTATCTCGCCTAAGATCTAAGTATCGAAATTTACTCGAGTTAAGATACTATCAAGGTCTTAGTTACGATCAACTGAGTGTTAAGCTTGGAATTCCTATTGGTACTGTAAAGTCCGATTTGAATAAGGCAAAACGTAGGTTGAGAGAAATTTTTCATAAACTTTCAAAAAATTAACAGAACATGACAACAATGACTTTCATTTCTATGATTGTTGCTTTAATTCTAGTGATTGTAGCAATCGCTAGAGTGCAAGGTAGCCCAAAGCTAGGTATCAATTTAATATTGACACTAGCATTTGCGATTGTTGTTGGATTTGGTATCCAGAGTAAGACTCGTAATATCGAGCCTAAAAAGGACCAAATAGAAAAGGTCTCTGTAGTAAACCACATGCCCATACAGGCTTTGCAAATCGTTGGAGTGACACCAATGATTACTGCAACAATTGAGTCTGTAAGTAAGGCTTATATGTGGTTTATTAGAGACCAAGGAGACCAACAACAAGGAGAAAATCTTCTAGTTCATACTAGAACTAGAGCGTCACCAAATCACGAGGATTCAAGTTAGCTTACTAACTATTTTCGGGATCATTACTATTTCTATCATTAGTTATTTTAATAATTTAAAACTGTAAAGGACAGTAAACAAATCAATTGAATCATGTCTAAGAAAAATAAAACAACTCAACAAGCTCCTGTAAAGGATACTGAAGTAAAGGATAACAAGAGTGCAAAACAAACTCAAGTAAATAATCCACAAAAACCGAAGGAAGTAAAGAAGCCTGAGGTAGAAAAAGAGGAGAGAAAACAAACTCCACCACCTGTAGATCCTACAGTAGAAACAGTTGTAACCGAAGAGATTAAGTCGGAGCCAAAGGAAGAAATTCCTTCAAAGATTGACTTAAACAACATTAAGTTACAACCGCATCAGAGAATGTCTGGCGATGGTTATGCTCGACTACTAGAAGTAGCTCAGCGACATATAGCCGGTATGAAATCCGGTGAGCCAGCAACGATTAAAATGGAGCAAGCCTTCACATATAATCTTGCTTGGGGTATGACTAAGGCTTCTATTCAGGCTCGTGAAGAAAAGCTTGAATTAGGTCTTGCAGTTCCAAATGATGATGTCATTGTTCAAGATGTTATTAATACATTTAATAATATTGGTGTTACAATGTTGCCGCATCATGTATCTGAGGATGGTAAACAAATGACCTTATCATTTAAGGACATTACTCCAGAAACAGAGAAAGAAGCTAAAGAGGAAATTAAACAAGAGAAAAAAGCTCCTGTAGTTCCTGAGTTAGATGCTTCAAAGTGGAAGGATGAGAATGATGCGAAGAATGGATTGTCTTATATCTTATCGCAGCAAAATTCCCCTTTTCCCAATCGTTTCAGCGAAGCCTTGATGAAAGTACGGTTATACCGACAGAATCAAGAATCCGACGAAGCAAAGAAGGAAACTTGGAACAAGATTGGATTAGGTGCATTATTCGAAGATGCTGTTACCCTGTTAGGTAATAAATCTACGGCGTTAGTACGTGGTTTATGTCAAGGAACTGTAAGTTCTTTGATCGCCGATCATAATCCGATTTTTGCTCATTCGACCGTAAAGTATAATCTTCCGGTATTAAGTGAAGAGGAGGTAGTTGATTTGATTAAGGCATTTATTCGTGTTCGTAATGCGGATTCTAAGCAACCAATCGATGATACTACAGCAGTTAAGAACGGAATCCTTGAGCCTACTCGAGATTTCTTCTTACAGGTACCGCAACTAAGTAAATTAGTTGTTAATACTGACGATCCTAAATCATATGAAGTAGGACTCGCCAAGAAGATCATGAACAAATTCTATGAAGCTTATAAGACTGAAGTTCCTATGGCAGATCCGAAGTTCATGCTCAATGCAACGAATAAAATGATCGAAATTCGTAATATGTACGTAGACAAGGATGCAGCCTTCGCTCTATATACAGAAAGCGAATATCCTAAGGAAACTCCGAAATCTGAGGAAACTGCAGATCCTAAGAAAGACGAGAAACCGGTGGAAGAGAAGAAGTAAATAACTATAAATCATTATCAAAATGAGTAGACATGGCAATTTACTTACATACGTGTCATTTGCTATTGTAGGTATATTATTATCCTATAATACGAACTTCTTTCAAGTAGAAGAGGTTCGGGCAGATCAAGTAAAACCACTTGACTTGCCCGCATTAAAGTTCGATCCTAAGAATAATTTATCCTTAGAGATTGATCTTAATAAAGGTGTTTCCAATGTAAAAAGCGATATGCCGATCGCTAACATTGATGTCACCATTAATCACCCCACGAAAATCGTGGAAAAGGTAGTAAAGAAACCAGTTAAAGAAAGGAAAGAATATGAAACAAAAACTGAATATCTGGAGAAAGTAGTAATGTTTACTCTACCTACTCCTCGCTTTCACGTACCAGATGTTCAGATTCCTAAAAGTGTAGAGAGATGAAAGCAAATAATAATACATTAGATAAATTAGCATTTGTAGGCTTAATTATCTTCTTTATAATGTGTTTACTTTTTGCATGGTGTATAACATAACAGTTAAAGATAAAAGCTGTCGGGTCAAACGACTCCTTACCCGTAGTAAGAAGAAGGAGAGTGGTATTGTAGCTGTACACTTAAAAAGCAATAAGACAGCGTATATTATGTTTGGACAAGTCTGATCAACGAATCGCATAATATAGACAAGGAAAACAGGATATGAGAATATGATAGCGCTAACACGTAATTCAAAAGGTAATATGATAACTTATTAATGAGTATATCCTTTTACTCTAGAAAAGTTAATAAGAAAATGGAATAGTGTAGATATCAATCCATTCTATAGGTATTGAGAACCGTCTGGTGAATATACTAAGAGAAGACACTTCGATATGCTTACCGATAAAGTAGGGAAACGTAGAAGATAAACGATATATGGAGTCTGCTTCAGCAGCTATTAATAATTGTAGGTGACAATGCAATTATTAAGTCTTAGAGTAAAGACAATAGTAAACTTCATTAGAAGTCCGTGGAGGAAACCAATCCTGAAATCAAGAAGGGACTTTAAACAGCAACTGCAACTATTACAAAGGGTGATAGAATTACTCAACAAAGAACTGACTAAGTTCCGGGTAGTGTCCAAAGCTACCTTACTGAATCCACTTTAATTAATTTGGATAGGTTAAATAAATTTGCCATCTTAGTGTTCACTATATTAGTGCTGAAACACCTATATGAAAGAATATAGGGAAAGTATAGTTATGAAGGAGATTAGATATTTAATAGAGGGTGCTATAAGGTGCTACGAATCTAAAGAAAGTAGAATCAATTACTACAACTTTTACTCTTAGAAGTAAAGGTCAACAGTTGGTGTTATTACTAAAGATTTATATGGCTGAGTGGCTATGATCCATACTAGGAAATAGAAATGAATTCGAGACTTATTTCTATGAACATGTATGACAGATTATCCGGATTAGGTGCCAAACCTATACTTTATAGAACTATTAATATCAACGTGATTGTGTTTACTGCATGAGTTATATCACGATAATAAATGGAAACGCAGAGGTTTGGTGAAGCGTACCAAAACGTTAATCCAAGTTTTAGAACAACTCTTGGCAAGATTGTAATACGGTAACACTGTATATATCTAAAACAGGTCTGACTTACCTAATACAAAGTTTTTGACGTCGGCTAACAGAGTCCGTCGGTTGATGTCCGAGAAACCTGCAAAGTTTAGTATGCTTTCTTTAAAATATATAACGAAAGTAGGGCTTTTGTAAAGTCAATGGGCTAAGTTCAAGTCCACTAACATGGAGCTACTGAGTCCAACGACTCACCACTGGCCCGAGAGTCATATTTCCTCTTAAATAAAGAATATTAGAGATTATTAACATGTTTAACACCGTAGGGGCCAAAATCCCGAGTTAAAGTAAATTTGAGGAAGTCCTCGCTAGGAAAAGTCTATCATTTGTAGGATAAGATAAACCATTTTCTGACTGCGCCCTCAACAAGCCAACCGTTATTGCTTCGTGCATGAGTACTAGAGTATGATGATAAATCATATGATCGGTATAAAGCGTTTCATTGAAACTTATAGAACTTTAGTACTAATACTATAGACCTTTCATAAGTAAGAGTAAATGGAAAGTAGGTGAAAGTCCTCAATATTCGAGCTTGTAAAATAGAAAAATCCTCGAAAAGGTCATATGGGCAGTATACTGCATATGAAAGAATAGAGTGGCAACCACTTTAGAGTGAAAAGACTAGAAGTGTTGGGTTTGGTAACGTTCCTAAAATGACCGTATATGTGGAATATTCGATAAAGTAATCCTATGTGGTTTATTATATCTTATCAGTGTGTTTAAGCCAATTTAAGACACACATACTAGTAATAGTATATTTGTATTGACAAAGATATAACGTTTGCTAGAGAAGCCTAGAAATGTAAAGAACTAGTAGCATGTGCATATCCCTATCAATATACAGCGGTAGAAGATAGTAAAAAACGTATTGATCTTGTGACTTATTAATTAATGTCGTAAGATCTCATTAGTCTGATGTTGGGCAAGCGTGAGGGACAGTTAGTCATGACACGAACCTTCATTAGTTAATATGAAAAGTATAATTGGATAATTCTAGAGTAAGACTAGTTCCATAATGCACTAGATGAAAAAGTGTCATTTAAGAAGAGGAAGTATCTATTTAAATGTGTCTCTATGGAGTGCTAGAGTAATAGCAATAGCAGAATTACAGAGTGAAATAGAATCCAATAAGCTTATCAAGTATAAAGAATAATTTCAAGGAGTAGTCATTGAATTGACGTAGGCGATAAGATAACAGGCACCTGGGCAACAACATCCCCTATTTAGGAAATACTCCAGCAAAGAAGTTCTTTTTATTTTATTTGAGTTCATTAATCTTTTAAAAACAATTTAAAATGTTTCGTTGGTGGAATCAACCACGAAATCAAGGAGGAAACAAATTATGGATTATATGCGTATTAATGCCGCACAATGTGGCGCAACTCTGGGTAAATATATTTTAGTAGTAGAACGGAACCCAGTAGATACAAATTATTCAGAAGATAAAAAGAATGGCGCATTGACTTTAAGTCGACCCATTTATCTATACTCAATTCGACCGATAGAGGTAACTTCAGTCGAGTTAGTAGAATCAATGAGTAACGAGCGTAAAGTTCAGTTCAATAAAGATCCGAAATTACGGCTCGATATCGCCAATATTGACGACATTACGAAAGTTATTCCGGTACCGTCAGCTTCTACTGTTAAAGCAGCAATTGAGAAGTACGAACGGTCTAACAAAGAAGAAATTACTATCTTTGTAGACTATGTTAAATTAGTACCGGAAGTTATGGCCCTTAACCGGGATGAGAAGAACGTACTTCAGAGCTTCTTGAATGCTCAGATGAAGTTCTGTGGAACTTTAGCCGAGGCAAATGAGCTTGAGGCTACAGCTTGTCGGACTCGGATGAAAGAGTTAGGTATTGACGTTAATATCTAATTACTATGTCCGAGCAGGGATTTACTATAAGTCCGTGGGCGTTTAGAGATTTAACTTACATGTTTAGTGATCCTATTCTTGTAGATCAATTGCTACTTACAGATGAAAAGCAAGTAGCAAAATATAAGAAAGTCAATAAAGATGGATCGATAACACTTGGTAAAACGAGTATTTCATGGTTAAATCGCCTATTTGGTGGAGAATATGTACTTAATCCTGAGACAATTTGTCTTAGATTAATTAAGATAATAACCGGTATGGGTAGTGGTCGAAATGATGATGCATATAAAGATATGTGTGATCGTTTCTCAAATTATTATAAAGATGGAAATTATAGTTTGGCTATATCTGCAATTTTTGTTGCATATCGTTTTGTATTAGCTTCAGATATTAAAACAATGACTGAAGAGAACTCTACAGTTGAGAAAGGAGTTCCTAATCGAAAAAATGTTTTAATAAATGGAGTATTAGTAAAAGACAATTCTGGTCAAGCTGTTGTAGTGGATTTTTCAAATCCATCGCAAGTATTATTCCGTCGTCCATAAAATCGAAAATCATAAGTAATGGTAATTATATTCTGTGATGAATGATGAATAGATATTACACATTACTCAAGATATTTCCTAGTAGAGAAAGAGATGAGTTAATTTCTCTACCATAACATGGGCGTAATACGGTATGTATAATAACATGCTAAGTGGGTTGGCTAGCCTCGAGAATAAGAAGAGGATGTCATTATCGATGATGAATACGCCCTCACAGGTAGTTGATAATTCAAGTATATAAATAGATGTTTAACAATTTAAAATCAATTTGTATATGAAAATTAAATCAACAGAAATTAAGGCAAAGCTAGAGAAGTTAAATAAAGATATTACTAATAACTGGATGATCATTCGAACAGAGAACTTAGTTGAGAATGGGTTCAAACGTCATTATGATATGAAAGCATTATTAGATGATATTAATAAAAAAGCTATAGATCGTATTCAGACAAAGCTAGATCAGTTTTGTATCAATATCGGTTTTAAATCACGTAGCGATTTTCCGAAAGATAGTATTTATCCTATTATCTTTGAGTTATCAGAGAAAAATGAACAGTTTGTTCAATTAGGCATTATTATTGAGAAGTCAACGATTAATCCTACCCTAAAGATGAAGAAGGGTAAGAAGAATCTTAAGCAGAATGAGGAACTTACTCGTGATTATCTAAACAAACTTCGTAATAATCTTCAATTGGAGATTAATGGCTTAAAAAAGAAACTTGCTGACTTTAATGATGTAGCTGAGTTAGATACTAGCGGAGCATACATGTATTTGGCAGCATAAAAAGGAAGATTTGTCGCTCCCTTTAAGTAGGAACAAGAGTTTGGCAAGTCGGGTTCGAATCCCGGACGAATCACAAGTCTCGAAAACTTATTTACTAACATTAAAATTATCAAAATTTATGGCAACTAAAGATATCAAATCTAAAGAGAAAAAAGAAAGAGTACTAGGTTGGAAAGAGAATTTAAAATTAGCTTTTCAACAAAATAAGGATATTAATCCTGAAGATCTTTCAGAAAAAGAGAGAAAATACTGGCAAGAGCTTCAAACTAGTGATGTAAAAAAGAAATCTAAAGTAACTTTACTAGATAAAGCAAAATCTCTCAAAGAGAAAATTATAGCTAATGCAAACATATTTGCTGATAAAATTCTCAATAAAGCAATTGCTAAAGAAGAACAAGAGAAAGCTTGGGAGACTAGAAAGGAAGAACTTAAAGCAGAAGCTGCTAAAAAGCGTAAAGAGGCAGCTTTAAAGAAGCGAGAAGAGAAAGCAAAGAAACTTTCTCAGATCCATTCTAGTATTCCTACTAAAGATACCTCTAAGAAGCAGAAAACTATCGATAAAGCAATCGAGGAAAAACACGATGAGAAAATGATTGCTAAGGAGACAAAATTCGAAGATTTCAATTCTAAGCGACAAAAGCTTACTAAAGAAGAGCGAATTGAGCGTAATAAAAAACGTGCAATTAAACTTATTCATCATAAAGAAGTTAAAGATAAGATAAAGCATACTACAGCTAAGGAAAGAGAAGCAAATGCAGCAGAGAATCGTCGTATTGCTTATCAAAATTATCTAGCTGAAATGCAACGTCAACAATCTGAAAAAGAAGCTGATCCAAAAGCAGCTGCAGAACGTAAAGAAAAACGTTTAACGGCTAAGAAAGATCGTATGCAGATGTTGGCAGAGAAACGACTTAAGCGAATGGAGAGACTCCAAATCGTTGAGTTAACTCAGAAGCAAAAGTTAGCTAAGGATCTTGAACACTTCAAACAAGCACAAGAAGCTCGAAATGCTAAAAAGAAAGAGCAACGAGCCAAATATCTTACTAAGGGTGGAAAAGAAGTTCCTAAAGTAAAGAACAAAGTTGATGTAAGACCGACAATAGTTGAGGAAAAGGTAGATAACAAACATCGTTATCTTACTAGAACTCAATATATCGGAAAAAATACACCTGATGGGGAGACAGTAGGCGCTATCACCTGTATCCCTACAAAGTTAAAGGATATTGTAAAATATAACTTTAACAAATTAATGGAGAAAGAATCCGACAATCTAGTTGGAATCTTTATCTATAATAGCGATAATCCTGAAGTATGTGTAATGGAAATGGTTAATTCAAAATATCGTGAGATAGATGGAGTAACTACTACACGCATGAACCAGAAAAAAAAACAAGCAGCGTAAGCTGATATTCGTCTATGAAACAGGGGTGCGTCTGTTCAACGCACAATATGACACGTAAATAATCCGAAACTATAAGGGAAAAGTTGGTAGTCTATATAAGCGCTTATATAGGAACTTGGTTCGAATCCAAGACGTGTTACACAAATTATAGCTATGAAAATTAAAGACAAAACCTGTATAGTCTTTGATATTGAAGTTCTTAAGAACATATTTACTTGTACTTGTAAGAATACAGAAACAGGAGTAATTAAAGTATTTGAAATATCTTCTAGAAAAGTAGATATTCAAGATCTCCTTGATTACTTTACTCAGGATTGTTATTTTGTTGGTTATAATAATCATCACTATGATAATCCAGTATTGAATTATATCTTCTCATTATATAGAAAAAGATATTTTGAGTTTTTCAGTACAAGAGAAATAACAGAATCTATATTCAGAATGAGTCAAATTGTAATAGACAAAAACTCTAATTTTGAATTATGGAAAGAGTATAAATATACTAAGAATTTTCTATCAATTGACTTATTAACAATGTTGTTCTCTAAAGCATTACGTGTATCTTTAAAAGAGATGCAAGTAACTATGCAATACAAAAACGTAGAAGAATTTGTAGTCGATTGGAAACAAGATCTCCCAGAGAAGGATATGGATAGATTAATATCATATAATATTAATGATGTGGAATCTACTGAAGAACTTTTATATCGATGTGAAAAACTATTAGATATACGAGTAGAAACTGAAAGAGATTTTGGATTACCATGTTTAAGTCTGGATAGAGTAAATTTAGGAGATAAATTATTACAATTAAAGGTAATGCAAAAATCTGGTTTCACTAGAGATCAGTTAGAGAATATGAAATCTCCTATGGATCGTATAGATCTAGAAAAAGTTATATTTCCTTTTATAAAGTTTAATACTCCAGTACTTCAGAAAGCATTGCAAGATATGAAAAATCAACACAATGTGTCTCCAGGTAGAAAAGGTTATATTAATACTTTTATATTTGGTGGAATGGAAGTAACTATTGGAGTCGGAGGTATACATGGTGACAATGGTTGCTGTTCAATTAAATGTAATGAAGATGAATTATTATTAGATTCTGATGTTAATTCACTATACCCAAGTTTAATTGCAGTATATGAACTATATCCACCCAAATTAAAATCCATTCTTAAAGAGGTATATCCTGAAATTATTCAGGAAAGACTAGAATTTAAGAGAACAAAACAAAAAAATAAAAATGAAACGTATAAGTATATGCTTAATGGAGTAACTGGGAAAATGCAACAAGAAGTATCTTGGTTATATGCACCATTTTCTATTATGCAAGTACGAATTAACGGTCAATTGCTACTTTTAATGCTTGCTGAGAGACTTTTAAATCTAGGATGTAAGTTATATCAGATTAATACTGATGGTATCTTATATAAGATAAAAAAGGACAAATATGATAAATTACAACAAGTACTAAAAGAATGGGAAGAGCTTACTAAGCTTACTCTAGAAACAGAACAGTTTACTTCATTTTATCAGTTAGCAATAAATGATTATTTTGGAGTAGAATCTGATGGAAATATTAAGAAGAAAGGATTCTTTCTGACTGATATTGAATTAGGAAGAGGATTACAACCTAAAATAATACCCGAAGCAATCATTAACTATTTTGTTTATAATACTCCGGTAGAAGATACAATTAAATCATGTAGAGATATACGTAAATTCTTACAAGCTGAGAAGACTGGTAAACAGTGGACAGTTGAGTATAATGAACAAATTCAACAGAGAACTAATCGATTTTACGTTAGTAATAGTGGATATTACTTATGGAAATGGAAATTAGATGAAACTGGAAAAAGATCATATCATAATATGCTAAAAGGTCATGGAGTAAAACTTCATAATCGATTATATTCTGATGAAGATCTTCAATGGAAATATTCTCAAGGAGAAACATTCCAGAGTATATATGATATTGATTATCAATATTATATTACTCAATGTGTTAAAGTGATTGAACAATTAAAACCTAGACAGTTAAGCTTGTTTAACTTTTAACAAAAATTGGCAGAAAATAACAAATCTTTGACAAGCTTTTAAAATTTTTAAGAGCATGATCATTGAACTAGATACAAGTTTATTAGAAATAATAGACAATATATCAATTAATCAGTTAGTATTTTTAAGTCTTGTATTAGATAAGAATCAAAAATCCCATCAAGGTATCACACCACTTATTCGCCTGGTCAGTGATAGTGAAATACAAGACTTAATCGACAGAAATCTTATTCAGAAGAAAGATGATAGTAAAAAGTTAGTGTATAAACCTACTAAGGAATTAGTAGATAAATTAACTCCTAAAGATATACTTTTTGAGCAATTTTATACATTATATCCAATAATGGTTAGTAGACCAGATGGAACTAAAGGCTTTCTTAGAAGTAATGTTAAGAAATGTAGAGATTATTATAACAAACTAGTTAAAGGCAACCCTGATCTTCATAATAGAATCATAACCGCTTTGAATTTTGAGCTTTCCGATAAAGCAATGACTGGTAAGCTTGGTTATATGAAAACTATGTGGAAATGGCTTACTTCACATGAATGGGAATTAATTGAAGAGCAAATGAACATTAACCAACCTGAAACTACTATGTTGTATGGAACAAAATTACGTTAATCCGCTACCGTTTAAACATATATCAACAGCTGCAAATGAAGCTGTTACATATATACGAAGACGCAAAAACCATGAAATTGAACCACTTAAAAGTAGGTGGAATAAATTCAATGAAATGTGTTGTGGTGGGATTGAACCTGGTTGTGTTTATACAATTGTAGGAGCATCAGGAACTGGTAAGTCTTCGTTTGTAAATACGCTTGAAACTGATTTAATTGAACTTAATTCTAACAAGGAATTGGTCGTACTTTCTTTCTCATTTGAGATGCTTAGCCGTGCACAAGTAGGAAGAAAACTATCTAACAAGTTGCGTCAAACAACTACACAATTGTACTCAGCATCAGAAGATCTTTCTGATAAAGAACTTAACTTAGTTGAGGAGACTGCAGAATCTCTTAAAGATTATCCTATATATTATGTGGACGATGCAGCTACAGTACAAAAGATAGACGATACAATTACATATTTTCAAAATACGATTGCTAAGGATAAATGGTTAATAGTCATTTTAGATCATACTTTATTAGTAAATAGTGATAACTATAAAGATGAAAGAATGATTATATCTGAACTTGAAAGAGTATTTATCAAAGCAAAGAAAGTTGGTATGACAAGTATCATACAATTATCTCAGATGAATCGTAATATAGAAAATATTGATAGAATTAATAATCCATCGAGTCACTATCCGATGCGAAGCGATTTATCATCATCTGATTCTGTATTTCAAGGAAGTGATGTTATAGCGGTTTTATCTCGACCTGAAACTTTAGGTATCACCGCTTATGGTCCTCAACGACTACCTGTACAAAATAAAGTATATCTCCATTTTCTTAAAGTAAGAGAAGGAGAATTGGCAATACTTGAATTTGAGAATGACCTGAAATATAACAACCTAATTGAATTATAGATAGGATTTTTATTAATCTTGGTTAAATAAAGGCGAATTATGACATACAAATATAATACAGTAAATAACACGGCAAAGAATAACACAAATCTTGACTATACGATTGATTTGAGTAAGTATTTTACGACAACTACTTCTTCTAAGAAGAGTGATTATACGATTAGCATTTTGGATAAGATTAAATCTATTTTCCCGTGGGCTAACAAGAATGATAACAAGTACACAATTCTGACATTGGATAATGCTCCGTATGAGAATTATACAATTTTGGATATTACTCCGGAAGCATTGAATCTGGAATGGAACAAAGCGGCTTCTCGCTTGTTTGATTATATTTACTATACAGAGAATCCCTCCTATGATTTTAAGATTGGAGATATTCCAGTTAAGATCCATGGTAATTATATTCAAGTAGGTTCTCGATTGATCCCGAAGTTTACAAGTTCATCATTCTTTAATGATATTCCTAAGAAGGATCGTATTATTCTTTATAATATCTCAATGAATATTAACTCATTAGAGATCGCAGCGTAATTTAACTTATAACAAATCTTTTCAGAATTTTTACAAAACTTTTCAAAAACTATATCAAATTCTTTCAAATTTTTCTGAGAAGTAGATAGACTAACATTATGATAGTATTACCTACTGAGAAAATTAAAGCAAAGGTGAGAAATCCAAGATTTCTTATCTTTTTTGGTAAACCGAAATCTGGTAAAACAACATTAGCAGCTCATTTAGAAAATAATTTAATTATCGATCTAGAGGGTGGATCTGAATTTATTGATTGCTTAGCAGTACAAGCTAGAAATATTAATGATTTAGGTGAAATAGCTAATGCCATTAGACAAAAGAATAAAGAATGTAATGGATATTTCTACAAATATATCACGATCGATAACGCAACACGTTTGGAAGAAATTACGTTATCATATGCTCTCACTTTATATAATCAAACTCCGATGGGGAAGAGTTATAAGGGAGACGTACGATTACTGCCGCAAGGCGGTGGCTGGTTTTATGTAAGACAAGCTGTACGTAAAGTATTAGATATGTTTAGAGAACTTTGCGAGAATTTTATCCTGATAGGTCATACTAAGGATAAACTTGTAAACAAAGATGGTGAAGAACTTTCAGAAATGGAATTAGACTTAGCTGGAAAGTTAAGTAATATAATATGTGGAGAAGCAGATGCTATCGCATATATTTCTAGAAAGAAGAACCAAACCATTGCATCCTTTAAAGGTGGGGAGAATATTACTATTGAAGCAAGAGCTCCACACCTAAGAGGTCAAAATATTGTTATCGCAGAAAGTGATGACGAAGGAAAAATCTCAGTATATTGGGATAAAATTTATTTGCCAGACCAAGAATAACCAAAACATAGAAGAAGATGATTTATAGTTCACAAAGAGCACAAGCTATCCAGAAAAAAGATATTGCATATTTAGCAGCTGGTATCCATGACAATGTAGTATTAGAATCAATTAGAGTAGATAAGTCTCTTAATGGTAATAATTTTATTGAGTTTAAATTCGTTGCAAAAGATGGTAAATTTATGACTCATACAGAGTGGGAACCGTCTAAATCAGACAATATGTCTGATGAAGATTTGCAAAGAAAATGTGATAATCAGTTTGCAAGAATTGACCAGATTCTTGAATGTTATTATCCAAATCCTGAAGATAGAGTCTTTAATGGCGAAAGCTTTAAGGAGTTTATTACTTGGGTAGCTGAAAAGCTTAACAATGCAGATAAGTCTACATTGCTTCGTATTAAAGTAGTATATAATAATAGTGGTTATACTACTCTACCGAAGTATGCAAAATATAGATTTATTGAACCGATGACGATTGTTGATAAGAATGAGTCTGTTATTGTCAAGTTGAATATTGATCAATTTGAGAAGCCAGTAATTGCTGATCTTGAACAATCGAATCCAAATCCACTATTATCTAATGATTCATTTACCGTAGTAGATGGAACTTTAGATAACACAAACAATGCCGATCCTAACGGATTGCCATTTTAAAATATAATTCTATTTGCGCAATAGAACGAAGACTTCTCACGCTTAGCATATTGATAAATACTTCAATGATAGCGCACCAGGAGAACCAGATCGTAGGCTGGCACTGACCACACAGGGGGTATTGTTAAAGGTGGAGCAATGTCTAATGGTTAGATTCGTGGGGATCGTTACCCCACATTGCACTTATTCAAATTTATATCATATGTATGACTCTAAAAGAATTAAAAAACAAGATAATCCTATTACTTTGGATTATATCTTATCAAAAGTCACAGAATATGATATTTATGCTAGATATCTAGGACAATTTAAAGTTGGATTTATTTATAATAGTCCATTCAGAAAGGATAAGAATCCTTCATTTGGAATATTCCGAAGTAAGAAGACTGGAAAATTACTATTTAAAGATCATGGTAATGGAGAATGCGGAGATATAATTAAATTCGTAGAGTTATATACTGGTATAACTAATTATAATGATCTACTAAATCAAATAGTAAAGGATATGCAAATTACTAATAATACGGTATTGCATAGTAATAAAGAAGTAGAGAAATCTACTGAAACAGTTATCGGAGTAGTTAGACAAGACTGGACAGATATAGATAAACAATATTGGTCACAATTTGGAATTTCTCTAAAGACTTTAAAGAAATTTGGTGTAAGTAGTATAAAATATTATTTATGTGATGGTGTAGTAAAGGGAGTGTATAAGGAAAATAATCCTATGTATACATATAAAGTATATGATAGATTCAAGATTTATAGACCTTTAGCAGATAAATATACTAAATGGCGTAATAATTTAACCCCATATGATATTCAGGGATATGAACAATTACCTAAAAAAGGTGATTTACTAATTATTACTAAATCTATGAAAGATGTTATGTGTTTATATGAAATGGGTTATACTGCTATATCACCAGCTTCAGAAAGTACATTTCTTACTCCAGACGTTATAGATGCACTTAAACTTCGATTTAAGCGTATTTTAATATGTTTTGATAGAGATCCCAGTGGATGTAGAAATTCTATCAAACTTTACAACAAAACTAAAATAAAACCGTTCTTCATACATAAGAAATTTAAGGCAAAGGATATATCTGATGCAGTAAAAAAAAACAGTTTTATACAAGTAAAAGAATGGTTAAATTATGAATTACAACAATCTAGAAATAAATAAAGAAATTTGGAAAAAGATAAAAGATTATGAAAATTATATGATTTCTAATTTCGGAAGAGTAAAGTCTTTAAAAAGAAATCTTATTTTAAAACCAGAAATTAGAAGACAATATTATTCAGTTCAATTATATAAGAACAAAAAACCAAAACATTTTCAAATTCATAGATTAGTTGCAATTACATTTATAAAAAATCCACATAATCTAAAATATGTGAATCATAAAGATGAAAATAAATTAAACAATCATGTTGATAATCTTGAATGGTGTACGGCATCATATAATACAAATTATGGAACAGCAATAAAAAGAGCTGTAGAAAAGAAAAGTATTATTATAAATCAATATGATAAAAACGGAAATTATTTAAATACTTATTTATCTTTTATGGATGCACAAAGAAAAACTGGAATTTTTAATAACAATATTGTAAAATGTTGTAAAGGAGAAAGAAAAACTGCTGGTGGTTATGTCTGGGAATATAAAAAAGAAACATTATGATATGGTTTACTTCAGATCTACATTTCTTCCACGATCGTATACTAGAATTTCATCCTAAGCGGAAAGAGATATTTGGGAATACTGTTGAAAAAGCTAAAGAAGCTATGATACAGTTATGGAATTCTAGAGTAAATAAGAAAGATACAGTATACATTCTTGGTGATTTAGCATTTGGTGAAGTAGAAGATAAAAGAAAACTATTTCAAAGACTAAATGGAAATAAAATATTAATACTTGGTAATCATGATAAAATACCAGATCATTTAAAATGTTATTTTAATCATATTACTCAAATTAAGAATATTAAGTTTAAGAAATCTGTATATAATTTCTTACATAAAGATTTAGAAGTCATTATGTGTCATTTTCCAATATTAAGTTGGGAACATAAAGATAAAGGATCTATTATGGTACACGGTCATTGTCATGGAAAAATAGATCAAATAAATACAGATTCTAAAGAATTAAGAGTAGATGTTGGTATAGACGGAAATCTAGCTAATTATGACTTGATATCTTTAGAAAAACTTGCAAATCATTTTATAAAAATAGAAAAATATAACGAACATGGAATGGTTAAATAGTACACCAAATCTAACATGGTTACAATTAATTCTGATTAGTTTTATTGGAAATCTTTGTGGAAGTATACTTTGTACATATATTGATCGTTATGAAGCAAATAAAAACAAAAAGAAAGAAAACGACAAATCAGAAAGTTAAAAATGCCACACCAAATATATATGATGGTATTGAATTTAAAAGTAAACTTGAAACATATGTTTATAAACAGTTAAAGGCTCATAATCTCAAAGCAGAATATGAGCCTATTAAATTTGAATTAATACCAGCATTTACATTTTGTGGTAAGAAGATTCGAGCAATGACTTATACTCCAGATTTTGTTGGAGATAATTTTATCATAGAGGCTAAAGGAAGACCTAACGATGTGTGGCCATATAAATGGAAATGGTTTATGTGGTCATTATTAAATAAAGGATTAGCTGAGAAGTATAAGTTATTTGTAGTACATAATCATAAAGAGACAGATGAATGTATTAGACGAATTCAAGAACTATAAAAGAAAGTTCATCAAGATCATAATATAAATATATACAAAGAAGCTGCAGATCAGTTCTTTAAACAATTTGAAGGAAATGAATGTCTATGTTTTGTAGAATGTTTAAGAGATAAATGTAATGAAATGCTAGAAGAGCACAAAGACAAAGTACAAAAACTAAAACCAAACAAAGATGAAAAACATATCTGAAAATACAATTAAGTTATTTAAGAGTAATTATAAGTTAGTTATTTCAGAACTCGAAAATAAGATTTTAGAGAAAGAAATGGAACTTGAGAACTTTTTTAATAATGATAATATATCCAAAAGTAAAAATAGTTATACAGTAAGTTTATTTTATACTTATTATGATAAGAATCTATTTAAGAGATATCATGAATTGAAACAGGATATTACAAAATATTATAATCTGTTACAAGAATATAAAACAACTTATGATAACTTTATTTTAGGATTAGAAAATGAAAGTAACAGCAATCAGTGATTTACATGGTAATCTTATTGATATAGAACCATGTGATCTACTATTGATATGTGGTGATATATCTCCATTAGAGATTCAAAGAGACTATATTCAAATGACAAAATGGATATTTAATGAATTTCAAGAATGGATAATAAAGATAGATTGCCCTACTATTATACTTACTCCAGGTAATCATGATTTTTGGTTTGAAAAGATGATTACTCAACCAAATACTTACTTATTTAATAAGTTAACTATATTGATTGATGGAGAAACAAAAGTATATAATAGTACTGACGACAAATGGTATAAAATCTATGGAACACCTTGGTGTAAACAATGTGGACCATGGGCATTTATGGCTAATCATGCTGAATTAGTTAAGAAATATGAAAAGATACCAAAAGACTTAGACATATTAATGACTCACGAAGCATCTAATCTTGCAGAAGTAGGAACTACCCATGACAATGGAACTGAAATACAGTATTGTTGTGCTGCACTAACTGACGAGATTAAACGAAAAAAGCCAAAGTATGCTCTATGTGGGCATGTTCATACTGGAAATCATAATATTACAGCATGTCCTGTATATGATTATGTATTTCAAGAGGAAACAGAATGGACTAATGTACGTGTAGCAAACGTAAGCATACTTGATGAATCTTATTCGATTTATTTTAGACCAACAACATTTGAACTATAACTTAAAAATTTACGATTATGAAGAATTACGAATTAGTTAATTTACAATTAGACGAGCAAAATATGAATAACGATATAATGTCTCAGACTGAACAAGATATTTATTTTGAAGCAGATGAACTAAATGACATTGCATTCGTTAATGAGTTAATGGAAGCAGATCGTTTAAGTAAATTAGAAGAGTAATTATGGACATAAGTATACCTTATTACGAAGATAACACTCGTATAAGTAATAGTAATATCGGATGGTTCCTAAAAAAGGGACCCCGATATCTAAAGGATATGCTAGATGGAAAAATTGAAGGATTAAAAGCAAGTTTCTTAGATAAAGGAACTATGATTCATGAATATATTCTTCAACCAGAAGAATTCTGGAATGATTATATTATTTTAGATTTTGCAGTACCTAAAGTAAAGCAACAAAAAGATCTTCTAGAATTTTATTCTACTGCAAGATTAACCGATCCTTTTGCTACTGAAGAAGATATATTATTAATGAGTTATAATGCAGCTTATAGTAATAATAAATCTATCGATAAAAGAATTCAAGAAGCAAGAGAATTAGTAGAATTATATAAAAACTACATTGAATACTTTAGAAATAAAGATAGTAAGAAAGTTATTTCTTTTGCTGATTTGGCTCTTCTAAAGACCATAAAGCAAAATATGCAAGAGCATAAAAAAGCAAATGAGATTTTATTTGCTTATCCAAAAACATTTGAAGTTCACAATGAATTTCATATAAATTGGGAATTTCCAAATGCTTCTAAATTAGGAGATTTTCCTTGTAAATCTTTACTCGATAGAGTAATGATTGATCATACAAATAAGAAAGTAGTACTCGTTGATATTAAAACTACAGCTGATGTGTATAATTTCAGACATTCTATAGAAGAATTTGACTATTGTAGACAATTAGCTTATTACTGGTTTGCAATTTATTGGTATTTTAAAAATGAATTAAAACTAGATTTAGAAGAATATACACGAGAAACATATATAATAGCTGTTCAAAGTCATGACGGTTATGAAGTAAAGGTTTTTAATATTGAGAATCAATACATCGAAGCCAAAGTATGTGTTATTGAAGATGCTATCAAACGCATAGCTTGGCACAAAGATAATGACTTATGGGATCATATAAAAGAATATTATGAAGGAGATGGAGCAGAACTACTATGATTATTAATAAATATACAAAACATAGTATATTTTCACTTCCTCAAATATTTTATGATACCTTTACAAAATATGATTTGAAAAATAGTGAGTTTGTAAATATGTACACAAGTGATATGAATAACCCATTACTTTCAAATCATATTTTTTTAGTATTTCATAATACTAAAACTTACTTAATAGAGAGATTAAAGAAACATAGACTATATTATTGTGATTATACTTTAACAATAGATAGAATTAATTATAGAGTATTTGCCTTTAATAAGGCTTATTCAATTCATTCCATCGTAAACAAGATAGATCTTGGTTTATATGAACGCTTAGGATATCAAGCTAAATTACAAATATTAAACTTTTGGAATATTAGTGTTGATAGTAAAGTTCATGAATACCTATTTAATCCTCTTGCAAAAGTAACAAAACCGGTAGGTGAAAGTATATCACTACAAGATTTAAAATATAGAAAAGCCCCAACAGCAAAAACTGAAGGGGCTTTATTGTAATGGCCGTTAAAATTTTTGTGGCTTTAAAAGTTAAATATTGAAATCATATTATCGTAATACTCCATTTTTGATCTTGGATCTTGTGCTTCCCATATACTTCTTAAAGGAGTGGCCTTAATTAAGGATCGTTGGAATCGGTTCATACCCTTGTATGGACCTTTTTTTATCTCCTGTGTAGGATCATTCAACATCATTGTAGTTAAGTCACCCCAATATTGTAAAGTAGACCATGCAGCAGTAGGAGTATTAAGTAAGTTAATTACTTCAATAGGTAATATGTTACTACGTGTCTCTAATGAAGCTCTTAGAGTAAGATACGCTGCTTCTTGTTTCCACCAATTACGTTTGTCATCATCTGCCATCGCTCTTACTAAAGAAGAAATGATCATAAAACCTACTGTGGAAAATAAAACTTCATAAGTAACTCTTTTAAGACATCCTTTTTCGAAATCGTCCAATTCATCATAATGATTTTGATATAGTTCCTTTAATTGATCTATTTTATTCTGATTAAAGTAATGTCTATATACATATTTAACTGCAGCTGGTACTTGAGCTTCGCTCCACATGCCTGTAGAATAGTTAAATTGACGTTTAGTTAAGAACTTAGTTTGTAAGTTAACCAAAATAAAGTTACGGAAGATAAGTAATAATTGTCCAATTACAGTTGCATGTAATTTACTTCTATCCAAGTCTGTTAATTGCGTGTCAATTCTGGTACCTACTTGTTTTGCCGTATTTCTAACTTTGTTTATAGTAGCTTCATCGAGAGATTTAGCGTACTCTGGTTTTATTACTAGTTTGTTGTTTTTAACTTCAAATGCATCATAAAAAGTTACACTTAGAGTATTCCATTTGGCATTGCCTTCCTTTTTACTCTTAAATCTTCTTAGGAATTCGTTTTTATTTAAGAATTTACCAGATTCAGGATCATATTTATAGTATAGACCAATTGCCAATGCCGTTTTACCTTTTGTTACATAATCCGACATTTCATGTCCAAAATACCAAAAGTGTTGATTTAATGCTCTTAAAAATCTAGATTGATTAAGTTTACTAAAGGTTTGAGCATTTTCTCTTACTACACCTAAATACTCCATATAACATAGAACCTTGTCTTTGTTGTTTGAATGACCTATGTTCTTTATTGCATTCGCATATGACGGTATAATTAATTTTGTTGCTTGTGCAAGTTCCTTATTTCCAAAGTATATACCAGAGATTGCTTCGAGTCTATTTTGTATTTTGTTTGTAATAAGACCAGTAAGAATCACATTCATATTTTGAGCTATGCCTTGTATTCTAGTGTATGCAGCTAAATTAGCAGCTAACTTACCAACACTTACTGTCACATGTTTGCCTTTTGGTAAAGGAACATCTAATTCTAATGCATTCTTTTCCATACCATATACCAATTGATCTAGTACAGATTTTAATTTATCATATGTCTTACTTTCCAAACCTTGTATTCTACCACCCTTCTTATCGGTAAAATCTGTACGACTAACAAAATCAAGAGCTACTTCTAATTCTGGGGCAATTTCACTCATTTGTTCATAATTTTCTGCCATTTTGTAATAAGCAATGACAGATCCTACTATATCGTTTGTTAAAGCGTCTGGATTTGATAACATCTTAATATACCTAGTAGGTATAAGTTTAACAAGTGACCCATCTGATCGTTTAGCATTTTCCAACATATATGCATCATCATCATCCTTTACAGTGTAAGTATCTTCTATTGCATACGCTAACCCCTTTAAAATATTGTCCTTACTTCGGATTTGTGTCCATGCCCCACCTTCTATTTGTGGGAGTCTATATTTATTTTCATACTTTAAGAATTGAATCTTAGAATTTGATAATTCCATTACATCAACAAGTTTATCATAAAGCTTCTTTAAGTTTGAATCAGAAGTTATTTTACGATAATTTGCACTGTTGTCATACAATTCAGGATTTGGAATTCTTGTTTCTCCACGATCTGCATATTTAGTAAATCTTTTATCGTAGAAAGGTGATTCTTTATCGATTTCAGACCAGGATCTGTTAGGTACTTTGCGCATGTATTTAGATCTTAACTCTTTCTTCGGAACTAATTTCTTCCAAAAGGAAGCTGGTACAAGATTTCCTTCATAGTCATATCTAGCATTTATAGAAACCCACGCATTATATTCAGCTTGACCTAATTTTTCAACTCTTTCTAATTCTTCATAGAATCTAGGGTTTACTTCCCATTCAGCTATGTCCATTACTTTGGATTTCTTTGATTTATCACGAGTTTTCAAACTTTCCTCAGAAATCAATTCATCATAAGTATTAATCCACGACTTTACTTGGTCAGGCATGCTATCAACATCTACTTTACCATCTTCTCTGGTGTAAAGTCTTAACATGTTCTTTCTAGCCGTTTCATATAGTATTTGATCATCAGATTTATTTGTGTTTGATGAAAGAGTTTTAATATCGTCCCAGAATTCTTCAATTATTTGATCAACTGTATTGCGTTGTTCCCACTTAGCAAATTTCTCTGGACTTAAATTCTTCTTTGCCTTTTGTAGAGCTTTATTAAACTTTTCCATATTTGGAGTATAATGTAATTTCTCTCTTAATTTTTCATTATACTCTCTCATTTCTATTGCTATTTCTTTATCTAATCCAACTTTTACTGAACCATCTGGATAATATGGATTAGCTAAATTTCTACGTCTAGTTTCTAACTCTTGTAATTTTAGATAATCTTCATCGGATAAATCTTCTCTGTGGTAATCTCCGTTCTTATCAACGGTGGTACTTAACAATAGATTTATTTCCATATTTATGGAATCTCTACGAGATCTTGCTTCTTCACTAAGACTGTTAGTTAGCTCGTAATACTCTGGAGTAAACTTACGAATTGTATGCTTAGCTTCCCAATCATTATTTGCTTTATTCCATTTCTTTAGTTGCTCTGGATTCAATAAACCAGGCACTTCAGCAATATCTTTATCTCCAAATCCTAACTTTTCGGCTAACTTTTTTTGATGTTCCAAGTAATCTTGATAGTGTTGACCGTAATTTAAGTCTCTTGTTATAAAGCCTGTTTTATGACCATCTTTATTTTTTTCATGCATATAAGCTAACTTAGATTTATCTACATGTGATAGTATTTCTACAAGCTCTTTACCTACTTCTAGTTCTTTTTCAGCAACATTATTTTTAGTATTAACTATCTTGTTAAGAATTATACGTACTAACTCACTATTAGAATATTGTGTATTACCTGCCCACTGATCCCATAGATTTATATCCACATCACCTTCATCTAATATTTTTTTAAGATGATCTATAGTAAATGAACCGGCTTTAGTTGCTTCTCTAATAAAATTATCTTTAGCAACAATGTCTGCTAAATTGTTATAGTTTCTTACTAATTCATAGTAGTCACCTACAGTCCTTTTTAAGTTTTGTTTTGTATCCTCAACTAATTGAGGATCATTTAAATAGTCAAACGTAGATTCATCATCCAACATGTTCTGGATATTAGTAGCAATGTTACCATAAAAACCAATATAACCTTTCTTTATCATATCTAATTCTGCAGAAGTTATATCTAGCGGGTTATTGTACTTTTGGTTTTCATTTACTTTGGTTTGTAAAGCCTTTACTTCATTTAATGCAGATATTACATCACTTGCCATATAGTCTACAAATTCAAAAGTAGCTTGATCGTTTTCCAATTGATTTAATTTAAATTCCAATGCTCTTAATTCATCTACTTTCTTACTGTCACTATATTTAGCATATTGAATGTCTTTTATTCGCCTTGTCAAGGCTTGAATAAGTTTATTATACGTTTCATGTATTTTTTTTGGAACGTATGATGGGTTATTTATTTTATCTGAATTATTTAATAATACATCTATAGATACTTCCCCATCATTATTTAATACAATGTTTCTTATCTGTCTAAATTGTGCAGAATATATTAATGACTTTGTTCGTATAGCTTCTTTCTTATTACCATTAAAATGGTTAACTAAATCTGAAAATAGCTTAGATGGCTCCCCATTGGGAGCCTTATCTAAACCATAACCATTATTTTCTGATAATACATAATATGCAGCGTTTTCATTACCCAATATCTTTGTATATTCCTTGAGTAAAGCTGCAACCTCTTTATTTTTAATATTTAAACACTGCATAATTATTCACATTCTTTTCTACGTTGTTTACCATTTGCTGTTAACTCATCAATTGAATCCTGCAAAGATGCATTTATTGCTTGTTCTTCTGTAGCTGGTTCAAATTCTATATCGTCTAATAAATCTTCTTCGGCTATTTCATTTCGCATAGAAACTTTCTTCTTATTCTCTGCTTCTGAATTTATTATAACAAAGTTTTTAGCACGTGACACAGCTACATATCTCAACTCGTTTCTTAATTGCATTACATCTCTACCATAACCAAACGTATCAATTTCATTGGAGAGTATTAAAACTTTACTGTATGTACTACCTTGTGATTTCCAAACAGTTTGTGCGTACCCATAATCAATTGCTTTTCTAATTTTTAACCTACCTTGATTGTCTTCTAAATTCTTGGTAATGTTTAATTCATTATCAATGTTAAACGCCATTTGAACCAAATCTCTATATTTAGATATTTGCTTATCCTGTTTGGCTTCTTTAGCCATTCTCCACAATCTGTCTTTATATTCTACTATTTCAAATAGCTTAGAATCTGGTTCATTTTTATCAATTACAGTAATCTGGAAGTCATCCATAATAGTACTGCCAGTAGGTCTGATTGATAATTTGAATGCTTTAAATTCTATATCACCTTTATCAGTTTTAAACTTGACAGTAGTATCTCTAACATTCTGTACTATATAATCCATAGAATTTATTAATCTATAAGACCCATCTGGTTTTCTAAGTTTGTTTGAGTACCCCATTAGAATGTCGCCTTTTACAAAGGGCTTAGCAAATTTTCCGTATCTTAAAGATCTAATCTTTGAATTATATGTAGCTGCTGCAGCATTTGTAGCAGTAATAACTCTAAAATGCAAAGGATCAGCATTAAACTCTTCAGAAGATATAATTTGTTTTAAGTTTTCATTTATAACTGTATCATTAGAAGTATACAACACCCCTTGACCTTTATCATTTATATCAGTTTGGTAACTCAATCCTTCACCTCGTCTAAGTCTGGTGGCTTCTTTTAAAATAGGATTATCACCCGTTCTTTCTACTTTGGTTAAAGTTATTTGAGGTACTCCATCAGATGTAAATACTTTAGAAATATGATCTGATTTTACAGGTCTTAATTGTGCAGAATCCCCAACATATATCACACTAACACCATCTTTAGCTACGATTTTCTGAATGTATTCATACAAACCGTCTTGCACCATTGAAGCTTCATCAATAATAATTAATTGACCTGGTTCATATTTCACTTGATTCTTAGCTCTAAACTCTAGTTCTCTTAAATCCAATGATTCACGTTCCATTGCTTCATCTGTATCTGGAGTAAACCCAAATAGAGCAGAAAGCGTATATACATTAGCATTAGGATTGTTTTGTTTAGTTATAACATTTGCTCTATGAATAGGAGCAGTATATACAATGTTGCCTCTACCAATTCTGTGATCTAACCACTTACTAAATATACCAATGATAGTAGATTTACCTGTACCAGCATAACCAGATAAAGTAATTTCAGTTCCATAGTCTTCAATGAACTTCTCTAGTTCATATAAAGCTGATTTCTGTTGATCATTTAATGAGAATGGTAAATTGATCTTAAACCCGTCATTAAATGTAAATACATACTCTTCTTCTACTTTCTTAGCCTCTTCGGATGCTTTTGGTAAATCCTTTGCAAGTAAAGCAGCTTCATCAGTAAAACCAAATTGATTAGCATAATCTAGGAATTCCTTAGTAGTATCAGTAATTGCTGGTTGTTTGATGTTTGATCGGTTCCTTAATAACTCTCTTACTTCCATCAAAATTTTTGGGAATTCTGTACCCCATTTACCTTTATCTTGAGTATGAGTAAGAGTTGCATCACCTGTGGATAATAATTTATTTAAAGCTTCTGGATTTTGACTGAAAGATTCTAACAATAAATCTTTCATAATATCACTGGATGCTTTATCCCAAGAAACTGTATTTAAATCTTTAATTTTTCTACCAATAGATTTTGCTTGACTACCTGAAGCAGTTTCTAGTCGTTTCTTAACTGCTTCTTTTTCGTCATCTGACATAGAAGAAAATACTAATTTTTGAGCTTGAAATGCTCCTTCTACTGTTTGAAAATTACCACCAATGCGTATAGAAGATTCTGGTTTATCACCAGATATAGTAAAAGGTCTAATTGCGAAATTACTTAAGTCTGCATTTTCACCAGTACCAGCATATATATTAATTGTTTCTGAAGGTTGTTCAGATGCAAATAGATCTTGTTGAATTGGAGAGCTAAAAGCATTTCTAATAGTATTTCTTACTTGAGAATCAAATTCCGGAGATACTTTAGAACCACGATTACCTGCTACATTTAATGTACCAATATTGTTATCTACCAACCATTGTGCTAATTCTTGACTAGTAGGGTTTAATAAAAATGGTTTATTGTGTTGGTTAGCAAATCTTTGTGTAGCAATTCTACCAGCACTATCTTCATCTGTACTAAAGTACACCGTACCATCAGAATTCAATACATTTTGTTCTGTTCTAGGTAAATAAAATTCTCTACCTTTTCTACCTGCTTGTAATTCTGGAGATATTTCAGTTACTCCGAAATCCTTTAAAGATTCATCACGACCGTTTTCAGTATAATATCCTGGAGTAGTTGTTCCGCCTGTTTCTAGCCCAAGTTCTTTACCAACTTCTAAACCTAAACGATCTATACCAGTTTGACCACCGGAAATTATCTTTGTAGTAGGTACTGTATGTGTACCTTGTGATTTACTATACTCAAAGTTATCCAAATACTGTTGATATGCTGCTTCTGCATCAGCTTCACCTTTTTGAGTTTGATAGTCTTTAACCCATTCTTGATAAGATAATGGTTCAGTTGCTTGTTGAGTTTTAACTGTTTGCTGTATATTAGCAAGCATATCTGTATTAAATTCACCAGCTTGATTAAATGCTTTTGCTTGTAAACTAGCTTTTACCGGAGTAAGATCAGTAACCCAAGTTATTGGTTCTTCTGGCATAATCTCATAACCCTTTGGTACAACATTGTTGTATTTAAGAACAGATCTATTTCTACCATTTTCAATCAATATGTTTCCTCTATAACTCATTCCTTTCTTGTTAATCAATCTGTACACTGGAGCATCATCTTCATTAATACCTATGTACTCATACAAGAACGTAGTTCTAGGATCATTGTTTCTATCTAATTTTACTTTTTTAAATGGTGGAAATATGGGTTGACCATTCTGATTGAATGAAATTATAGATTGAGATTTCTTGTCATATATAATACCAGGAATCTGTACTTCTGCTCCTCTCTTGTTTACTACAGTAAAACCACTATCTTCGTGAGGTAACGCCCTATACACAGGTCTACCTTCTTCTTCAATGGTTTCTCTACTAGAATCTAATACATAATAATCAATAGTAGGAACTACGTGATCATTCCACCATAAGTCTTTTATTACTTGGAATACTTTAATATCCTTAACTGCATCATCAGGATTTCGTTCTAGATCTCTAATGTAATCAAAATAACCTATTTCTTCTCTGATTGAATTAGGTACATATCTAAAGATGTTATTTTTACCAAATGCATCACCAGAAGTATAGAAAGCATATAATGCAAGATCTTTTGCAAAATCTCTTATTTCCTGATAATCGCTATCCCACAATTCTTCCCAAGCTCTGATGATTTCATTTTCTAAGTTATTGTCACCACTCTTGTTTGGTTTGTAAGCAATAAAGTCAGGACCATTTAATTCAGTGGTATCCTCCTTTGGTCTACTAAAGATATTATTAATAAGTACATTTTCAAATGAACCATCACTACTTAATAAATCTGGATATTTACCACTTCTTACATCAGATTTAATTTTATCTAATCTCTTAGAAATACTATTTGGACCACCTAATAAACTACTAAGCTTTATTCCATTTTCAGCTAAATACTTATTAAAGAAACCAGCTTTATACGTAGCTTCCATACTTCTGGTAATATTATTAATGTATGTATCATCACTAATTGCATAACCTTTAGTATAGAATTCTATTAATGTTCTTAAGTTTTCAAATTCTGGAGTAAGTCTAATCATTGTGTTTTGGAAGGCAATTCTAGGGAATATTAATGCATCTTGCATTTTCTTACCTAAGAATGTATTTGAGAATACCTTTATAGGATCTTCAAATACTTGTTGCTCTACCATGAATTGTTTCCATTTATCCAAGAATGCACTTTGTAAACCAAAATTATTACCAAAGCGCTTAGTATCAATTTGAGATAATGTAGTTAATTCAGACAAAGATCTTGAGAACGGATCAAGTTCTTGATAAGTCTTCATAATAAGCAACTGATTGTAGTACCAATCAAATGTTTCTTCTTTTTTCAACTGCTTTTTCAAGTAATTGACATCAAACATCTTTTCTCTTTGTTTAACACCTACACCTTTATCATTCAAAAAGTCTAAAAGCTGATCATATTTACCTTTAGATAAAGATTTTGCTTTCTCAAAATATGTATTCCAAATAGTTCTATATGCTAGACTTTCAGGATTTTTGTTTTGTGTATCTACATTATAAAAGCCAGAGTATTTGTCATATTCTATTGCAAAGTCTTTTAATATCTGTTGAGGCAAGAAATAAAATGTACTTTCGCCTTTACCAGATCTAATCAAGAAGTTAGTCATATTAAATGTTAACTTCCTTACATTCAATCGAATGATGTATGGATCTTTTGCAACGTCCACATGAGCATTGATTAATGCTGATAACCAGTCAAGGATATTAATCTTATTTCTATCATTACTCTGGATACCATACAAATTACTTATACCATAGTCTCTTAAAATTTTATTTGGTTTAAATCTTAATTTGACCAATTGAGTAAGAACTTGATGAGCATTTGCTAATGCAAATGGACCAATACCAAATTTACCACCATTCAACTCCGCTTTAGTTCTACTCTGGAATGCTGGAGTGGCATAATACAGTTGGGATTTGCTTGTACGTTTACCTTGACCAGTTATTGTATCTACTTCTTTAAGAATAGTATCTTTTAAGTAATCGGTTACTGTATCTAGTGGTTGTCTAGCTTCTGCAAAGTTCAATGGGTTAGAAATAACTGATATATACATATCAAGAAGCATATTTTCATTTGCTTCCTTTGAATTAGCTTCAAAATCAGTTTTACCATTATATCTTTCGTAGACTTTACGAACTATGGTTTCATCATCTAAGCCAGCTTCTCTAAGTCTATTAGTATAATCTTCCTTAGTCTCAAATTTGATTCTATTACCATTCTTATCATAGTTATATCTAGCAACGAACAATTTATCAATATCGAAGTCAGAACCAGTAAGAGATGTGAACTCATCAGGTAATGTAATAGTATCACCAATTTGTTCAGGATACAAATCTACCACTTTAAGAGCTGCAGTCGATGCTTGACCTTGAGCAGGGATACGATAACCCATTGCAAGAGCTTTAGAATTCGGACCAACAATACCATGATCTATCAACCACTTTTTAGCTTCACTGAAAGTCTTTTTATCGTAATCAGGAATTATGTGTTTCAATAAGTTGATTGAAATAACACAATCCATAGTACCATCAGTGTTTGCAAATCTTAGCTTTCTTTCATTTTGTGCGTCTGAAGTTACAGCAATTCTATTATACAATATTGAAGACATTTGAATAAACATACCACCTGGCAAGTTAGTATCAACAATTGACTTATTCAACATTGATATAAGACCACTTTCTATCCAAGAGTTATCAGATAAACCAGAAATTGGTGCAACAGTTTCACCATTTTCAACATCCAAACCATTAATAACATTGTCATTCATGTTTGAACTTAAAGCTTTGCGTTGCATAATTTCAGCAAATCTTTGTACACTTACTTGAGGTTTATCTGGAGTAATACCAAAATCTCTTTCTATCTCTCTTCTACCAGCTTCAGTAATGGCATTATGAGCACCGTTAAAATTATTAATCAACTCATCACCATTATATACTTTACCATCTGGTGTAGTATATTTCCATGCACTTCTGATATTACCCATGGCGGCTTTTTGTGCTTGAGATACAAACATTTGTCTTTCTGCATGGTGAGGATCAGTAATTAACTGGCGTCTAAAGTTAGTTAAAGACTGTTTGTGAGTAGGCATTGACATCAGACTGTCCATGTCTATTTCTTTATTAGTCTTATCTTTATAGATTCTTGATTTAACCTCTTTAGCCCTTTGTCCTACTTTTACTGCGGAATCAAAAGCAAGCATATGGATATTACGTGATTGCATAACTTCCAATACTTTACCCATGTCCCCAGTAGAGAAGATACGATGTACGGGGAACATTGCCATCTTATCAAACACTGGTATATCCCTTTTAGCACCTACATCATAGTGATCACCAAAATACATGAATTTCAAAGGTTTCAATGTAACAGCTAATGCTTCGGCATATGTATCCATATCTGCTTCAAGATCTGCATTTGGATCATTAAGTAAATCAAATGCTTTTGCTACTTGTGGTGTCCATCCATCTACTCTACGTACTAGTTCTTTGTAAAACTCTGGAGATATTAGTACTGTGGCATCAGTTTGATTTACTTTACCTTTTGGATTAAGATAACCATCAAATTTATCTCTTACTATAAGATTAGCTGCATCTTCTACATCCTGAGGTAAAGCTTCAGAACTATCATAAGTTCTAATTGCTTCATCTAATGTCATGTTATGCATTTCCTGAAGTAATCGTATAGCTGCAGATCTTTTAGCGTACTCTGCAATTTGATCAGCTTGTCTACTTACTATAATGTTATCCGATAATGTACCTACATTTACTTCAGTAAGGTCTGCCATTGGGTTTCCTTCTTCGTAGTCTATTCTTGGAGTAACACCGGTGGATAATACTTCACGTAGACGTTTAATTTTATCTACAGGATTCTTATAATAAGCTGGGTCTTTTATGAAAAGTTTCTCAAACTCAATTACTGAAGAAATTGTATTGGCGAAATAATTACCAATCATTTCAGCAGCACCAAGATTTTCGCTATAATTAGAAACTGTTGCAGATTTCTTATAATGTGAAGATGCTTCTTCTAATGCTTTCTGTGGTAATGCTAAACTCGTTACACTAGCTATTTTATTACCATCCCATTTAATTATACCTAATTCTTGTGCATAATCTAACTCATCTTTAAATGCATCCCATAGGTAGTTATTCATTAGATTTGCTTTCTCAGCATTACTGAACTTATTCCAATTATTTCTTATTTGAGAAATAATAGAAGTTCCATATTCATTACCACCAAGATCTTCTGCTAGGTCTAATGCTTCATTAAAGTTTGAAAAATCTTTTTCAAATTCAATACCATTTAATGTAGGTCTTTCTTTCAATTTAAAGAATCCGTTGAAGTATCTGAATCTATAACCGTTTCTGTTTCCAGTATCATAGTTCTTTATTTTTTGTTCTTCAGTCAAATTCTTCTCATTCTTGTAATTAAATTCAATGGTATCTAATTCAGTTTCAAAGTAATTGATAAATCTTTTAAGAATCTGAGCATCGAATTTTATTTCACCATTACTTACATCAAATGGATTTTTAAAGTTATTTATTGCAGTACCATACAACGTATTATATGTTTGAGAATCACCCATAGTAGGTAAGACAATTCTACCTGCTCTGGTAAATGTCATTTTAGCAATATAGTCTTCAAGAGGGGATATTTCTGTATACTTACGTCCTTTATCTGCACTACCTTGTTCCTTAAAGTATACAAGTGTTTCAAACCCTATTTTACCTTTAGTATCCGCATTATTATACAAATTTGTTAACAATACAGAACCCTTGAAATAATTAGGATTGTCATTATTACCAGTATTGTATAGCACTTTGGTAAGTGCTTCTACCGTTACTGGATCATTATCCAATCTTTGAACCATATCAGACAAATAATTGTGTTCTGATATAGGATATAACAATTTACCATCAGTAATTAATACTGATAATTCATCAGAAGAAGGATGCAACATCGCATATGTCTCAGCAAGTCTTCCTAAGAATTTAGAATCAGCATAATACTTTGTAATACTTCTATTGTATTGACCAGGAATTACACCACTTTCTTGAATTTTTGCCAAATCCTTTACTTTGGAATTAAAGAAGAAGTATATACTCTTATTGGATCTATCTGATAACATTGAAACTAATGCTTCAGTAGGATCTGAATTGTAATATTCCTTAGTAAGGAAAGAATTTAGTGACTCTAAATCAATTCCTACTCCAACTTTATTGAGTAAATCAACTATCTTATTCTTAATAGTAATTAGCTTTTCTGGTACATATTCTTTGTAAGTTTGACCATTTACTAATTTTTTGTTAGGTGTAGTTTTATATTTCTCTACAACCTTTATTATTTTATTAAACTCATTGTTGATTTCTCTAGCTATGAATTCTTCAGATTCACTAACTTTTGCTTTGAATAAGTTATCAGAAGTGTCTAATACGCTTCCATTTGTTATTAAACTATAGTTCCAACCTTCTAATATGTTTTTAGATACCTTATTTGCATTTTCATCTTTAACATATAAGTTAGTTTGTTCATTACCATTCTCATCTTCAACTTTTTCTGATAAAATACCAACTAACTTATGTCTAGCTTTACGGAACGTATTTCTAAACTGAGTTTGTAAGTTCTCTCTTGCTATTTTTTGAGCTTCATCCTCTTGAATACCTTTCTTCTGCACGTATTCGTTTGTAACCTTATATAACTCGTTATACAGAGTTTTAAATAACGGTGCTACTTTAGCAAGTTTTGCACTCTTGTCCATCATCCCTTTGAATGTGTTTTCAGAGTGGATCTCATTAATAATAGTATTCCAAGATTTATCAAAATCTACCATTAGAGGTAAACCTGTAACAGGGCTCTTTATTGCAGCAACACCCTGTACTTGGGTTACAGTGCCATCAGGATTTGTTTTTTGTTTCATTACAAATTCTGTTCTAGGCATTGTCGCAATGAAAATTTTTATAGATGCAAGAGCATTATCTTTAACTGAAACAGACAGTTGTTCTTGAATGTAGTTAGCCATTTGATCTCCTACGCTATTACCAACTGCTTTTTCATCAATTTCTGCATCAATGTTTTCTTGTTTATCTACTGCTCTTATTTGATACTCATTTAATTTATTTATGATTTCAGGTTTAAATACAGTATCGAACGTATTGTAGATTTCATCTCTAACTTCTCCTTGTTCCTTAGTAATAGTTCCTTTTTCAACTAATTTGGCTGTTATATCTGGTTTTAATGCAGCTTTTAACACTCCATAATTAAGATTTTGCAAATCATCACGTAGTCTTATGTTATTTAATGTAAATAAAGCACCTACAAGTGAATTTACAGTTTCTTTGAATTGTGTGTTAGTAATGTTTTTAAATTTGTGATTTCTTATTTTAAATGGAGCACCTGCACCTTTATATGCAGCAAGAAATTCATTTACAGCAGCCGAATCTTGTTTGGATCTATTGTAATAACCAGAATCGATTCTATTAAAAATATTATCAATACTAGTATCGGTTCTCCAAACCCATTTACTTATGAAATTCTTAATAGCTTTCCAAGCTCTTTTAAGAAGATTTAATTCAGGATCTACTTTATTTAGCATATACTGCCTAAAGTCTTCTGCTAAAGCTTCCTCTACTTGTTTATCACTTCCAACAAAACCAGTTCTATTTCTATAGAATTCATAAATTTTCTTTCTTTCCTTTGGAGAAATAGTTAATAATGATACTCTATGGAATGCTTCATGATACAATGTACCACGTTCTGCACCTTTCCACAGTATGGTAGAATCTTTTCTAACAAGACCCATAGCATATTCATTACCACCAAGTGCAATAGCATCTTCAACGATATGTAAAGAATCTTCTGGTAATCCTAATTTATTTCTAAACCATTGAATTTCTTCTGGAGTTACTACTTCTGATATATTTCCTGCAACTTTACGAAAAGGTACATCAAAATCTTCATCAATTCCCAAACTCAAAGGATCTATTTCTCCATCATTAGTTATTTCCTTTATGTAAGAATCATCTTTAGTTGTAACTTCAGAAGTCGTAACATCTTCAGTAACCTCTGTCTGTGGTTCTGGGGTGCTAGGAATATTTGGCAATGAACTAGCTTTATTTTCAGCAGCTTCTTTTACTTCAGTATTGTTGATCTTTCTTGGTACTTTCTGAATGTCTTCAGCATATGCAAAAGAATCTTTGAACAGTTGATCATCTAAATCACTTCTTATTACACCAGCTTTTTCTAATACTCCCATAGTATAAACTGGAGTAGAAGAAAAGAAGTCATCCTTAGTAAGAGTTATACCTGGAATAATTTCAATTGAATCAACAGAATTATGATTAAAATAATCATATATTGAAGGTAATGCTTCTTTTATAGGTCTAAAGAAATTCTTTCTAGCTATACGCCAATGGAATTCCATTAATGCTTCAACTATATCGTTTTTATCTTGTGTAGATAAATTACCAATATTGAATGTTTTTTCACCAATTATTAGATTACCTTTGTCATCAATGTACAATTGTTTCTTTCTTAAGAAGTCAAATGTAATATGAGAAGGGGTTACTTTAGTAGCATCTCCAAATCTAACCATAAAGTCAATTAATTCTCCAGTAACAATTCTTGTGTCTCTGTACTCAGAGTTAGTATTGGTGCCATAGTTAATTAACAAATTGGCTAAGAATTCAGCTTGTTTTCTATCAAATCTTTGAAGAGTTAATTGTAATGGTAGCATTTGGTCTGAGAAAGTATTAGACTTTGGTGGATATATAAATAATGCCCCACTACCTCCTTTGCCTGGTAACATCTCACCATTGGCTCCTATTATATCAGAATCTTTTATGATACCATCACTTATACCAAATGTTACATTTTCTGGGGTTATTTTACGATAGTCGTGAGGTACTGCCAATCCTGTTACTTCATGAATTGGTCTAAATACTGCTTTACCATCTTTTCTTAAAACTTTTGGGAATCCTTTACTTCTAACAATTGTACTAGGTACTACCAATTCATTATCTGTTTTAGACTCTATTGCAGAAATTATTGCATTTCTGAATCTACGCAACTCAGCAACAGATAAATCGTTAGCCTTGTTAATAAGATCAACATCCTCTTCTGTAAGCCTTCCTTTAGGTACAGCAGCTAGTTTAGCTGCTAAAAAAGCTCTAGCTCTAGAAGGAGTTTTAAAAGCCATAGCATAATCACCAGTATTGTGGTGTACTAACATTATGATAGATGCGGCGTCATATGTACTAGGATCATTTTCTTTATATGGTTTTTGTCCTTTCTCTGTATAGTCTTTGTTTATAACAAACTCACAGAAACTGCTATTAAAGAAGTTTGGATCTTTTATCCTTTCTGCTAACTCTTTACCTGGTTTAGTACCAGGATACATAGGTGTAGATGAATCAGAATTAAAATATAGTGTATGAGAAACTTTATCTCTTACCATTTCTTCCATTTCTAAAGATCCATCCAAATCTCTAGTTTCAGAATCCATATCTGTTCTTCTGCTCATTGTAGATTCCGCAGCAAGTTTTCTGCGAGCCCACTTCACTTGAGATTCTTCAGTTACTTCAGGATTAGAATTGTTATATGTTTCAGATACTTTCTTATCTTCCTCATCAGAAACAGCTTCAGAGTTTGCAAAATCTATTAAAGCTTTTTCATCAGCTCGTTCAAATTCTATTTCATCTTCTTCATTTTCTTCATTTTCTTCATTTTCTTGAGTTTCAACAACTGGTTTAGGCTCAGGTTTAGGTTTCCTCTCAGTATCTTCTTGTTTTTTTTCTTTTACTTTGGCTAAGGTATCTTCAAACTCCTTACTTAACTCTTCTAATCCTTTAGTAGGAAATTCTTCATCTTCTTTTACTTCCTTCTCTGCTACTGGTATTTTAGTATCAATGTCAGAAGTAGCCCTGTCATCCATAATAGGAGTTTTTGGAGACGTTGCCTTTTCTTGCTCTACTTCAGTAGCTACTTGATTATCTACTTGAGTTTCGTTGTTAGTAATAGGTTGTTGATCATCACTTTGATTAGCTGCTTCTCTAGACATTTCTTTTGCAGATTCTGCTTCAACAACATCCTTTGCATTTTCTTCTACTATCTTTGATGACTCATCTGAATTGTTTATATAATTATCAATTCTTTCTTTTATCTTTTTACCTATCTTCTTTTTTGATTCATTAGAAGCGTTGTTGAAGTTTATAAGTTTACCATCTTCCAAAGTATTACCGAATATTTCATTCATCTTATGCTCAGCTACCAAAAGGTCATGATTTGCAATCATTGTGTTGACATAACTATCAATACCTTTGTTAACCAAATTTGGAGTGGCTATGAAGTTTGAACTGAATCTAGTACCTTCTGATAATTGATTTAGTTTAGCATCTATGTCTTTTAATATATTAGGTATTTCTTTTGAAATAGATTTACCAACAGCATTTGACTCATTCGTTATACCAAACTTTTGTTGATTTTCTTCTGGCTTAGATTCGAGTGCTGTTTTTAATTGTTCTAATGCTTGCTTTTGAATGTTTAACTTAGTTAATGCAACAGCAGTAAGCTTCTCTTCTGGAGAATAATGGTTTAACATTTGATCATTTTCCAAAGTAGTATAGAAAGCATTGTCTGCCTCTTGTGCTTGATTGGCATTGTCAAGTGCTTCTTGTGCATCTATTGTAGCCAAGTGTTGCAATCCAATTAAAGTATTATATTCAGTAGTTCCAGAATTGTATCCAATAGTCTTACCAATATTTTGGTTTACTTTAGATTTAGATAAACTGAAAATGTTATTTGCAGTAGCTATTTCATCATTTAAATCTTGTTCAGTAATACCTTCTGGCAAATTATACTTATAATTTTCAAGTACATCAAGTACATTTTGTTGATAATTCAACTTTTTATTTGCCATTTCAGAGTAAGACATAGCTTTGATCATTGCATCTTTTTTACCAATGTGATCTGCAACTACGTCTCTTACAAAAGAGTTGGCAGTCATGTCTTTGTAAGTCTTTAACCCAGAATGATAAGCAATTGTAGGTCCACCCATGTATAAACCTAATGCAAATCCCCCTTTCACATCATTCCAAAATTGTGGATCATTTGCTAATTCAGATTCAGTATCTATTCCAGATAATATTTTTGCAGTACGATAATTGGCGTCAGCTAAGCCCATTAAAGATTGAAAAATGCTGCTAGACTTTCCATCATACTTACCTGAAATATAATCATAATCAAATATGTCTTGGTTAGCTTCTTCAAATGCTTCTCCAGTAGCAGAGAAACCTAATCTACCAAGTGCTTTAGCAGCTTGTAAACTAGCATTTTTTACTGGAGAGTTATATGCAAGTCTGGCATTAAACCCAGTATAAGCATCTACAAGCTTATTGTATTTGCTTGCTGTAGCTTCAGTTAATTTTGTACCTGTTTTTAATAATGGATTTAAAGCAGTTTTAATTGGAGCTGTTATTATTTTACCCATAGCTTTGCCAAGAGGTGCAAATACTAAAGCAGATTGAGCAACATCCATAGCAGATAATGCCATGTTGTTATCATAAACTCTTTCTAATCCATCTTTTAAGGATCTTTTGGCATTTGCTAGAGTTGCATCATTTATGTTTATCTCTCCAGATATAACTCTATCTATTATCTCATCGTCAGAGATCTTAGAAACATCTATATTTGGGTCTTGTTGTTTTAACTGGTTTCTACCAATTTCAGCATATTGTTTAATGTCAATACCTTGTTCCTTTAAACTATCTTCAATTCTAGATCTATACGCACCATATACTTGAGCTAGAGACTCTCTATATCTACTGTATATATTACCAGCAACACTAGCTGCAGTAGCTGCAATTGCACTACCCCACCCAATTAAATTAGATGCAGCACCAATTCCAGGGACAGCGTTCAATGCTCCAGTAGTAGCATAATGTCTACCTAACCATAAAGCTCCAGTAGCTAAAGCATCTGCAATATAACCATTAACAGTTGCCATAGAAGAACCTGTTAAACCTGGACCAGCGTATAAGAAATAATCTGGGGAATACCAAGGTTTATCTTGAGCTCTTTGTTCCTTTATTCTAAATTCAGAAGACGGTGTATAATTTTCAGATCTTTCTCGTAAGTTAGAGTATATATTATTTATTTCTTCATTTACTTTAGATCTTTCTTCTTCCCACGATTTTCTAGAATTACTTAGATATTCAATTCTCGCATCAATGTTATCACCTTCTTTTTCACCATATTTAGACAAGATGCTATCGTATTGCTCTTGTCTATCTGCTAATGTTCTTTGGAGTTGAAAGTATTCAGATATTGCATTTTTGTATTCTTCAGAATTCTCATCCAAAGTAGGAATAGTATTTTCAAGATTTTTAAGCTTTTGCTTATCACTAAGAAAATTCAATTCATAATCAATATCATCTAATACGGGATTTATATCCTTAGCTAATTTAGCTCTTTCTGACATTAGATTAATTTGATCTCTACTATTCATGAAAGTAGTCCATGCATCTTTTAAGTAGCTCTTATCTTTAAGAGTTTCCTCTGGATTTTCTTTGTCCAATAGATACATTTCTTCATAATCATCAATTGGTGTTTGTTCCAATTCACGATCATATCCCGTTTTAATCTTTGTTAAAGGGGAATGCTGGGCGTTCACTTGTCGTATAGCCGCAGTAGTAGCATTGGTTTTAGAAGGTATTAAACCAGCATTGTATTTGTCTAATATAGATGTTTCCATATATTATTGTAACAGATTAAGCATAGTTTGATAAAGTTCGATATCAGAAGAATATGATTCGTTATATGAACTATCATATAAATCATTTTGTAGTTTAGACCCACCATGTTCTTTATTGACTTCTTGATCAAAAGTCATTCTTGTCATACCATGTGGATCAATTGGTTCCATTGCATCAAATGTAAAGTATTCTCCAGTAAGAGCTGCACCACCTCTAGTGTCAGAGTGACCCCACGCATCTTTCACACTTTCACCTTTTATTGGCTTAACACTTAAACCAACTTCAGATGTTAAACCCATAGTTTTATTAACCATTTCTTTAAAACTGTCAACATCATAGTTAGCATTTCTTATAGACTGAATAGGTATCTTAACACTAACCCTTTGAAATAATTGTGGTTGGCCATTGGATTCACCTACCATTATTTTGTTTCTAGGCACCTTTATAACATCTTGGAATACTCCAGATTTTAGGTCTTCTGCAAAGTTTCTATTAAGTCTTGAATTATCCTGAACAGTGTATTTCATAGAAGGAACCTTCATTACTTTGTTTACAAAGTCTGTGGACAATATTAACCCATTAGTATCTGGAATAGTAAATCCATTAGTTATAGCATCATTACTGTTAATTTCTACTTCTTTAGAAGATTTTATTTTATTGTAACGGTTCATAACTAATCCTGAAGTAGGATAAGTAAGTTCGTTCAACACCCTGGACGCAGTATCATAGTACAATGGTAACTTTTCTTGTTTTACTCCAACAGCTGGGAATATATCAGATTGTTTAGCAAACATATCCCTAACATCCTCTGCATAAGCATTTGCCATAGCTTCATTACTGTAGTTCTTTGATGCAGATTCTTGGTATGCCTTATACATAGTGTTGTACTCTTCCGGAGTAATAGCACCTTGTTCTAAGGCATTAGCAGCATCCATTAAAGTTTGTATCATAGATGCTTGACCTTCTATAAATGATCTTGTTCTAGTTAGATTTGGATTATTTTGCATTTGACGCTTTTCTTGAACTACTGCGTCATTATACAATTTAGTATAAGCATCTGGATAATCAGTTGGTTGTTCACCATTTTTTCCTTTTCGTGTAGCTGCAACTCTTAAAGCTTGTTGTTCTTTCAAAGCTTGCATTGCATATGGGTCTACTGTAATATTATTTCTAATGTATTCTTGATTATCTATATATGCTCTTTCCATAAAAGCATTTGCAGCATCTTCAGCGGTTGCTCCAGGGTTCTGTTTTAAGTACACTTGCATATGCATTTGAGCCTCAGGAGTAGATAGTATACCACTTTTATTTTCATCCAATATTTTTTTAATTTGATCCCCAGTTACACCAGTATGAATAAAACCATTGGATCTACCCAAATAGCTATCTTTAAGATTATTTACATATTTATCTGTAAGATCTTTTATTGATTGATAACCTAGTGGAGATACATCATTATAAATACCTGAAGTAAGTGTGTTATAACCAGTAAAATCAACATCGTGCCACAAGGGATTATATTTACCTTCTAGCATTAGACGTTGATTTACTTTTTGTCTCTCTCTTAAACCTTCAGCACTTTGACGAAGCATACTTAATTTAGCTCTGTCTACATTGTTTATTGCTGAATATATCTTAGATCTACCTTCTGCAGTTTTTATCATGTCTAAGTTTTTAGACAATTCTTCAGCCACAGGCAAAGCTCTACCATAAGTTTCATCATAGTATGCTTTTGTGTCAGCAGCGGATGGAGATTGAAATTCAGCCCATTTATCCAAAGCTGTTGAATAATCTTTTAATGCTTGATCTACGTTTTCTTTTGCCTGCTTCCCAAGTGTATACAATTGTTCAAATGGAATTGGAACATATGTATTTATGAATTCTGCTTGTGCAGGATTGTCATATCTATTTACCATATTAAACTCTATTTCTAGTTCTTGTTAATAAATTATCCACTTGTTCTTTAGTAAATCCTTGACTTAAGAAATCAGCTAAGAATGGTAGTGTCATTTGATCCCTATTGTATTGATTTTGCATTTGTCTATTTACTTGAGACCATTTACCAAGTTGACTAGTTGCAGTTGCTCCAAAGTTTCTAGCAGCAGCTCTGTTTCTAGCATTAAGATCGTTGTACATATTTTCACTTTGTACAAATTGTTGTCCTAAATTATTAAGAGTATTTGCGTATTCTCCTAAGTAAGCATTGTCAGCATTTTGTTTAGTAGCGTACATGTTTGCATTAGAAGCATACTCATCAACAGCGGCTTGAGTTCTTGCTGCTAAATTAGCACCAGTATTAGCATTAATATTTGCTAAGTTATAATTTGAAATGGCCCTTGATCTACTGTTAGCTAATCTAGCTGGTTCAATGTTCATTCTACGTCTAGCCATTGTATTTCTAACTGCACCAGCATATGGGTTTAATACTAATGGTTCTTCTTCTGGTCCTCTTAATGATTGTAAAGTATTATACACTGTAGGAGCCAATGATAACCAATCTGGTGAATATCCACTTTTTGGTTTACCAAGTGCACGTTTCTTAGTAGCTTCATCTGCAGACGTTGGTATATTTACTGGAGTAACAATATCCTCCCAATCTATTGCCATACTAGTGTTTACTAGTGGTATTGTTGGTTCAGATAATCTTTGAGTAGTAGTTTTAGTAATGTTAGGTTTGGTTGTCTGTTTGGTGGTTACAGAACCAGTAGTACTAGGGGTTTTTGTAACTTGTTTATTCGATGCATTTGTGTACGTGCTTGTTACAGTTGGTTCAGATTCAATCGGTCGAAGAGGTATGTCAACATAGATTGGCTCGTCGTTTGCATATGTGATTGCATCTATCATTTGTGTTGGATATGAAAACCAAGCACCAGTAGTAGGAGAGCCAATTGATAAAGGATTCATAGATGTACTTCTATTAAATACTTTACTAATGTTGGTGTCACCAGTATAATCCATAGAAGTGGCAGAAGGCTTTGTATTTCTTGCAGATTCTACAGCTTTAGTTATGTTCTTGTTATTTATAAGAGGACCAAATATGCGTTTTGGAAAATACCCCAATGCTTCACCAAATTTATTTAATCCTGTACCGAGTTCATCAAAGAAATCAGAATATGCAGCGTATGTATCTGCATTCATCTTACTTCTAACATCGTCTACAGTTTTACCCTTACCATCTGCATATGCAGGTATTCCTTTTACTTTGGGTTTAACTCCTTTAGCAGCTTTAACTGCTTCTTGTTCTGCTAATAATTTATTGTAAGCTTTATTAGCATTTATTTTATTTAATCTGTTTGTATTTTCAGCAAACTTGTCTTTGCCTTTGCTAGGTTTCGTCATCTTAGATAATATTTGTCCTTCCTTAGCAAATGTGTTCTTTGTACCAGGTCTTTTAATTTTGTCAGATAACACAGATTCCAAAGTAGACGCATCAACTAAATGATTATCTGTGCCTGGTTGAGTATTTGGAACTTGAACAATATTTCCATAATCATCTCTAACCACTTCATTGTTGTCCAAGTAAGCTAAGTCTGGGAGTATTCCACCATTCTCGAATGTATATGCAAGATCATTATCATCCCAATATTCTCCTTCAGTTTCAGCTGCGGCATTCATACCTATTTTAGTTTTATTGAGAGTTTCTTTTCTGCGTCTTAACGCTTGCATTTGTTTCTTGCGTTTAATTGAACCAATAAGTCCACTCACTAATCCTAATCCACCACCAACAGCAGCACCAATAGGACCACCTACAGTGAGACCAGCACCGGCTAACGAAGCTGCACTGCCAATAGTACTACCTGCAATATCACCTGTTGAACCTTCTTCTGATAAACCAGAAATGGCAGAGCCAAATACATTAGCTCCACCAAGGTAGTTTGACAACTGATCCATGCCAAACGCATATGCTGGTATAGTATTTTTGTTATTTTTCTTTTTCATATTATATCATTGAGTATCTATAAGCTGTACTAATGTATGGCACTTTAAATTTATTACCACCATTGCAATCATACTTATAATTACAGATAAGATATTTTCCTTTCATCCTATCTTTGTATGATTTGTTAGCCAGTTGTTCTACTTCATTAAGCTTCAAAGAATTACGAGGGATTGCAAATTTATAAGTATCCTCCCTGTAATCAATATCTTCACTAGTTAATGTTTCACTAGTCTGTCTTTTTGTAGTAAATAAGATCAAATCAAAATTAGTATCTGTAGTAAAATCACCACTATATTCAACATTATCAAATGTTTTGGTTTGTGGATAATCTTTGTTAACTACAAATTCTATTTCAGATACCTTTGCTTTGTCAGAATCTAAATCAGCTTGTTCACCACCATTATATTTAAACAGTTTTAATGATTTAAATAAATATAGTTTATCACTAAACTCTGCATAATAGTCTGGATTATAGTTATAGAATGAAGTAAATACTCCTAGTTGTTCATTAAACGCTAATGTTTTATCTCCTAGAGTAAACAGAACTTCATTGTATTTCTTATCATAAACTGCAATAGGATCTTTTTTAAACAAGTCTTTATTCTTATTCAAATAAGATTGAACTCCTTTTAATTTAGATACTGTTTGTAATTGACCATTAAAACCACATATCTCATTACGTTTACTATCATACCAGTACACAGTGCTATCTGATTGAGTATTTGCTCTTAACTGGTTTGGACTTTCACCATTCATTGTAGTAAAGTAATCATATCTGTCTAGTATACCACCAGTACCTAGAGTAAGAGCACCTGGATTATTATCAGTTATAATAGAACGTTCATTTACTGCAACTGTGCCAAAAGCGTCTGTTTGCCAGAATACTAAATTATTTTTAAACAGTTTCATATCATTAATTGGACCAAATCTAGTATCTACATCAAGATAATTGGCTACTTTGAATTTTGTCCATGAATCAGTAACTTCATTATTTGTTTTAAGCTCTGAAGATATGATACGAGTATCTGTTAATAAATTATCTATATTGTAAATAGATTTAGCTACAAACTTTTTTGCATTAGGTTGAGCAGAGTAAGCATCATTGTATGCATATGATGGAGTGTTCTGAGTATATAAATCACCAACAGTAATTATATCGTCTTCTACAAAGTGGTTAGCATACCCATCACCAGCTTGATAAGTTCTATTTATAGATGAATCAGCATGTGTTAATGCTAGATTAACACTTGACTCGCATGGTATGAAAGCCCCTAAGAACAATCTATTTGCTTTATTGTTATAATAATCGTCTGTATTATAACTAAACATACAGTTATTATAATCAAATATGTTTAGATATGTATCACCACCATAGCACAGTACTGTGGAAACACTAGATTCAGCGCTAGCACCAGTAGTAATATATACAGAATTCTGTATAGCAGAGTATGAATTACCGCCATATGCATTTACGCTTTGCTTTATATTACACAAAACAACTGCATTGACATATCTGTAACTAGAAGTACTTACAGCTAGTGGTATATTAGCAACCATGTTATCACTCTTAAATATGGCACATATTCCATGAGGACCATATTTTCTAACATTATTTGCGTCAGTCTTATCTACTTCACTGTCTCCTGCAGTTCTAATATTATCCCACACCCAGTTGTAATATACTTTATCACCAATAGTAATTGCTTCAGCATTATACCAAGGTTGATCACCATTTGTTAACCAAGGACTACTGGGTCCTGCATATTTTGCACTTTCTATTGCAGCAGATTGAACACCATTTTCAACATATAAACCATAGTATTTAGCAAGCAATGCTGAATAAAAATCATCATTGTTTATTACTATTGCTCCACTAGACACATAACCATTACTAGATTGACCTCCTAATGATTTAGTTGGTTTTATTGTGGAACCGTCATACTTTATAGATCTAGCATTTGCTAATACTTTTAGAGAACCATCTGTAATACCCCAATCACCATCCGCAGTAATAGGAGACGTCATAACCCCTACCTTTTCAACTGTTTGAAACTTATCAATTAACGCATCTGCATTTTCTCTGTTAATCGCTATCTCTGGAGACACGAACATGAAATAATTATTAGATTGCGTATCTGACAAGTTAAAGGTATATTGGAAATCTCCATCGTTATGAGTCTTTGCATAGTAACCATGCTTATTTGAATAAGCTAGATATGGGAATGGTGTTAAGATGTTAGAATCTCTGTCATAATTTGTAATACAACTTACTACACCTTGAGCTAATATAGTTCTATCAGACAATGTTCTTTCACATCTAACTATCTCGTATCTTACTACATCTGATGGTAGATTATTTACTTCAAACTCAATACCAAGTGGTTTAGTAACAACTGATAAATTAGATCCATAATCACTATCCTCATTAGAAGTAAAAAACTTATAACCTGTATCTTTATTAGATGGCATTCTTATGTCACCTATCCAATGCACTGGTGATGCTAAACCTTGCTTATTATACAATACTATACCAAATCTATAAATCTCATCCCTCATATACCCCTTTACTTTGGATTCTATTTCAGCATTAGAATAGTTTGGTATTTTGTTACCAGATGATAAGCTTATTGTATTTGATTTATCATTACCTTCATAGTTGATACCTAAACTAGTAAGTGATCTTGAAGAAGAATTGAATGTAAATTCTTCGTCTATCATTCCTCTAGATGTAGTAGATGCATCTTCTAGTAAATCTGTAGTAATAAATCTATATGATACATTCTTGCCTTTTCCACCTTGTATGTATCCTCCTGTTGGAGAAGTAGTGTATTTATAAGCACTACCATCAACATTAAATGGGCATATACAATCATGATCCTTTGGTATATTTGTAGTGGTTAACGCAGATAAAGCAAAATTTAATGAAGAACCAGAATTAGATAGTAATAGTACATTACCAGATGAATTAGCTCTAAATGCTCTGGCATCATATTCTACATCCCACGTTTCCTCAGTAAGATTAGCAGCAAATAGCCTATTATCTTTAGATTCTATTACTTCAGGTATAAACGTATAATTAGCTAATGAATTAAATTCATCAATACTTAATTCTGATACTAAACTACCACCTTTATCTTCATAGTTTATTACAGAACCAGTGCCAATAACTATATCATCTACTATAGATATTACAGGTACCTCATTCTTTGCCTTGTAGAATAAAGAGATTATTCTAACCCTATCAAATCCAGTGCTATTGTTTCTTACTTGTAACTTTATGGACTTACCAGTATTTTGTCCTTTAGAACTTCCTTTTACAGCATTGTAATTAGTTTTTTGGTCTCCATCACTCAAATGATAAAGAGGAGTAAGTGGAGATATCGCAGACTCTGTACCTCTTACTTTAAACAATTGATAACAGTACTGTATCATTCCAGATTCTAAACTACCTGTTCCAAATCCATTAAATTCAAATGGAGGTAATGTAGCCTTTGGTAGCATTACTATAGTATCCGAAGTAATAGATGAATTACTAGATATGTGATCATCATCCACATTGATTACTTTAATTTGTGAATGACCATCTGCCCAATATACTTTTACATTATTACTTGCTTCCCATCTACATACACTACTAATTGCAGCTACGTTGCTAGATGATACTTCTATATCTAAAGGCCTATTAGTTACCACTTTTGTTACAATTGGTTCTTCCTGTGATCTAGAAAAATCAATCCTATAGACATTATTATTGCTAGTACCATTAATTTTAGTAAAAACAATCGCCCAATCTCTTACTGTGGTAACATGTATGATAGTTTCACCAGACAAATTTGAAGAAGGTCTACACGCTAAAAATCCTTCTATATTTTGCATTGCTGCAAAAGAAGATCCTTCATTCGTTAGTATACGAATGTTCTCTGCATATATATACTGGTTATCTTTCAATACGGAATAATCTACGTCCATACTAAGACCCCCAGAAAATGTATTTGTTTGTCTAGTAGCGTTCATTTGCGTTATAAATTATTTGTCTTTCCCCAGTATGTGAATAAAAAGTATTGTGATCTCTAAATTCTGGAACGATTTTATTCCAATTATTTTTAATAGACTCCATACCATCTTCATTTGGCATCAATGCCTCAGCATATGCTTGGTTTCTATAAAAATTCCAAGATCTTCTAATATCGTAGTACACTTCTCGATTTAACTTACCATTCAAATACTCAGGATACTTCAGTTTCATTGTAACATACCAGTATATAGCTTCAGTATAGGAAGTTAAATCTGGTATTAAAGTATATCCATCTTCATCAGTAGGTATTGCACTATAGGATAGTTTTAAGTAACCTGATGGAACATTACACATTATAAATCCAGGTTTAATACTATATTGTAGCCCTCCACTAGGATTTGCAGTATTAAATCCATCATTGTATGTTCGTTCATTTATAAGATTTGAAATGATTGTACGTAAATTTTGATTAGTGTTTAACAATTCTAAAGCCTCTGTTTTATCAATGTTACCAATCATATCTACTACTAAATTTACCATTGTATCTTCTTGTACAATCATATTTGGATCGCAATGTTCACAACAATTGTTGTGTCTACATTCCTTTTTGTGTCCAAGTTCATCATAACAGTCACAGTTGCAACAGCATTTGCCATGTCCCCAAACAGCAAATGAACCTGTAGCTTTCCTCATAGGAAACCAAGGTCCATCACAATTAAAAGAGTATGCAACTTGATGCAATTGATGAAGATCACATGGTAATGATGCTTGATACCCACACAATTTAGTAATTGGAGTACCATCTTGACCAGATACTTTTGGAATAAATTGTGTAACAGCACCAATCTTTTCAATTGCTTCTCCACACCAACTTATCCAATCACTTATTCTTATATCTTTCTCAGATATATCCAAATCTGCAATTATTTTTGCTATTACGGTCTTAATCGATATTAATTTCGTTACCATTTTTAAATTTCCATTTAAATCCATATGCTGTTTTTCGTTTACCTTGACAGCATCGTTTTATATTAACTCTTCTATTTTCAAAACCCAACGCATTAGCCGCCTCCATTATTGATGAAAATTCTCTAATATAATTATCATTCAGATCAAATTGCATTACAATTTTTCTTAGCTCTGCGTTATGCTTTGAATTCTTAACCGTATTAGATAATTTTTTTCTAGATTCTTCTGACCACACTCTATTACGATTTGCTTCTGCAACGGCTTTCCTACATTTTTCGCTAACGCTACGTCCAGGAAACGATAATCCTAAGGTAGAACCAGCTATCCTACATATATTATAATCTCCATCAGAATCAATATATTTTTGTTCCAGCATTAACAATGTATCTAATACTTCATCACATTGTTCCAATATCCAAAATTCAAATTTATCGTAACCGTATTTATTGAAAGCTCTTTGTAAATGGATATTTATATGAGAATTGTTTTTCAATAAATTAAAATGCTGTCTATAACGCTTACGTAAATTGCAAGTACTACCAATATATTTTTTATTATTTAGAGTATTTACTATTGCATATATTCCTGGAGTATCTGGTAAGTTTACTTGCCCATTATATATAAATTTGTGTTTTGTCATAATTCTCTATAATCTCTAATATGATTTTTGATAATCTGAGCAAGATGCCTTTTATTATCCCTCGTCATTACTAATTGATATTTAGTTTTATTTGGGGTTATCATATTTTGTTTATTCCAATATACTCTATATTTATAGAAATTGGAATGTTCATTTAAATGATAAATAATTTTACCAGCTTTCTTACTCTCAGCATAATCAATTCGAAGACTCTTCCCAGTATACTCTTTAGGTTTGTGTTTTACTATTTGAATGGTTCCCATCCTACAAGGTAACTTAACCTCTTTTCCGTTTTCTATTAACTCATCTCTAAGATATTTAAAGTAATCGTTTATTATGTCTCTAAATACTCTATATTCAACTTGATATAGTGGATTATCTTCCACATACTCAGAGTATGAATCATAAAAATTGTGTCCTGTATAAGCTTTCGTCTCCATTATTGAACTTTTACATCATTTGTACTATTGTTAGTAGTATCATTTGGCATTTGTAACATCAAATTTAATTCTTTACTAAAGATCATATCTTTAATCGTAGGTATCATGTTTGCAGGAACAGGATATGGTGTATCATCCCTATCAAAACATTCACCAATTGACGTTGGATCTTCTAGAATCCCATCTATTTTTACATACTCTAGATGTTCTGGTCCCACTATGTACAAATGATTTCCTTTAAGATATGCAATATAATCATTGCATGTATATTTTCTATTAATTTGATACTTTGCTTTGGTTTCAGTTCCAACTTGAATCAAATTACCATCTAAATCTTTTACACAAATTAACCCAGATCCAAAATGTAAATCTATAAACTTTGGTAATTCCTCGTCAGATTTATAATTGTATCCATCTGTAGGGCAATTTCGTACTTTAGAAATATGCAATGGTCCTATTGTTTGAACATACGATTCATTTATGTCTCTACCTTTATCCAAATCTTGTTTGATTAGATAAGCTCTATATTGATGAATCCACTGTTCTACCTGTATACGTGATAAATTCTCAGATTCAGAGATGTTGTTATCCCTAAGTATGAGAAATATATCATCAATGATTGTATTCAATGAATTAAATGTCATAATTTAAATTTTCTTTAATAGTCCATTCTTCACTATTCAATATTTCATGAAGTTCTTCGCTATCCCATAAATAAGATTTGATTGTTTCTCCACTTCTGAGAATAGGCGAGATCATTTCCTCATGAAAGATCACTTTGGTACCATCTAATGACTTACGTGCTTCTGCCGGGACAATAATCCCGTGATTTAAACACCATTCTGTTGTGACTATTACATATTTCATATTATTTCGCTTTTAGTGTTTGTAAGTAATTATAAGCCTTGATACAATCTTCTTTGGAAAGAATACGGTTGTAAATGCCAAGGTTTTTGAAAGCTATTTTGGTAAAATTAGATCCATTGTTTCCAATAGCTAATTCTTTTTCTACATCTGAAGCATCTTGTTTCTGAGTGTTTTTTACTTCTGACCAATCGTCAAGATATATGCGACCGTCAGAACATACAGCTTTTAAGGACTTAGTATCATTGATGGACATTCCTGAATTTCCTGTATTTATATATATAATTAATCCAGAAGCTGTATTAAATACGAACAATGAGCGACTTTTAATTATTCCGGCGCTATCTTTTTTATCCTCTATAAACTTCCAATCTCCTACTACAGTCCAATTATCACCCATGACAAAATTCGACGAAATAATCTTATCATCCACCCCATCCGTTACCAGATAGCCGGCATAATCCCCTTCTCCATCGTAACCACTGCCTTCGATAAACCCAAAGTTACGCAATACAAGATTATTACCATTGCCTGTTATGTTAGCTATGGTAGCCCGATCTTCGTCCTCATTGGTTTTGCCTACCACTGTCCATGCCTGATCAAATGAAGAAGGATCAAAATCATCACCGCCTTCTGAAGTAGGGGTATAAAGACCATATTTACGTTGCGCTTGTTCTTCCATCAGCTTCTTATACTGTTCATACCAAGTTTTATATTCCAGTATAGGGCCCGCCACACTTATAAGTTTATCAGTGTCTTCTACATGAGTTGCATAATGTTTCTTCATACTTATAAGTTATTTATTGTTATTGTTACTTGTTCTTTATTATCCACCGCCTTCTGAAGTAGGGGTATAATCTTATTATAAGTTACAGTAGAATTAGATATCCAATCTTCTTTCTCACCATCCCAAGTACCCACAAGAATACATCCCTCTGTATCTTTAGAACTATTACCAGTA
>ULNZ01047534.1_pt1 | contig 117702 bp, 86 predicted proteins | sample 1952111 | NCBI WGS metagenome assembly ULNZ01 (sample SAMEA4835590, study PRJEB28245) | human gut metagenome | biome: gut microbiome; material: fecal sample | place: Denmark | collected 2008 | reverse complement strand
GCTTCTGTAATACTCCGTTATCCCTCTTTCCATTGTTGCGTCAAATACAACCGATTCGGGCTTTTGTGCGGGTTCCGACTTTTTCATTAACCGGCGAGCTTCTTTTTCGGCTTTGCGGGCTTCCGCTTTCATCTTAAACCATGCGTTCCTCAAACAAGCACTGAACGACTGGCAGAACTCTCGGCCGAGAACCGAGATAGAGCGTTTATACATTACCCATGCCATTTTGAAAAGTTGCGATTTGTCGATTTTCGTTTTCATATCTTTGTTTGTTTTTGTTTGATGTGACAAAAGTATAGATTAAAACCGAACAAACAAAGAAAAAGTTTTGTTTTAACAAAACTTTAACCGATATAGATAGTTTGGTTAAAATATACAATAACATTAAATTTGTTCTATTATAGCAGTATATTTATTTTTATTTATATATCTTTGTGTTTGGATATAATAAAACACTGATTATGGATATTAAAAGAGTAATTAAAGAACGTGGTTACACACTTGAACGAGTTGCAAATGAAATCAAGCCCCGCCCTATTAGTAAAGGGACATTATCTCAATCTATTAACAATAATCCAACTATCGACACGCTACAAAGGATTGCCGATGTAATAGGATGCAGTGTCGGGGATTTTTTTGCGGACGAGCTAAGTAATACAATAGTTTGCCCTAAATGTGGAACCAAATTAAAGGTAACCGAGTCAAAAGATTAAGCCATGAAAAAAATCATCTTTTTTATTATTCTATCATTGGCTAATAATGCTTACTGTCAGATAACAATAATGAATACCGAAGCAAAAAAGCTCCAATCTGATAATTTTGTTTATGATAGTTTGAGGAATATGGTTCTTGAAAAATATGAAGGGAAATATACATACCATCATTTAATTGGTCAAACAATAATGTATTGTGGTGATCCTTATTCTTTATATAGACGAAAAAACTATTTTAAAATTGGCGATTATTATCGTGTTGATGGTATTTTGCCAGATAATACAGATAAGGGATTGTATCATAGATTATCTTTAACAAATATAAAAACAGGAGAAACAGGAGAAGAAGGCGGTATTTTTACAGATGAATATAATTTTAAGTGGGTAGTATTAGGCCATTATGAGAAGATGAAAGAATTATACCTTAATAAAGAATTTATATATGTAGGTACTGATGATGTTTTTATTGATCGTTATGGGGAAAAAGCAGATGGACTTATAAATTTAGAATCCGACACAGTATCAAAAAATATTCCAAAGGAATCGGTTTGGAAATGTATAGATGTCCAAGTTAAGCCTAGAAAAAAAGGCGATGGCATGAATTTAGACAAAAGAAGTCCAATTATTCTAATTTTTGACAATCCTAATTATGGAAAACATTATTGTTATTTAGAGAGTGATCAAGGAACTCCATACCAAACCTTACTTAATAAGTCTTTATCCTATATTTGTGGTAGATTTCATCTAAAATCCGATTACGAACAATTAAAATCCGATTACGAACAATTAATATTGGCAGAAAGATTGGCTAAAAATAAACGAAAAGCAAATCTAATTCGTAAATACGGTACAGCTATTGCCAATCTAATCATACAAGGAAAAGTTAGAATAGGAATGACAAAGCAAATGTGCTTAGAATCATGGGGAGAACCTGATGATATAAATACAACAATTGGAAGCTATGGAACACATGAACAATGGGTATATGGTAATGAGTATTATCTATACTTTGAAAATGGAAAACTAACTAATATTCAAAACTAACTATTCCAGCCCCGTTCCTTGTGGTTCGAGGCTTTAAAAATCAAAATATATATATCATCATCAATAAGAGGCAAATTTAGGGTAAATTAGAGTACAAGTTGGACGTTTTGACCGAGTGGGGGTTAATTAGTAAGGTTACAGGGAGTACCCTAAATTATCGATAGTGTTATAAGTATAAGGAGACAAAAAAAAGGAGGGCGTTTTGCGTCCTCCTCGTTATGGATACTGCTTTATATTCTTACCACAAAGCAACCTTTCCGCCTATTCCCAAATCAAGGGTGGCCGTTGTAATTCCCAAAGCCTTAAAAACTTTGCTCATAGTAGGAAGTGTTATTATACACTTACCGCTCTCCAACTTACAAATTTGAGAGCGTTTCACGCCTACTTTTTTGCCTAATTCCTCCTGTGTGAGGTTCTGTTTGAGCCTTTCTGCCTTGATAGCCTCTCCAATGTAATAAGCCTGCAAATCATCTTTGAGTTGAGCTTCCATAGCTTCCCTTTCGGGAGTGCCCACCTTTCCCCATACATCATCTATCAATTTGTCTGCTGGTGTGAAATTCATCTTTGCCATATCTGTTACTTTTTATCATTAAAATATTCTTTCCTTATTCTCTCTGCCTTTTCTATCTCCTTTTTAGGGGTTTTCTGCGTCTTTTTCACTATCCCGTGAGTAACCACTACCAAAGCCCCTTTCTTGGTGTCCCAGAAAGCAAACAGACGGTAACAAATTCCGTTGAAAAGCGTCCGTAACTCCCATATATCAGAGTTTTCCAATTTCTTGAAAACGTCCTTTTCTATTAGACCACTCTGCACTCTACGAATATTATACGCTATCTTCTGCTGTGCCTTGAATGGCTGCTGCCTTACAAAACTGTTCGCCTCATCGCTTAGTATTATGGTTATCGTATGCCCGTCCATATCGTTTCTTGTTATATTTACAAAGATAATAATTTGTTTCCAAATTAGCAAACAATCATATCTATTTTAGAAAAATTTCTCTCTCGGCTTTCTATTCGTCTAGATACTCCACCCGGACTGAAAGCTCTGAGGGGAGATGTTCAGGAAATTGGGACCCGATATATTATAAACGTCGGTATCTTTATATTAATGCTTAAAATATTACGTTTCATATTGCCTTAAAATCTAATCGGACTAAATTGTCATTTATAGACTTAATGATACTTTCCTGTATCAAGGTTCCGCATTGGGTTGTTAGTTGTATAAAGTGATCTGTATCATTATCTGATACAATTCCGTACTTGTTCTTCCAGTTGCAAAAAGAGTTCTCTATATCCCGCAATCCTGCCAACATGATTAATAACTCCCTTGTCTGTCCACTGATGACTGTGTTACGCATGGTATCGACGCTACGATGTTCGATTACTTCTACTGTCTGCTCATCTTGCTTTAATTCGGTTGTTTCCATATAAAAAAAGTTTATTGTTTAACCTATGTTTGAAATAGCCAAGTATTTGTTCGCTTTCGATACTTCGCATATAGTTCTCCATGTACGCCCAATCGGGATTGCCTGTTTCATTAACAGGTAGTAACAACCTCGATTTAACCATTCTTTTAGGACGCCACTTCCGTGCATAGGCAAAACAAACCCTTTGTTGTTCAATGCAGCGAATGAGAAACAAAGCAATATGTTTATTGAGAACCCTGTTTTTCAAGTATAGCGGATTGACATCGTGTGTGCAAGTGAACTCGTGTTGTTGATAATAAGCATATCCGACAGAGCCATTGTTGGTAACACAGATAGCATTGCCTGGGAATATCTTTTTCTCCATAGGCCCGTTATTGCCATAGCCAGTCTTTGAATTTTTCTCTATCGTTTCTTTCGTGGTAAATCCTGTGAAACCGTTATTGGAATCCGATGCACCTATGAACGGAATATCCCCCTTTTCATAACAAGGCGGCTTCTTATTGTAGAAACCATTTCTGATGATGAAAACTTCTGTAAATTCAAAGTTCTTCCATTTTACCCCCCTGTTTGGTTTTACTAACATTTATCCTGTCCTTAAAGGCTTTCAACGTGGCTTTAAGGATGTCTTGCTCAACCTCTCTCATAAAGGAGGACATAAAGGCAAAGTCTATTTCGCCAGCCTCAGTTGCTGGGAGAAGCAATTTTTCTCTTTTTATCCTATTGTCGTTTATCTCCCTGTTGAAACTGTATTTCTCGGACAAGCGGTTGATGAGTGGTATCATAAAAAGATAGGCGTACTTGTCCAGTCCTTCCCGTTTCAGTCGGGTAACATGGTCGCTCGCCACAAACTCATATTGGTGAAAAAAGGCACTTCCTACACTGCCGCTATTGGCTACGGTCAAGCAGTCGGAGAACTTTCTCACGCCGCTTTCATTGCCCACAAATCCGTCCACTCCGTTGTTGAGTGCAGTAGCGGAAATATATGGCGTTTGCCCATCTGAATGGTCGGCTTTCTTGAGCCGTTTCCCTCGTTGTATCTCAGTGAATATCTCGGTGAAGTAGAAGGCTTTCCATTGAGAATGAGAGAGTTTACCCCCCCCCCTATTATTTCGTTGTATATCAACCTTTTGCATAATCTTTCTATTGTTGGTTTCAGAATTTGTTGTTCTTTGGCTTTCATGTAGTCTTCCATGAATTGCCAGTCTAACTCATTTTCATTTGTTACAGGCAGCAAAACTTTTTGCCGCTTCATTCGTTGAGAATTGAACTTGTAACCATAGGCATACTTGTCTTTCTGCTGTTTGATTACAACGGCAAGAAATAACAACGTATAGCGATTGTTGTGCACAGCATCGATCCATTTCACACGTTTCACGTCATCGGAGAATAATGCTTCATATGGATGATAGAAAGAAAATCCAACGCTACCGTTGTAATTTACGCCTAACACATTGCTGTCTAAACTGTCGTTTCTTGAAGAGGTGAACATCGTAATCCCATTGTTTGCTTCCGATGCACCTATGAACGGAGTGTTACCTTGCTCCATATCGGTTTTCGTTAGTCTTTTTCCATTGTTGATGGTTGTTACATCTTCAAGGAAAAAACCTTTCCAGCATCTCCCATCCAAGCTGATATTACTACTCATTTGACATCTCCCTCCTTTCTTCCGTCCTCAAACAGATACCCCCTGCCGTGCGTAATCATGTTGAACTCGAATGTCAGGTAATCAGCCATTGTGTTCTCGAAATCTTTCTCAGTGGGTATCTCATCGTTGAAGTAGTAGAAAGCGTGCAGCCACTCGTCCTCCGGCTCGATAGTGGTTTCCACGCAGAACTTGGTTTCCGCCTCAATGCGTCCAAACCACACATCGAGCAAGTGCTGCCGTTTGTCTTTGGCACTTGCCGTTTCTTCCAGCCCGATGTGCTTGCTCACCACAAAGCCGTCATCCTCAAAATTGATGAATTTGCATTTGTGGCCTTTGTCGTGGGGGATGCCTGCCGTGAACACAATAATGCACGGGTTCGTCCCCACGCCGTAGAACGTGTTCTTGTTGAGCGTGATTACTCCCTCCAGCGTATGATGTTTCAAGATGTTGTTCTTGATGTGCTGCTCCTCCTTGCTCTTGCCCGTCACGGATGATTGCGGAATGATGACAACAGCCCTTGCCCCCTCTACCAACGAATCGAGCAGGTGTTCCGTAAAGCTGATTTCATACAGGTCGGGGTTACTCTTTGAGCCTTGCGAATAAGGAGGATTCATCATGCCCACCGTACAACCGTTCAGTTGCAGTTGGTTGGGGTTCTGCTTTAAGAAGTCCCAAGGCTGCAAGTTGCTCTTCCCATCGCCGCGAAGTATCATGTTGGTCGTGGCAATGGTGAACATATAGGGCTGCAATTCGATGCCGAACAGCTGATCGCGCTTGATATGTCTTCTTTGGGCTGCATCATCTGTCAGCTTTATCATCTTGTGCATGGCTGCGATAAGAAAGCCTGCCGTTCCGCAACAAGGGTCAAACACCTTGTCGTCCGCTTTCAAGTCTGCCAACTCACAAAACAATTCTGTGATATGCTTCGGAGTAAGGACTATCCCCAACGTCTGCCCGTCGCCGCCGGAGTATGACATGAATTCCCCGTAGAAGCGTCCCAAGTAGTCTTCCGCCGAGTTTTGGTAACGGATGTTCTTGTAGATGCTGTTGTAAAGAAATTCCGTGTAGTGCCTTAGAGGTGTTTTTCCCAAAGTCTCGTCTTTCTCGTTGATTTTCGGGGTGTCCTTGATTACGGAGAATTGGCTGAGCAACTTGTCCCGCTTTGTGTCAGGTGTCACGTTTACCCGCTGCAAGTTGCTCTGTATGGCCTCGTAAATCTTCTGCCCGTCCGTCTTTACCGTGTCGCCCGAAAGGGAATCAATGGAAAAGGTCTTGTATTCGATTTCCCTCAATGCCAGCATGATGCCCGACACAATCAGCGGTTTCTGTTCTGTCGTCAGGTTGCCATAGTTCCTCAAATCGTTGTGCAGTTTCTCCGCATCTTTGAGTATTTCGGCGGTGGTTTTCTCCACATCGGTTTCTTCATTCAAGATTTCTTTGAGGTAAAACTCATCGATGTTGTTTTCGCTGAAAGAAATGAATGTTTCCACATCGGGCAGTTCCTGATAATCTCCCCGCTCGTTTATGAATATGGGGGTTATCCGATGGCGTTTCTCACCTCCCGACACGCCGAAAGCCAACACTTTGTGGTATGAGGTATTAGCCGCCAAATGCAACCCGTAGAACAATGCGCCATTGACGGCAAACTCCCTTACGCTCTTGACATCCTGCATAATCAAGCCTTTTTCGTCTTTGGCAAGATGGTTTTCGAGTGCCGCCTTGTCTTCGATTACGAGTAGGAAATCCTTTACTATCCCGCAATATTCGGGATAGCCCGCATTCCCCGTTTTGGATTTAGAAGCGGTTTGTAGTGCTTCGGCAACCTCCTTTATGTCGCACCCCTGCGGTGTCAAGTCCAAGCCCGCTTCTTGGAGCAGCCCATACACCCAAAGGTCTGTCTTAATCTCTTTCTTCGCCATTGGTCAAATTCTCTTTAATACGGTTGGGCACGAGCAGTTCCCGCACATCCACGTCCAAAATGTCCGCAATCCGGTAAAGGACAGGGATTGGTGGCTGTACTTTGTTTGTAGCGTACAAATTGACCATGTTGAATGTCTTTCCTAGCTTGTTTGCCAGTTCGGTTTGACTGATGCCTTTCATATCCAATACTTCCCTTATCCTATTCATTCAAGATATTGTTTGAATTTAATAGGTACAAAGATACATAATTTTATTTGGTGTAGCGAAAGACGACACAGAAAAGCAATAGCGGATGCTTGGAGAAACATGGGTAAAAGCGTTGAATTTAGCGACAAAGCAACAGAACATGAAAGAGAAGCCGAATACTGGGACAAGCGTGCTACAACCATCAACCTATCTATGCCGGAAAGTATTGACTTTTATGCGCACAAGCTGGAAGAAGCCAAAGAATATCATGAAGGTGTAAAGTCAGGCAAATATCCACGTGAACACTCCTACACTCTCACTTATGCAAAAAAAGCAGTAAATGAAGCTCAAAAGAATTATGATCTTGCAGTAAAATTATGGGGAGAATAAGTGGTGAATATACCTGTTTGTTTATAGAATATCGATTAAGTGATATAAATTCCCATACCGAAGCGTCATTGTTACACGCTGGAGAATATGAAAAAGTCATAGAAATAATAAAAACGTGGTAGTTTAGAAAATTTTATCATCAAAAGTGTATGTTTTTCATATACTTTTTTTATATATTTACACCATAAAAAGAACAAAAAATAAAGATTTTTACATTCCAGCCAAAAAATGGGGTTTGATTCCCTATTTCCGATCGAATGCCGTTCAAGTCGGCTCGGTGATTGAGATTATGGTAAATGTGCGTGGTTCAATTCCATGCGTTACGCTGGTAGCGGTCAATCTAACAGCTCGGAAGGGCACTCAAATTTGGTGGTATGGCGGAATTGGTAAATGCTACATTGCGGTAGATAGTACTGAATAGGACGCTGAGGAAGCTAATAACAGTTCAGTCGCTAAACCTATATTGCAAGTTCGAGTCCTGCTGCCACCTCAACCCTTATAGTAGCGATAAGCAAAAGCAAGAACATTAAAGCTTGTGCAGTTTACGGGGTGATAGAAATTGCTATCTGGCACAACTGAAAGAAGCCGAAAAATTGAATAAGTGTTCTTGTAAGTAGCTTGAAGAATGATTGAATTTGTGTTTAAGTTTGCCGAGCGCATTCCCGGCAAACTTAACACAAAATGTATATGAAGTTATATACAACCTATCATAACTAAAAAACATGAAAGGACTTACAATCAAACAAGAGAACTTTTGCAATTATTACATTGAAAGCGGTAATGCTTCCGATGCTTATCGTCGTGCATATTCTTGCGAGAAAATGAAAGACGAGACGGTCAATAGAAAAGCTATAGAACTACTGAACAACGGCATGATTACGGCAAGGGTTAAGGTATTGCAAGAGGAACAAAAAGAAAAGTCAGATATAACCAAAGAACGAGTTTTGCAAGAATTGTCCGGTATAGCATTTTCTTCTATCGCTGATATGCACAATACTTGGATTGAGCGAAAAGAATTTGAAAAACTTTCTCGGAAAGAAAAATCGGCAATAAAAAGTATCTCCACAAAGATTTTTAAGAAGAATATCGGAACAAGCGATGAGCCGGAGATAGTGGACGTTGAATATGTGAAGATAGAGCTATACGATAAAATAAAAGCTATTGAACGTATCTGTAAGATGCTTGGATTTGATTCACCGACCGAAATGAACATAAATAGGACCGAAGAGGAAATGTCCCGTGAAGATATGCTAGATGAGCTAGAACGTTTGGAAAAATTGCGTGAGGAATAATGAGATTGACTGATGCGCAGGTAAAAAGAAAACTAGAATTGGAACGTCTGTTGCTAAAAATAGATGCTCCCAACATGTTTTATAAATTTATTCCGTACATCAATGTTTCATATACCAGCATGTGGTTTCACAAAGCTATTGCCGACCATTGTCAAATGCTTCTTGATGGTAAAATTAAAAATTTAATGGTGTTTATGCCACCACAGCATGGAAAAGCTTTGGAGATACAGACACCGATACTCACCGCCAATCGTGGCTGGGTTGAGCATGGTTCATTATGCGCTGACGATTATGTCTTTGCTCCGAATGGCAAAAGAGTGAAAGTAGAAGCAGTCACATGCCATTATCTTTGCGAATGTAGCGAGATAAGGTTTGCAGACGGACAGCCTATCATTGCAGCCAATCAACATGAATGGGGTTGCTATATTCCTAATGCGAGTCATAAGCCTGTATATTACCCCAAAATTGAAACGCAAGAGATAACCGCAAAGATGAGAGGAAGAAGCCCTTATCTTGAAAGTTCAAGTCCTCTTATCGGGGAGGTAAGAGAACTGCCTATACCACCCTATTTACTTGGCTTATGGCTTGGCGATGGAGCATCAAGGCATAAGCAGATATGTAAGTCTATGGCTGAACGCTTAAAGAATAAAGAGACAAAAGATAGGCAGGATAAACGAAAGCATTTCATTCAATCAATAATGCCATGCGGTGAACGTATGGTGAACTGTATACAAGTAGAGGGCGGATATTACCTCGCAGGTAAAGAACTAAGACCTACCCATAACAGCGAAATTATATCTCGCAATTTTCCGGCTTATGCATTGGGGCGCAATCCTAATTTGAAAATTGTAGGTACATCGTATAGTGCTAATCTTGCAGAGCAGTTCTCCCGTTCAATACAACGTATTATAGACAGTAAAGAGTATCAAGCTATTTTTCCAAATACCTATCTGAACGGCTCAAATGTTAGAACAGATGTTAGGGGGTATATTCGTAATGTAGATGCCTTCGAGATGGTAGGAAACAAAGGATTTTATAAGGCAGTGGGGGTGGGCGGTTCATTAACTGGTACACCAGTAGACATAGCAATAATAGATGACCCTGTAAAAGATGCACTGGAGGCGTATTCTCCTATTTATAGGGAGAGGGTTTGGGATTGGTATACGTCCGTACTTCTTACTAGGCTTCATAATGATAGTAAGCAGCTTTTTATTATGACAAGATGGCATGATGATGACCTAGCTGGGCGCATATTGAAGAGGGAAGCCGATAAATGGAAGGTGCTCTCAATACCGGCTATACGCGAGACTCTTGATGATGGGAATAATTTTGATTCTCGTAAGGTAGGCGAGGCATTGTGGCCGAAACGGCATTCGTTAGAAAGGCTTCTTGACGCACAAAGACGTTCGCCACGATTCTTTTCTGCGTTATACCAGCAGCACCCCTCCGTTGAAGGAGGTAATATTATCAAGGAAGCGTGGTTTAATCATATTTCTTTATTTGAGTTTAAAAAGAAACGACGTAATGAAGCTGTCACATTCTTTGTTGATACCGCATATACAGAAAAAACTGCAAATGATCCTACTGGGATATTAGGTTCTTGTATGATTGGTAACAACATATACATTGTATGTGCCAAGAAAGTTAATATGAAATTCCCCGAATTATGTCGTTTCCTTCCCTCTTATGTACGAGATAATGGCTACGGGGAAGGAAGTTCTGTTCGCATTGAGCCCAAAGCAAACGGGATTTCAGTAATTGACCAATTGTATGAGAGTACTGATCTAAATGTAGTATCTACTCCCTCTCCAAAGGAAAGCAAAGAAACAAGACTCAATGCGGCCTCCCCTTATGTGGAAAGCGGAAGGGTATATCTTGTTGAAGGGGATTGGAATGACACGTTTATTGATGAAGTGTGCGGTTTCCCGGCAAAGCCCCATGATGAGTTTGTGGATTTACTATGCTATTCCTTAGACTATCATCACAAGAGCTTTAATGAATTAAGTGACGAAGAAATTCTAAGGGATTTTCTTTAATCTATATGGCATTGCTGAAAATCAACTGAGCCCGCTTGTACATGGATTGTACAAGCGGGCTTTTTTAAATACCCAATTTTTCCGAGGGTTAAACAAGTGTAGTGCCGAAATAGTCGCTATATCCTTAGACAAAGCTAAAAATAACGGATATACACCTTGTAAAATTTGCTATCGATATACAAGGTTTAATTATTTCTACATTTTATAAAATCACATAGAATCAGTATAGATTATACAATTAAAATACAATCAAGACAACAAATAATAATATTACTCGTTATATATTTGTAGTCGAATATAAGAGAAATGGATAAAACAGAAATTATTCTTACTATTATTGCTACGGGAATAACAATTATTGGTAGTGTTATCGCCGGAGTTAGAGTGCTATTAAAGAAATTTGAGAAGAAGATTATCAATGACAAACGCCTTGATGATATGGAGAAAAAAGTTTGTGATCTACCATGTCAATCACATCATGATGACATAATTTCAATGAGAACTATTTTAATCCAAAAATATCCAACGGCAGCAAGTGTTTTCACAGCAAAACATAGTCCCCGGCAATTAAATGAATTAGGGAAAAAAGTATTTCAAGATATTAGAGGTGAAGAATTTTTAATGGATAACAAACATACATTCTTTGAATACATAAATGAACAGAAGCCGCTTACAGCTCTTGATGTTGAAAATTTATCTTATGCCGCTCTTTTAAATTATACCAATACTCCTATATTTAATGAAATAAAAGATTTTGTCTATAATGCGCCATCAATAGAAATGGGAAAAGAGCAATTATATGATATAACGGTTAATGATATTTGCTATATTTTAAGTATAAGACTTAGAGATATGTATATTGAAGAATATAATATACAATAATTTTCTACATAATATTAGCATTACGTAACACAGCAAAAGTATATACAACTGTGATACAATGTAAATAAATAAATGTATAAACATTTAAATAACAGGAATTTACAATTTATCGGTTAATCCTTCCCGGACAACAAAAAATAGGGATTAGCAAAATACTAATCCCTATTTTTATAACTATTAATCAAGTACTTATGCTATAACATACGGTCTTTGAGGCCTAATATATATAAATGGTAACCCTCATTTACTAATTTTTCGTTATTCTTATCAAATCAGAATTTAATCTAAAACTTTATCTATGACTGGTTTTATTAAAGATTCCATCACATCATATCCTTGTGAATTAGGATGCACTCCATCATTCGTGTATTTAGATAACTGATCTCCATTGGAAATACAAACCATATTAGAATAATAATCTACAAAAGGTATCTGCCTATCTTTCGCATATGTAGCCACGCGCTTATTTAACGCTGTTATTTTTTGAGTGGCATCTTTGATAGACGGATTCCAGCTAAAACTCGAACTAGGTAAAGTCGTAGTAAGAATTACTTTTATCCCATTAGCTCGAGCCAATTCTACCATAGAAATAATATTTCCAAAAGAATAGTCTTCGTTGTAAGCCCCTGCATTCTCGGCAATATCATTAGTTGCAGCATTAATAACGACAACTTCCGGTAAAAGATTTATTACATCTTCACGGAAACGTAACAACATTTGATAAGATGTTTGTCCTCCTATGCCTCGACCCACATATCCATTCTGTTTAAAAAAGTCAGGATGTTGATTCACCCAGCCTTCCGTTATAGAATTTCCTATAAATACCACTCGTTTAGGAACAATAACAGTTACTTTCAAAAGCTTATTTTGCTCTGCATAATGCTTAAAATTAGCCCAATTTTGAGCGTTATCTTGTGAGAATGAATAAAATTCTACCATACAGAATAGAATACTTACCCCAAAAAGCAATATCTTCTTCATCATTTTCAAAATCTAATCGTCTTATTACAATTTAATACATAAACTACATATCATTCTTCTATATCTATATTTTTATCAATACTATATTGTTTAACATCTTTCATCAATACATCTTTTTTATCTGTATCAAAATCGAAACATACACCCACCTTATTCTTTTTCTGAACAAGACTCCGGTTGAGGCTGACGACAAATATCTTTCGGATCTATACTGGCATACAAATAAGAGCCCGGTTCAAAATACAACTCAACATAATCTTTCATTAAAATAGTGCCCGATTTATATTTCCCAGCAGGAATCACTACACGTCCACCTCCATTAGCAGAGCAATCTGTTATTGCCTGATTAATAGCTTCACTACTAAGAAACGAAGAATCCTTCTTTGCTCCATAATCCAATATATTATATTCTCCAACATTACTTCTCTCTTGCGAATAACAAGTTAAAACCAACAAGGGAAACAAATAAACACAAACCGATTTCATAACATTCATTCTTTATCGAAAAAGATAGCACTGCACACTGGATAATCAGGATTTCCATAATGGTCATAAAAGAAACGAGTAATCCGGAATTGAACATTTCCCGACACACCAAATGATAGATAGACTCCCTCTTCAAAATTATTAAGAAGATAAGAGGCTAATATTCTTTTTGTATTGACATCTATCACATCAACCACTTCCTGGCAATTTTTTTCCTTATAATCTGCAAAATATAACGACACTTTTGTATTTTCCTCCACAGTAACATCGATCAATTGATGAAGAACCGAGGTCCTAACTGCTTCAATCCGTCCTTTTCCTTCTACTTTCTGCAAAGAGACAGGTCGAGTACTATTGTTATCCAACACTTTAAGAGAATCACCTATATAGGACAGCATACAAGTTTTAGGTAATTTTGAAGAATGGCCGAATATATCATATCCCTTTTTCCCATACTTCCTCTTCCAATTGCCATGAGTTTCAACATCTTTACAAATAAACGTCGCTGTTCCCGACGGCGGATTAGAATAAATAGTCGATCTATCTGTCATATCAGTTCCAGCAGGAACTATGATCTGAGCTCTATCTGGTTCTTGCGACAGGTAAATTTGATTTTTATTTATCTTTCTACCTTGTTCCAATAATCTTAGCCCCGTAAAATCCTCATTGAACGTATAAATATCAACCTTTTCTATTCCGGTCCATTCTCTCGGGAAATACCATATCCCCGTTCTTCCTTTCACCGAATAAGCCATTATTTCGAGATGATTTACCCAAAATACAGGGACAAATACATCATGCCCTTCTTTCATCAAATATCCATCTCTATATAAACGATGAACATTGTCATTATCCCATTTACTAACAACATTATCGGATAAAGTCAATGTTATCCCTAATGTGTCCCTAGTTTCATACTTTAATCTCAACAATCGATTCAGATAAAAATAAACATATGTGTGATGTGAAAGTTCTCTCGCAACCTTGAATGGATCACGCTGAAATTGAGTATCTTCTAGTTGCACACTCGCCCCAAAAACTTGAAATCTTCGTTTTGTTAAATCTATCTGTCCCCCATACAACTCGTCATGAGTACCGTCTCTACCACCACATGCAATATAAGGAGCGACTTCCATTTGATTAATATTCAACGAAGCCCACCAATCCCATGTAACACCCAACGAACACACTCCATAAAGATTGGTATCGGCATATTCACCGATTAACTGAATACCATATTCGGTTTTCAAATACTCCGCAGCCTTCTTTATAGCCGATATCTGATCTTCTTTTGTCACATAATGATATAAACTAGGTGGATACTGTGTCTCATTATCGAAATATAGTACTCCGGTTTCTTTAACCAAAGGAACTTGTTCTATAAAAGCATCGATCCGTTGCTTAGTCACCCCAGCATTCCATTCATTTACCATATTGACGAAATAGCTCTGACGATTCCACCAAACATCGCCTTTCACCAAAGATCCATCGGCATTTCGACATAACAAATCTTTCTTCACATACATATCCCACATAGGCGAATCCATATAAGCGTCAAATGGATTTACATGGAAAGTACAATTCGTATTATATTTCTTCGCTTCATTCATCAGCCATAATAAAGCCTCCTTCCCCTTTAATCCGCCAGGCGCGTACAAAGTAGAATCAATTGGCATCCACCATGGATAAGTATGATCATGGCCTCCCTGTTGAAAACCACCCAATATCACAACTTTGGGTAGACCACGAGAAATGCAGTCTATCTGTTGCAAATATTTAGCGACCGCCCCCAAATCCAAATTATGATGATCATCTTCCAAAGCACATCGTAACATGATTTTAAACGTCAAAGTTTGAGATAAATCTCTCTTATATGGATAAAGCGGATACTGGTAATCTAGCCCAATCGGGTACATCGATAAGGGTGATAACAACAGTAAAGACAACAATAATATTTTTACAGATTTCATCTTTTTTATTTTAATAATTAATCATTTATAAAATTGGCATAATTCTACATCTAATTCATTCCCCAAAAACAGGATTATCTACATACGACCTTTTTCCTTAAAACCGACCTATCTGTTACAAGAGATACAATGCAAACTCCATTTTGACTTCCCAATTCGCCTTTATCCAAACAAACCCGCACTCGGTTATCAGAAACGTCAAATACCTTATCATATAATAAATTCCCTGCTATCGAATGTATCTGGATATGTACTTTTGGAGAAGTAAAAACATCAGCCTCGATTGTCAAATCATCTCGAAATACAGAAGGATAACACCTCAGATTATCCTCCTTCCAACGAATATTCTCTTTACCTGATACCCCTTCTTCATCTATAAATACTGCACTACATACCGGATAATCGGGATTTCCGTATCCATCATAAAAGAAACGAGTAAACCGGAACTGTAAATGTCCCTTTACATTATATCTCAGATATATTCCCGACTGAAACGAATTGATTAATTTTGAATGCAATATTCGCTTTGTCACGGCATCGATAACATCAACTACCATTTGGCAATTTCTGTCTTTATAATCGGCAATATACAACGAAAGCATTCTTTTTTCAGCCGTTTGCACATCGATTATCTGATGTAACTTCGATGTCCGTACCGCCTCTATTCTTTTCCCATCTTCCTCAGGAGTCTGTAATGCTACCCGACGAGAACTATTTGTATTATACACATCGAGATTATCACCTATATATCCCAATTGAATACCATCTGACAACACTTTCGACGCTCCGAATACATCATAACCAAGGCTGCCATACTTGTCTTTCCAATCCCCCTGTGTCTCATAATCTTCCCCTAAAAAATCGATCTCTCCAGAAGCCGGATTATCATAAATCGTTCCGTCATGAACATCGGTTCCAGCAGGGACCAATATTTGGGCCACTCCAGCTTCAAGATTCAAATCGATTTGATTATCTGTAATTGCAATATTCGAATCTTTTAATTCAAGGTCATAATAAGAAGAATTAAACTCATATATATCAACAGACTCTATACCTTTCCATTCTCTCGGCAAACTCCACTTACCCCGTCTTCCTTGATATGAATACGCCATAATTTCAAGATGATTTACCCAATATACCGGAATAAACACATCATAATTTTCTTTCATGAGTTTTCTATCCCGATATAGTCTATGAACATTATCACCTTCCCATTTGCTATCCACACTATCCGAGAGAGAAAGAGTCATTTCATATCCATTTGTGCTTAAATTTTGTCTCAATAAACGATTCATATAAAAATAGGGCAAAGTATGATGTGTAAACTCCCTTACCACTTTCGAAACATCTTGTTGAAATTGAATATCCTCTAACTGGATACTCGAACCAAAAACTTGTAATCTCCGTTTACTGATATCATTAGTAGCACCTAATAAATCATCGTGACATATATTACGTCCTCCACAAGCTACATATGCTGGAACCTCCATCTGATCGATATTTAAAGAGGCATTCCAATCCCACGTTACACCTAAACAATCAAACCCATACAAATTCACATCTGCGTACTCTCCTATCAACTGTATATTATACTGTTCCTTTAAATATTCAGCAGCTTTTTTTATTGCAGTTATCTGGTCGGCACGAGTCACCCGATGTTTAGGACTGGCCGGATATTGAGTCAAATTATCGAAATATAAAACTCCGGTTTCTTTAACCAAAGGTAATTCATTTAAAAATGCATCTATACGTTGCTTTGTCACCCCAGCATTCCATTCATTTACCATATTGACAAAATAGCTTTGGCGATCCCACCAAATATCACCCTTTACCAAAGAACCGTCTGTATTTCTGCACAACAAGTCATTTTCTTCATAAAAATTCCATTTTTCTGAATCCATATATGCATCAAACGGGTTCACATGGAAAGTACAAGTCGTATTATATTTTTTAGCCTCTTCCATCAACCATATCAAAGCTTCTTTCCCTTTCCTACGACCCGGAGCTGTAAAACTATCATCTACCGGAGCCCACCACGGATAAGTATGATCATGTCCATTCTGCTGGAAACCTCCTAACACGACGATCTTGGGAATTCCTCTTGTAATACAATCTATTTGCCTTAAATAATTAGCAACCAAAGACATATCCAAATTGGATATTTGATCAGGAAGAGCACAACGTAACATGACTTTAAAAGTCAATGTCTGAGACAAATCTTTCGAATAAGGATATAACGGATAATTGTATGTTAGCCCAGCCGAATTAACTTGTGATAAAAACAACGAAAGCCCGACAAAAAAGCCGACTACAATAAATTTCAATTTATTCATAATTAAACAATTACATAAAATACAAAACCTGTGTCACAGAGACACTTTCACTCAATGACACAGGTTACAAAAACGAACTTATCTCTTAACTATACGCGATGTTACCACAATCGCCCCATTATGAAGTGATACAAGATAAGTTCCATTTCCCAAATCAGAGAAGTTCAACAAATTATCTCCGACACCTAAATTTATCCTTTTTACCAATGATCCATCAATAGAATAAACACAAAGCGTACTTGTTCCGGCAAAAGGATTCGTTACGACCAATTGTCCGGTAGTCACCGATGGATACACATTCAACTGAGCTTGTTCCACAGCATCGATACCCGATCCGTCTCTATATTCAACAGCTCCTATTGATGGGGATGCTGGACGCATTCTTCCTGTTTGGTCCTCTGTATTGGAAGAATTCGGAGATCCGTTTCCTACGGCAGGATTATTTTCACCCGTTAATAAATGAACATACTGCCCATCTACTTCTGCAATAGGAGCTAAATAAGTACCAACTGTGAATGGACTATCCAACGGATAGAACCGGCCCTCACCATATCGAGTATCGTCCCAAATACAATAGTTACGCACAAAAGAACCAAAAACAGTACCATAATCAACATCTTTATCTCCATTTTCCACGTAAATACAATTATCAAAATCTATTGTCGCAGTTCCTCCCGATATATACATGGCATTCTGTCCATCAGCCGAAGAATTACCTACAATCGTACAGTCATAGATACTGATAGATGAAGCTCCTTCCCAACTACCATCAATAATACCGCCATTCGTCGGAGAAGAATTACCACTAATCGTCATATTTTGACACGTATAAGCTGCTCCCTGAAAAGCAATCGCTGTGCCTGTATTATTTACAATGGAAACATTTTTCATTAAACCGCTCGATCCCCAACCTATACCGGCGATAGATTTTCCAGAATTTCCTGTAGCATAGCAATTGGTTACATTTATTTCTTCACCCATTTGAACTTTAAAAATAACCCCATTCTGCCCGGCTGCACTTTTATTATTCGTATATATACAATTACTTATAGCCCCTACGCTTCCATCGAACCAACCTCCGGGATGAGCGTTAATTTCATTGCCGTTAAAAACACAGTCGGTAATTGTAAACGTACCATCTAAACGAACTGCTCCAGCTCCACCTCCTGTATTTTTATCGAATGTACAACCTTCTACTACACAGTTCGATGATTTATTCGAATAAACGCCGACTCCGTCCCAACCATCGTTCTCTATAAAATCACAATTCCTAACAGTCATTTCACTTCCGGCATCTTGTCCTTCTGCATAACATAATATACCAGCCCCATTACTACTACATGAATTTCCTTTAAATGTACTTTCTGTTGCATTGACTATCATACTTCCAAAACATGCTATCGCACCTCCACTACCTCCAAAATTTCCCTCGAAAGTACTGTTTTCTACATCTACGTCCCAATTATTGGTGAGGACTCCTCCCCCGTTCTGGCCACTTATATTATTAAAGAACGAGCAACTAGTCAAAGTTAATTTGGGATTTGCTGACTGATCGGGTTTCTGCAACTTAATAGCACCACCCCATTTTGCTTTGAATCCATCAAATACACAATTTATAAGTGTTAATCCACTTCCAGCAGGAGAAGTTGCATCGGGAATCGGAGTACCACCCAAAACAACTATCGCCCCGGCACCGCCAGAAAAATCACCCATATAATCGTTATCAGGTCCCGACATCCGCCCCGTAGCGTGACGGAAAATAAAGCCATCAACTACGATATCCTGCTCGCCCAATAAACCATAAGCAATCGTATAGACCGTATCGGTATCATTAATAGCACCATCTAATATAGTCTCATTTTCTTGTACATTCCGTTCCGCTCCTCCGGTAGATGGATAACCGCCTAAAACCGTAACACCGCCTGACAACTTAAACCGCTTCTCTATATTGAGTGCGGTAGAATTACCCTTGTAATCTACTGTTGGTTTATAAACTCCGGCTCCGACATGAACCGTCGTCCCGGCAGAAGCATTATAGAGAACTTCTCCCAGGTCGTTTTTTGCATTAGCCCAATCACTACCACTACCATTTCCTGCTCCGGAAACCGTAACATACACGTCTGTCGCAAATACATTCATTGCAACAAGACTCAATGACGAAATCAGTAATTTTACCTTTTTCATGATAAATCTTATTTTTAAGGATTAATATTAAATTATTAAAATCATTCAATTGATTCGGGAAATTATGGCAGACCAACCTCCACCCGGAGCCATCGTTACTTTCAATTTTTTCCCGGACACGATATTTTGTTCCTCTATTTTGTAATCGTTCCCGTTCCTGTCGGCATTTATCCCGTCCTTGAAAATTTCAGCTTTCCACAATCCCTGGCTTAAAAAAGAGAAATCCAAAGATATTTCCCGTTTATCCCAATTCGTGATAGCTCCAACATACCACTTATCACCTTTCCTTCTCGCAACCGCCGCATATTCACCGACTTTCCCCGCAAGGGAAACGGTTTCATCAAATACCGTAGGAAGTTGTGCTATATAATCGGTTGTCTCCTGTTCTTTTCTATAATTGTTAGGGCTATCGGCCATCATAACCAACGGAGCTTCAAACACTACATACAAAGCAACTTGATGCGCACGTGTACCTTGACTCATAGGTGTTCCCCAAATGCCTTTATAGCTTTCCCTGTTAGCATTGACCATCGCCCCCGGCGTATAATCGACCGGCCCAGCCAGCATCCTCAAATAAGGTATGGTCACATCATTTCGAGGCATATCAGGATAATCCCCTTTCAAATATTCCAGACCATAAACGCCCTCAAAATTGATAACATTCGGGTAAGTCCTCTGTAATCCCGTAGGCTTATAACACCCATGCAAATCAATAAGCAAATGATATTCAGCTGCTTTCTTCGCCAACCGTGTGCAAAAATTCACTACACGTTGGTCGTCCCTATCCATGAAATCCACCTTGAAACCTTTCACTCCAAGGTCGGAATAGTGTTTCAACGCTTCGTCCATCTTTTGGTCCAAAGGCAACCACCCTGCCCACAACAAAATAGAGACATTTTTCCGCTTCGCATATTCAATGATTTCGGGAAGATCGATATCCTCTACGGGAGTCATAATATCGGTACTCATTGCCCACCCTTCATCTAATAACACATATTCTATTTTATTTTCAGAAGCGAAGTCAATAAAATATTTATAAGTTTCAGTGTTTACTCCCGCTCTAAAATCTACGCCATATATGTTCCATGCACACCAATAATCCCACGCCAGTTTACCCGGTTTTATCCAAGAGGTATCGTCTATCTGGCAAGGCGTCGCCAGCTTATACACCATATCGCTGTTCAACAAGTCTTTATCCTCCTCGGCAATAATCACGGCTCTCCACGGATAAAACCGCTTCCCGGTGGTCTCGGCCAAATAATCGGCTCTCTCCTCGACGAGCGCTTGCAGGTTGTTATGACCGCCTTGAACTTCCTTCGTCACAAACGGTGCGAAATCGCCCGACAATCGGGTGTCGCCCGTCTTCCTCAAAAACATACCCGGATAGTCGACCAAATCGGCATCGGTAATAACCACCTTTATACCATTGGGCATTCCCACGAGAATGGGGGCGAAAGCCGGCCAAAAATCGGACATCTCTTTCAGCTTGATAGACTGATACTCATTTTCAAAAGACTGGAAATAGACATCTCGCTCATTGGCTCTCACATAGCCTACCGTCACATCGTGGTTTTCTCCGGCAAAGCAAAACTCTGCTTTCTCGACCTGCACGACTACCGGGATTTTCGACTTGAAATTCGTTTCCCACCGATAAGCGATTCCGTCGTCATAAGCCCTGAAATACAAGGCATAATTCCGGAACTGCATTTTCAACTCGTTATAACGGTCGGCCACCTTCTTCTTTTTATAAAGAACCGCGTCGATTGTTTCATCGACGTTCTCGACCGTCGATTTTCTCAATTTGGGATTGCGCCCTATCACCTCCCCGTCGCGGAAGGTCATTGAAATTTCAGACGGGGCTATAATCTCGGTATCGGCGCAACGGGCACTCCACGAAATCACGGAGTCGATGCTCACCGTAACCGATATTTTACCATTCGGCGAATCCACAAACAACTCTTTCGCCCCCACGCTCATGGGGAAAAATGCCAGCATGGCAAGTCCTATCGATAATACTTTCTTCATGATTATTCCTTATAATTGATTTTCCACTCCGACGGTTCCCCACTTAGACGGTTTCGAACCCATCACAAACTCCAATGTCCCGCCATTGGCAATATCGGTATGCTTGAACGAGCATGCGTCCAACGGCTCCCCGTTCAGTTTTACCGACTGAACATAGATATTTTTTTCGCTGGCTTTCTTCGCCTTAATCAACAAATCCTTCCCGTTTTCCAAGTGGATAACAGCCTCCTCAAACGTGGGACTGGATATCAAGTACAAATCCTGCCCAGTATTGGGATAGAAACCAAGAGCATGGAAAACATACCACGACGACATGGAGCCCGAATCGTCATTACCGGGGATTCCCTCCTTGGTCGTATTGTAACGCTCTTTCAGCGTCTTCCGCACAACCTCGGCCGTTTTATCGGGTCGACCCACATAATTATAGAGTGTAGGTGTCAGGAATCCCGGTTCGTTCGAGATTTGGAACAATCCCATATACCACCGCTGATCCCATTTCTCATGAGAAAAATAAGTATCCAACCGCCGGGTGAACTGTTCTTTCCCCCCGCATTTCTCGATGAGACCGTTTACGTCGTGCGGAACATAGAAAGACAATTCCCACGAAAATGTCTCATATACAAAATCGGGCCATGTCCCGCCTTGAAAAACCGAATAATCATCTTCGCTCCACCAAGAGCCGTCGCTATGACGGGGCCAGACAAACCCCTTAAAGCCCAAACTCTCCACATCGGGATTCCACAGATTTTGCCAATTCCGAGAGCGCTCCATATACTTTTGGGCGATTTCTTTTTCATTCAACCCACGAGCCAACGTAGCAATGGCGTAGTCGCAATTGGCATACTCCATGGTGCGAGTCCCGGCACGTTCGAATTTTGTCGACACAAAACCTTTCTCGTTATAATCGCTTATACCGCCGCGGCCCTCTTTCCGCTCGTCACCGCCGGGAGCCACTTCGGCGTTCTTGATCATCGCCTCCAACGCCAACTCGTAATCGACGCCTCTCAAACCCTTCACATAGGCGTCGGCAAAAAGCATATCGACATTCGACCCGCCTTGCACCCGGCCATTGTCATCGCCGCTCCTCGCATCGGGGGCGTATCCCTCGTGCCGGTATATATCCAGCAAAGAGCGCAGCATATCTACCTGTTTAGAAGGAGTCAACAACGTGAATAAAGGGTGAGTAGCCCTAAACGTATCCCAAATGCAATAGAAATCATCGTAATACGGTTCGTCCGATATCCATTTCGAATTTTCCCCGGTCTTGTCCACCGGCTGCAAATAGCTGTGATACAAAGCTGTATAGAAAATCTTTTTTTGCTCGTCACTGCCCTTGACCTCTATTTTGTTCAATATCTCGTTCCAACGGGCCACACAAGCGGCTCTCACCTCGTCGAAATTCCACGATTCCATTTCGGCCAAGTTCATGCGAGCCTTCCCAGTACTCAAATAAGAGATACCCACTTTGACCGTTATTTTTTGCCGGTCGGAGGTACGATAGGCGAAATAGGCGCCGGTAGGCTCATTGGTATCATATTGTTCCTTTTTCCCCGGCTCGATACGGTCGCTTTTCCATGTGCCGCACCCATCGGACGGCGTGTCGAACACCGCATAGAAATAAACCGTATAGGGATCGCCTATATTCCAGCCTCCTCTTATCCGGGTATATCCCTCCATCTCGGTATCCGAGATAATCCGCACCTCCGAGCCTACCAGATATTGCCGCTCATGGGAAGACAGGAAACTGCCCAAATCGACAATGATTTTAGACTCGTCGCTTGCTGGGAAAGTATATTCGTGCATGGCGCTCCGCTGCAAAGCTGTCAACCTCGCCGACGTACCGTACCTCGCCAAATCCACGCCATACAGTCCCAGCCCCACATGCTCGTTCTCGCGGGGAGACGAATAATCGCGTGTATCCAGTGCTCCGGTTATCGGGGCGAACAATATATTTCCATACTTGCAGCCTCCTCCCGTGCCACTCACATGTACATTGCTGAACCCATGTATGTTCCCATCGCGGTCCCAACCGGCGTTCCAATCTTTTCCACCGCAATCGGGGCCTACCTTCACCATACCGAACGGGACACAAGGGCCGGGAAATACATTCCCGCCGCCGTCGACTCCGATAAACGGGTCGACATATTGCGAGAGATCGGTCGTTGCGTTTCCTTTGAGCGATGCGGCTACCGTCAAAACAGCCGCAATCGCTATACTAAAATACCTGTTCATAAAGATTCTGATTTTTTTATTCGATTTCCATTAACGGGTCTAACTCTAAATTGGGGTTAAGCTCGACTTCCCGGCTCGGGATAGGCCAAACATATTGGTCGGAAGTGAACGTGGTACGTTGTCTCACTTTGACATGCCCAGCCCATTTACCGCTTTCCATAACCTGATAGCCGCCTACATTGTCCAGTTTCATACCCACGATCCAACCGTCCTCGGCATTCAATACATCTTCGGCGATTCCCCAACGGCGAATATCGAAGAAACGGGCTCCTTCAAAAGCCAGCTCTACACGGCGTTCGTTCCTGATACGCTCGCGCATCTCGTCTTTACTCAAATTGTTGGGGAAATCGGGCATTCCCACACGCCACCGCGTCATACCCGAGTAATTCCTTATCTTGGCATCGTCCGACGGCGAGTTGGCCAATTCATTACGAGCCTCGGCCGCATCCAAATAAACCTCGGCCAAACGGATTAACGGGAAATCATGCCCGGTATCCCACACTCCTATCAAACTAGGATCTACATATTTCTTCCACCCATATCCCGTCGGAGAGCCATTGTGTTGGTCCATCTTATCTCCACTCGTACTCCCGGGCTGACTATTATACTCACTACCAGCTAAGGTCGTTCCTCCTGTACCAGTATAATAAATAGAAGCGGCCAAACGAGGATCTCTATTCACATACGGATCGTCAGGATTATAATTCGAACGAGGATCGTCAATCGGATAAGCTTCGCTATTACTTACCTTAACTTCATATGCATCGACCATAGATTGGGTAGGAATCCATGAATTCCAACCTCCATCACTAATACAAGCAATCTTCACCGTAAAGCCATAAAGAGCGCGCTCTGCACTTGTAAACTGAGAATCGTAAATTATTTCTCCACTACCTACACTCGCAGCGTCGTCATAAAAAAGTTTTCTATAACTTTCACCGGTCAATTGATTATTAGGAGTATAAAGAGATTTACCAGATTTTGTAATAACAGAATCCGTTGCATCCCGAGCCTGTTCCCAATACCATTTCTGGTCGGGGGAAGATTTGCGATAATCTCCAGCCATAAACATGCAAATCCGGCTTTTCAACGCAAATGCAGCCCAACGCGTTACTCGTCCATCGTCTTCCTCATTTGTATAAGAAGACGGAAGATTTGCCGCAGCGTAATCCAAATCACTTATTATCTGTTTGGCAATCGCATATTTATCTGTTCTCCGAATAGAAGATGCCTCCTGTATCGTCAATGGATGATCGACCCATGGAACATCTCCAAATTGAGCTATCAAGTAATAATAAGCATACGCACGTTGAAACAAGACCTCTGCCGTATAGCGATTTTTTAAAATCGGATCCATATTTACATTCCCGATATTCACGAGAAAATCGGCACAACGTCTTATCGTAACATATCTTCTATTCCATAATTCCTGTAACGCGGCATGGTTCGCTTCGAACGCATTCAATGCAATTTGTTGAAAATTACCAAACTGATTGCTGTGTTGAGGATAGGTATTATCGCTTGCCGCATCCAAGAAAAGTAAATCGCAACCATACGTATCGCTCTGAGGGAAGGTATTACTATAAGTAGCATTCACTGCACGAAGAGCATCTTCTGCCGTATTCCAATAATTATCTACTGTAACTTTATCATTCGGATATAAATCCAATCCATCGGTACAACTAAAAACAGGAAGCAAACCGATGATCATAAAATAATATATATAGCGTTTCATAACTAAATGTATCTAATGTATTATAGAACAATCAATTTTTACCTATAGTAAGCTCCACTCCAAAGGTGAATGATCTCAACTGTGGATAATATGCTCCTCCCGAAGGACCCTCCGGATCCACATACGGATAAGAAGTCAAAGTGAACAAGTTATTGGCAGATATACTAAACCGAACCTTCTCAAAACATATTTTTCTCGTCCAATTTTTAGGAAGAGTGTATCCCAACTGTAAATTTTTCAATCGTAAATAAGCTGCGCTTTTTACATAGAAATCAGATATCTCGTAATTATTTTGTTGCCCGTTTACATATCGAGGTAATTTTGCATGAGCCAAATTTTCTTGTACCGATCGCTCTGGGTTCCAGCGATCCTCCAATAAGCTCTTTGAAGTAGGATTTAATACAATACCCCCATAAATAAACTCATCTCGTTTACCTACCCCTTGAAAAAATACTCTGAAATCAAATCCCTTGTACTCTCCTGAGAAATCCAGTCCAAACATATATCTCGGAGCACTCCAACCTATATCGGTTTTATCATAACTATCAATTTTTCCATCAGGAACTCCATTAGGCCCAGACAAATCGGCATACTTCAAATCGCCAACTTTTATTTGAGAGGCGTACCCCTCGGGCTTCGGACTGTTTTGTATCTCTTCTTCCGAGGTGAAAAAACCTAAGCATTTATATCCATACAGAGTATTCAAAGGTTTGCCCTCCGCTATTACCGTACGATCATATATATGAGGTCCGGTTCCTTTCAAATCCAAAACCTCATTCATTTGATCCGAAAAAGATAGAGTGACCCCATAATTAAACTCATTAACTTTATCCCTCCACGTTAACTGTAACTCATGCCCCCAACTTGCCATAACACCGGCATTTTGGACAGAAACCGGAATACCGATAACACCAGACACAGGCAAATCCAACAATATGCCATCGGTCTTCTTTCGATACCAGTCATAAGCACCGATCAGCCTATTATTGAACAAATTAAAATCTACCCCTATATCGAGCATAGTAGAAGTCTCCCACCCCAAATCGTAATTCGGTAAAATATTTAAATAAGAACCCGGGACCCATTGATGTCCGAACATATATTCTTTCGGATTATTAGCCATTACATTTGCATACTGATAAAGACTTATGGTTTGATTTCCCAATTGTCCGTAAGATGCCCTAAGTTTCAAATTATCTACCACAGTTCTTATCGGCTCCATAAATTTTTCTTCCGATATTCTCCAACCTATTGACCCCGAAGGGAAAAGTGTATATTGATGTCCTGGCGCCAAACGTGACGAGCCATCGTACCGAAGATTAAACTCTAAAAAATAACGACTATCAAAATCATAGTTGGCCCGGCCAAAATAGGAATACATTCTCCACTCGTCAGAATTTCCCCAATTATCTTTCAAATCGCCAGTACCGGTCGCACCATCTATTTCCTCCAAATTATTATCAGGAATATTCTTCCTATTAGCTCCTACCCAATGGCTTTTATAATGTTCATCTGTAAAACCCGCTAGTACTTTAAAAAAATGATTTTGTATTTTTTTCTCATATTCAAGTGTGGTCTGTAAAGTAGTCTGGCTTCTTTCTGTCATTGAACGACTCACACTATTCGGATCATTACTATATTTATGGCTACCATCTTCATTAACAAATGTAATAGTTTTGTAAATACTAGAACTACCTACCTCCCATAAATTCCACGAAAACTGAGCCTTCGCACGAAGTCCGGGAATAATCTCCCAATTCGCCATACCATTCATAAGAAGATTATTATCATAACTTTTGGTATGTCCTCCCTCTGTAATCCAAGCAACCGGGTTCGTATCTTCATTGTTTAAATGTCCCCAATCTCCATTCGCCCGCTTAACTGGTAAATAAGGAGGCATATTTAAAACAGCTTCAAAAAAATCGCTATAATGATCAGGCTCTTTACTATTGCTTCTGTAATAGGATACACCGGCCATAACGTCAAAATTATCCACAATCTGAGTACTTACATTGGCTCTGGCATTATATTTGGAAAAATCGGTAAACTGAACCAACCCTTGTTGCGAAGTATAACCGCCAGAAATCATATAAGCAGATTTTGCAGATCCACCACTTACCCGCACATTGGCTTGATGCATACTGTCATTGGACTTTACTGCCGATTTCCACCAATTCGTATTAGCATAATAATCCGGGTTACTGCCATCTCGCATCATTTGTATTTCTTCATCGGTATATAAAGGATTTCCACCAGCCTGAACGTAAGACTCATTAACCAACATAGCATAATCCCACGAATTATTTAACTCAGGGACTTTTGTCGGAGTCTGCATTGAGGCTGTATATGAAATATCTACCGTCGGATTTTTATCCTTATTACCCTTCTTTGTTGTTACCAATAAAACACCATTGGATGCCCTCGATCCATAAATAGCTGCAGAAGAAGCATCTTTCAAAACAGAAACAGATTCCACATCAGTGGAGCTCAATGCATAAAAGTCCCCCAATCCGGCCGGAACACCATCTATAATAACCAATGGTTCGGTAGAACTCATAGTTCCTATTGCACGAATATTCAGCGAAGGAGTAGATCCAGGTTTACCTCCATTATCCGTGATAATCAATCCGGGAACCGTTCCTTGAAGAGAATAAGCTATATTAGAAACCGGGACTTGCTCAATCGTTTTCGAAGAAATAACATCAATCGCACCTGTCACACTGGACTTTTTCTGTGTACCATAAGCCACTACAACGACCTCGTCCAGCACAACGGGACGAATATCTATGCGCAACGACGTACGACCGTTGATTTCCACCTCCTCTTTATTATATCCCACATATGAAACCTCCAAGACACCATCGGCTGGAGCATTGATAGAAAATTTTCCATCGATATTCGAAACAGTACCCACATTAGCACCTTTCACAACGATATTAGCTCCAATTACAGGAACTTCTGTTTCGTCATAAACAATCCCCTTGACAGTCACCTGCTCACGACTGCTTTTACCTAAGTTCGGACGCTTATCGAAAACAACAATCGATTTATCCGATACTATATTATAATCCAAACCCTTGTTTTTAAAAACTTCGTCTAAAACTTCTGGAACACTCTTATTCTTGACTGAGATAGAAACATCATTACTCTCGTCAAGCACTACATTTCTATAAGCAAACCTGTACGAAGTTTGTTTTTCAACAATAGAAAATAACTCTTTTAGAGTTGCATTTTTCAGCTCAATAGTCACTCTTTGACTCTGAGCAGCCAGCATACCTACATTACCTATAAAAAAGAATAATAAGATAAACTGTCTTAATCGATGTTTTATGATTTTTTTCATAAACCTTGAATTGTTTTTTATGGTTTTTCTTAATATTTATATAGAAAGACAACACGCTAATAAAAAAGTACTTTTAAAAAAGCATGTTTAAAAACATGTTTTACCAGAAGAAAAAAAATATCCAAAACAAATATTATACTTTATTCTTGCGTTGTAATCAAGTTCTAGTATTGGTCGAGACTCCTATCTCATTAATGGTATTATTTTTACATATAAATATTTACAATATTTCGAGTTTATACTAAAAAGAGAATACCCGATTCAAAAATTTGAATCGGGTATTCTCTTCATTTCGTAGTTCCTAAAAAGGAACTATCAAAACAGAGGAGCATAAGTAACAATATCCGAACGAATCGAAACTTTCCAAGAATTATTTCTTGGAAAAATAAATATCTTTCGCATCGACACAATAATCCATGTGATAAGAATATTTCAATATTTCCAATGCATTAAGCAAATCGTTAGAAGGCACTTTTCCAGTAAACAAATCACTGTCTATATTTAACCCCTTTATATGAATACTAATATTATAATTTTCTTCAAGAGCTACTATTACATTCTCCAACTGTTCGTCAATAAAAACTAGTTCGTTATTTTTCCATACAGATGCATCCTCCGGCCTCTTCTCTTCTAATACTAATATACTACCGTCTTGACAATTCAATACAGCCTTTTGGTTAGGTAACAACTTCTTCTCTTCCTTTCGAGATGATACTAATATCTCTCCCTCTTCCAATGTAACCTCCATAGTTTCATTTCCAGCATATGCATGTAAATTGAATTTAGTCCCCAATACTCTTACGGTTAAATCCTTTGTAGTAATAACAAATGGAACTGATTTATTTTTAGCTACATTAAAATAGGCTTCTCCATTAAAATCCACACATCGCTCATCTCGATTAAAATCTTTGGGAGAATATGTCAAGGAACTATTCGAATTCATCGTCACCTTAGTCCCGTCTGGCAAAGTCAAGTTAGCATGTTCTTCCGCAAATGTAGAAAATAAAACTTCCCCACTTGACAAAGAACGCGTTTCTTGATAAAAATAAAATGTAGCAAAAACAAAGATTGGAAGTAGGATTGCAGCTGCTATTCGTCCCCACGATATCAACATTTTAGTACGATATTTTGGAAAAATGCTTTTATCTACTTTGCGTTTTAGTATAGCTAAACGTTCAGCAGAAACGGAACTATCATCTAGTATATCCTCTTGCCAGCCTTTAAATAACCGATCTTCGAGTTGCCCGTCCGACATTTCTCTTACCTTCCTTTGAAGTTCCTCCAATTCTTTCGGAGTCAGACAATTTCTTTTATACTTTTCTTCTAAATAATCCATATAACTCGCTCTGTTTATATAAAGACAACAAAAACGTCTTTTTATATCAATATTTCAATTATTTTAACACAAAGGAAAGAATTAAAACAAGACTTTTCTTCAATATTTCCTTTAAAACCTTCAATCCGGCTGAAAGAGCATTCTTTACGGTTTGTTCTTTAAGTCTAAGTTTTACAGCCGTCTCTTTAACAGACATCTGGTTTAATTTGACACACTCAATCACTTCCCTCTGAGTACTAGACAAATTTTTCATAGCCTTTTTCAGAGATTTACAGAAATCGTCATATTCCACAATAGCTGAAGTATCGCTCACAGAACATTGTTCTTCATTATAATAATTCACATATTCTTCAAAAACATATGAATTAATTCGTGATTTATACCTATTGATAATCTGATTCTTTGCTATTTTAAAAATAAAAGCGCTGAGGTGCTCGCCATGTATAATACTATGTCTATTTATCCATAATTTAATAAATACATCTTGTACAATTTCTTCGGTATCTTCTCTCGACTTAACATACTGCATACAATATGCATATAACCGAGCCGAATACATATTATATATTCTATTAAATGCATCTTGAGATTCCTGTTTTAATTGATATACAAGTTCCTCCTCATTCATAGTATAACCAAATTACAGCCTCCTCTTAATCTGTATTTTCAATCCTTCATGCTGCTCTATAAAAACTATCCTTTCGAATCACAACACTATAATTGTACAATCTCTATTTATAAATATCATTGGTCTTATTTAGCGAAGATAGTTATTTTCATAAAGATAAATATGTACCCAACTGTTAAAATTTTTCTAATATCAAACTCTAAAAATTTTACGCTCACATTGAATCATTAGCAGAAATACAAAACAACTATTTAATACACAATATTTTATAAACTAAAAAATCAAAATATTTTATTAAACAAAAAGCCAACTTTTGAAGTTGGCTTTTTGTTTTCCTTTCTAAAAATTAGACCGTCTATTCTAACATATCATTAGGAGCAATAGGTATATACGGACCATCTTTCACCTCAAAAATAACAGTACCAGCACATAACACCTCAATTGTATGCCATTGTCCCCGGGGTATGTTTACCCCATAAGTACCCTCCGCCGGGTCGAGTTCATAGCGGTTAATTTCCTTCTTATCGTCATCGTAAAAGAGAACTCTCATACGCCCTCGCAACAATACATAAGTTTCGGCCGTATGCCTATGACGATGTATCGGTAAAACGGTTCCCGGTTCAAGGGCATTAAGCAGACGTTGCGAAGGAGACGACAACGATTCGTGAAAGTTATAATTCATACGCAATCTAGGACTTTCCTTTGCAGCCTTTGTCACCCTATCGAGTAAAACATGATCTATTAATATCTCAGACATTACTTCGTTCTCCCTTCTCAATAATTTCGAATAAATTGTTCATACATTTTTCTTTCTTAAAATGCCGCTGGTAATAATTATATCCGTTTCTACCCTTTTCTTCCAATTCTTGATTTGAATAATTCGAAATGGAAAGGACTAAACGAACCATCTTGTCAATAGAATCTGCACCTGTATAATATCCGCAACGAGCATTCTTTACAACCGTTTGTACTTCACCATTCGCCATGACTAAAATAGGTTTGGAACTGAGCATATAAGCCTGTATCTTCGCTGGTAACGTCACATTGAATGCGCTATTGTCACAAAGAGGAAGCAACATAATATCGGCTTTTCTGAAAAATGCCGGCATATATTCAATGGGATAACGGTCATAAAAATGTACAGTATCACCCATCTCCCGACTCTGAACGAACGACATAACCCATTTTTTCTTTCGCCCGTCACCGATAAAAATCCACTGTATATGTTTATTATTTTTCAAACGTTCGGCTACTCTCATCACATTTTCAAGATTCTGCGCCTCGCCCAAATTTCCGGCAAACATAATTTTAAAACCATCTGGCAAATGTGGCAGTTCATCGTCATCAACAGTACATTCTCGAAGTTCATCTTCGCCCCAATTGGGTAAATCTTCTATACAATCATTTTTTACCCCTCGTTGCTGTAACAATGTCCTCACACCCGATGCCGCTATGAAAATTTTGCGACAATGCCGATAAATGTAGCGCATAATACGATCAACTATCTTAATGATATATTTATTAGTTATACCTCCGGCAGCCAAACTTTCTGGCCAAACATCAAGTAACCAGAAATAAATAGGAATTCGTCGTATTTTTTTCGCAAGCACTGCCGGTATACCGATAAATGCCGGGGACAATTCCTGCACAAAAATAAAGTCGAATCTCTTACGACAAACGATACTTAATGTGTATATACAAGAAAATAATAAACTCGATAAATAATTGAACACCATTCTTATCGCCCTACCGTCTCCTCGAGGAATCACCGGCACACGAATGACATTTACTCCATTGACGACTTCTCTCCGCCTGCTCCGCAATCCATATCCCTCGTAAAAATGGCCCTGAGGATAATTGGGAATACATGTAATTACAGTAACTTCATATCCTCGTTTTACCATTTCAAAAGCGATATCGTTACCTCGAAAAACTTCGGGATAAAAATAATTGGTCAAAAACAAGCATCGTTTACCTTTCACCCCAGACGACTCTTTTGACATAATCGGTATAAGAAAGAATAATTCGCACGACTTTATCGCTAACATTCGGTATAGAGTAGTCTGCGACCGGACGAAAATTACGAGTTTCGAGATTCTGATTCTGCAATTCGGACAAACCCTGCATCACCCGTTCGGGATTAAGCCCTACCATCATCACTGAAGCTTCCTCCATCGCCTCGGGACGCTCGTGAGCTTCACGTATATTCAGAGCCTTAAAATTAAGAATAGACGACTCCTCGCTGATGGTTCCGCTATCCGAGATTACCGTTTTGGCATTAATTTGCAATTTATTATAATCGCTAAAACCCATCGGTTTCATCAACCGTATAAGTGGGTGAAATTCAACACTATCGATTTCTATTTTCTTGCGGGTACGGGGGTGTGTCGACACAATCACGGGAAAACCATACGTTTGAGCTATGTCGTTCAAAATCTTAACCAAATTCCCGAAGTTGCGTTCGCTCGATATATTCTCTTCCCGATGGGCCGACACGACAAAGTATTTGCCCTTCTCCAATCCCAGATTCTCTAAAATAGACGAGGCATTTATCTGAGGCAAATACCTGTTCAGCACCTCATACATGGGGCTTCCGGTTTTGACAACCCGATCGGAAGGGATTCCCTCGCTCAACAAATATTCACGGGCAATAGAGCTGTACGGCAAATTAATATCCGATATATGGTCGACAATCTTACGATTACTCTCTTCGGGAACACGCTGGTCGAAACAGCGATTTCCGGCCTCCATATGGAAAATAGGGATATGACGTTTCTTAGCCGCTATCGTACACAAGCAAGAATTCGTGTCGCCCAGTACAAGAAATGCATCCGGACGAACTTCTTCAAGAACCGGATCTATATTAATCAATATCTGTCCGGCAGTCGTCGTCGCATTATTACCTGCCGCATTCAAAAAATAATCAGGTTTCCGTAGACCTAAATCCTGAAAAAATATTTCGTTTAATTCATAATCGTAATTTTGTCCTGTGTGTACCAATACGTGCTCTATGGCGGGACTGGCATCTAACTTTTGCAATACACATGACAATCTGATTATTTCGGGTCTTGTCCCTACTACCGAAAGGACTTTCAATCGCTTCATAAATCTATATTTTGATTTTTTCACTCGTCTTTCACTACCGGTTCGAAATAAGTATCGCTATCGGTAGGATCATACCATTCGTTTATCCAAAACTGAGCATATAAAATCTCATCGCCGATATTCGATATATTATGTGTGTACCACACCGGCATATCCACATAAGCCGGTTCTTCCCCGTTAAGATAATAATCCAGTACTTCGTCTGTTCCAACCTTCCGGAGCTGAATTCTCGCTTTTCCCTTAATCACTACAAACCGCTCCATCTTGCGAGTGTGATAATGATTTCCCCTTGTAACACCAGGAACGGTGGTAGAAAAACTCACTTGGCCACCCACCCCGATTTTTACGGTCTCGACGAAACTACCTCGTACATCGGTATGTTGAACCAATTTCACCGGGAAATAGCTTTCCATATCAATATAGCTACGAAATGTATTAAACAAATTCATTTCATGGATATTATTCAAAGGAGGAATAATTCCCTGCTCGAAATACAATTTTTTGAAATTTTCAAACAAACCGAGAACTTCACTCACCTTCATCTCGAAATCGCAGGCTACATCGTCCCGCTCGACAAGCGAGGGTACGGTGCGACCTCCCATTTCCCTTATTTTATCACAAATATGACGGCATAAACTACCCACATAAATCAAATTTACCTCATTGTCTTGTAATACCGTGGGGGAGTCGCCGTGAGTCAATTTATACCCGAACGTGGCTATGAACGAATTATAATTAGGCTTCCCAAACGGACCGAAAACATTGGGAACTACCATTCCTGTAAAAGATGTCCCATTACGCACAGCCCATTCTTCCAACAATTTACGGCCATCACTCTTACTACGGCCATACTCATTATCCCGTTCCTCCTGTATACTCGACGAGAATAAGACATAAGGACGAGAATTTGTCGCTTCCATAGTCTCGATTAGCTGTTTTACCAATCGCATATTCGTCTCGTACAAAACATGCGCATCAGTATGACGGTTTACCGCCGCCAAATGTACAATAACATCACAACTCTCTACAAACGTATTCAGCCGTTCCACATCGGCAAAATAATCATCTTCGAATGGAACTCTCTCAAATTCTTCGGGATAAAGTCCCAACGCATTATATAAATGAGTACCGACAAACCCAGACTGCCCGGTAATGCCTACTTTTATCATAATTCTGTCCACTAATTGAGATTCAAATCTTCCCGTACGATATCCAGCTTCAGCAATAACTGTTTCATTTCTTCTACATCGAGCCTGTGAGTATTGTGCGAATGATAGTCTTCTATTTGAGAGACTACCTCACTACCTTCGACAAAAAATTTATCGTAATTCAAATCTCGACTATCGCATGGAATACGATAATAATTATCCATATCCTCTGCCCTCGCCATCTCCTCGCGAGTAACCAAAGTTTCATAGAGCTTCTCCCCATGCCGTGTACCGATAATTTTCACGGGAGTATCTTTGCCATACAATTCTTTCAACGCAGTCGCCAAAGTAACCAGTGTAGCCGCCGGAGCCTTCTGTACGAATAAATCGCCATTACGGCCATGCTCAAACGCATAAACTACCAAGTCGACAGCATCATCGAGCGTCATCATAAACCGTGTCATGTTGGGATCCGTGATCGTTATTACCGCATTGTTTTTCATCTGCTCGATCCATAGCGGAATCACAGATCCCCGACTCGCCATCACATTTCCATAACGAGTACAACAAATTGTCGTTGTCGCAGAATCACCCAACTGGCGTCCTTTGGCAATCGCCACTTTTTCCATCATGGCCTTACTTATTCCCATAGCATTGATGGGATAGGCCGCTTTATCGGTAGACAATACGACAACATTTTTCACACCATGCTCCACGGCCGAATCCAATACGTTCTCCGTGCCAAATACATTCGTACGTACAGCCTGCATAGGAAAAAATTCACATGAAGGGACCTGTTTCAAGGCAGCTGCCGAAAACACATAATCGACCCCACTCATAGCGCTATCCACACTACGTTTATCCCGCACGTCACCGATATAAAACTTAACCTTCGGGTTCTGTAATCGATGCCGCATATCGTCTTGTTTTTTCTCATCACGGCTAAATATGCGTATTTCACCGACATCGCTATCCAAAAACCGCTTTAACACAGCATTGCCAAAGGATCCTGTTCCTCCGGTAATAAGCAATATCTTATCTTTAAAAATAGACATGATTATTAATTTAAACTATAAAAAACGCTTCTGCTAAATATCTGCATATCCGATCTTACCATTTCTAAAAATCGATCACAATTTTTTTGAAATTGAATCGGGTCAAATGATCTGGCATAGATCATTATTTTACTATATATATCATCTTCAGAGGAAACAATAATTCCCAAATCATATTCTTTCACATATTCAGCCTGAATACCACCCGACGAAACAATCATCGGTTTTCTTCTCAACAAAGACAAATAAAATCTATTACTTATCAAATAACGGCTCAACGTATCATCAGGCAAAATTATGTTCATAAAATCACAGCCATCAACGATAGAAAATTCTTCCTTTTTCGGATAATAACCCGTAAATTTCACATTATTATATATCTTTTTCACCTCGTACTTTTTCAATAAATCATATGCAATACCCATACCCGAAAATTGAATCATTATTCGAGATTTATTCCCCAAATGATCCATTAGCATTTTATTCGTAATAAAATTTCTAAGTTGTCCGATAGTCAACACTTTAACATTTTCCACATCGATATCTCGGGCATTCACTATGTCCTCATCAAGAGATTTACGTCTTGCATTATGACATATTACGTAATCACATGCAGGTAACCACGACCTAAACCCCGGTGAAGAAAAACAATTCAATGCTGAATTATTTAATAAACGCCTAATTATGGGAACGGTATATTTAACCAACGGAGAATAATCACGTATATCAAATATATACTTCTTTTTATAATAACTTAATAAATAGTAAGACAGGAATACCGCATTAGCGATGGTAAATACTACAATCTGACTATAATCAGATTGTTTCAATATCCGTCTTACGAACCGAGAATAGCGAAAATAATCATAAATTTTACGAACGCAAGAGGCTGTCTCCTTCGCTATAATATCACAAGAATGTATCTTATAGGGGAACTCCTCATTCAATACACGTTTATCCCTATTCAACAAAATGACTTCGACATCAATATTCTTTTCCTTATATACATCTATATAATATTGTATATAAGGAGATTTTTCTACATTTGTAGCGAGAATCAACGCCACTTTCATTTTTTCATTATTTTTTTAAATAGGTATATATCACTGTTTCTATTTTTATCAACGGGGGGAGAAATGACAAACGACAGTTTTTACGCAAAAACCGCAATAGGATTCTCACGAATTTAATGTTATTGAAAAAATGACTGTCAGGACGTCGATATGTTATTATTAATTTATTTTGCGCTATTTGTTCAAACAAATTAAACCACAAAGGCATAATATTTTTTGGAGAAAATCGGCTCACCTGCTCTTTTGCTTGAATTCCCAATCGTTCATTAACCTCATCGTGAGTCAATAAGAACACAATTTTATCTGCAATTTCCTTGTATGAATGACATAAGTATCCTGTAACTTCATTTTCTATTGTATCGGGATAACCATTTTTTCCCAATGTAACAACCGGTAACCCCGCACAATTCATCTCAATTGCACCCATTCCAAAGGTCTCTGTGCGAGCTGACGGATTAACTACTCCAACTGACGACGACAAAAAAACTTCGTATTTTTCACCCCCTAAGATTCCTTGAAACGTGACAGATGGCAATAGTTCTCCTTCTTCCGACAAATACGGGAAAAACTCTTCTTCAAACGATTTATCCGCTATTCCCATTCTTCCCAAAGAGCAATTTCTAGAATAAAGATTTCCACCTCCTATCACCTGTAATCGTGCCATTGGAACCTTTTTCAAAATGTACTTCCACATTTTGGCTAATATCAAAAATCCCTTTTCTGGAATCAATGCTCCCAAATAAACAACCGTTTTACCGTCATTATCCCGCTTTTTTTCCCCTACCACATCGGGAACCATATTATATATAAACAAAGATTTATCACAAATGGGGTGATCTATATATCTATCATACTGCTGCCTACCTACAAAAACATTTGCAATAACAGACGGGCTCTTAGCAACCCAATCGGCATAATCCCCAAAATAAAAATTATGCCCCCAAATAACAATGCGATGCCGTAGTTTATCGATAAATCGAGCCAATTGTTGATCCTTATTATCCTTAATGATAATAAAATCATCACCTCGTCTTTTTGATTCGGTCAAACCCTCAAAAATATCTTCAACAAGAACCTTCTCTACACCTTGTGGGAAAAAACAGTCAGATGAACAATAAACTCTTACCCTATACGATTTCGGGTCAAAACGGAGTATATAATAAATCAAAAGTAAAAAGCAATATTGAGTTCCCCCCACTCCCGGATTTCCTAAGTCCGGACGGGAACAATCAACCCCGCTCAATCCTTTACCAAAAAAATAAAATCCAATATTCATAGAGCAACCATTCATAAAATAGATAATAGTTTTTTCATCTGAAGAAAATTATTCTTTTCATTCATGACATAACTCTGAGCCTCACTTGCTTTCCTTAAACATTCGGTATAATCCATTGAAAGTACTTCGGACATTTTATTAGCCATAGCCTCAATTGATTCGTCTTCGAAATAATACAAATATTTATCATATTCAGCTGGAATTCCGGGAAGTTTCGTCGTCAATACTGGAGTTCCTGACAATATATATTCCATTATTTTCGAAGGAAAAGAATATTGAGTATATTCATACGAACTCGGTCGTGGATTAATCAATAATGCAACCTGTTTCTGACGAGCCACAATTACGTCACGAGAGACTAATCCTTTATAAATTATACGATCATGTTTTGCTGCTAATTCGACCAATTCTGCTCTATAATCGCCATCTCCATATATCTCCAATATATAATCGGTATTATTCATTGCCAAGAAACTATCCAACAATTTTTTAATCCCATAAATTTTATGAATAGAGCCACTATACATACAGACCTTTTCCCTTCTCCTCCCCTTATTGGATTCACACTTTGCTCTCACATCAACCATACCCTCTATCACAACACTTGGTTTATGATTAGGATTCAAATCAGCATCCATGTAATTAGTCAATGTCACAAATGCATCCATTTGACGTATAATATATTCTTGCAAACTAGATTTTATTCGAGAAAGAAATCCCATCGACAAATAACGAGGCATATCTGTTACAAAAACCGTAACCCTGATATTAAAAAATATTTTACATAAAAAACAAGAAAGCAATAAAGTAAAATTAAGCCCATCACATAGAATAGCCGAATTATCCTTCCCTAATTTATTTTTCCATAATTTTATAAACCGTATAATCCTTAACAATAAATGTAAATACCCTCCCCTTTGCTTCCTAAAAAAATAGTTATATCCTATTCCCTCTTCCAAGACACAATGTCGTTCCCCTCTTTTTGAATGCCAATAACGATATGCTAAATTGTTAGATAACACATTTACTTTTACACCATTAGCCTTTAATCCCAATAACATCAACCGCATGAAATACTGGCCTTGTATTCCATAATATCGAGGCTGTGTTTTCAATATTTCAATCAATAATTTTTCATGAACCACAGATGCAACAAATAATATATTCATATCTGTCATCGCCAAATAAAAGATTCAAAAATAGTATGATATTCTATGAACGAATCTCTCCAAATTTCGGAATTGAAAAATGAGAAAAAGTCATAAATAGTGAAAAACATAATTATAAACAATGTTCCTGCCCGTACGATTCTATTATTGATCGTACGAATCATCAGTGGATAAGTTGCGATCATTGACACTTGCAAATACATACCTATCCGAGCAATAAGTTGAGCGATAAAACCTAACGGAACGAAAAGAAAAGAAAGGGCGGTTATTTTGAAAATCAATCCGTCCTTTCGATCTTGTCTTTTTTCATAATACAATATCATACTCATGATGATAATCTGATAAACAAAGCCTATTCCCGACTCTAATTTCGATTCTTCTTTTCCTTCTTCCAGATAATAGGTATATTTTCCCAAACCCGTTACAGAAAGAGTATTTTCAATTATAGATGTAACAATATTCTTGAACAACAGAATAGCAAAAAAGAGAACAACGCCAATTATCACCCCCTTCTTACCCATTCTCCAATTCACAAATCCAAGAAAAACTATCGGTAACAATATTTTGGCGCTACTGTGGAACAAAGAGGCAAATAAAATAAATAACGCTGCAATGATGACCTTCTTTTTATAAATATAAGGAATGGACAACAAAACTATGCACATAGCCAAAGTCTGACGCATCATAGACGATTGCGTAAGCATGAAATTAGGATTAAATACATAAATAAATACAGCGAACCAATACCATTCCTTCGGTATATATTTCTTGATAAACCAATAATAAACAGATATTTCAAATGCAGTAAGGACAATGACTAATGAAAAAAAACCGAATGGTTTGAATATCCGATACAAGAATATCCAACCGACTTCCCATCGTTCGTTAGGATCTGAATAATTAAATTCATCGATCGAATTATATACTGTAAATTTGTCTATATATTGACGATAGTCGTTTCCCCATTCATAGCGTATCGCAAGGAAAACGAATAATATGGTCATCGCTGCGCCAAAGCCCCAGCACAATCGTCTGTAACGCCCCAAATAGGCCAAAAACACACATATTAAACCAATAACGATCGTCTCAATCATACCTTTTTCGGAACAAGCGCCTGTTCATATAATTCGACATATTTCTCATACTGGCAAAATTTATCATACCGGGTTTGCGCCACTTCCCGACACGCCTGCGAATAAAACGATTTACCCGTCTTACAAACCTGTCTTATCGCCTCGGCCAGTCGCTCCATATTTCCGGTTTCTACAACTAAGCCCGTATCAGAGTCTACCAATTCAGGCAACGCCGTATTGTCATAGACCACCGCCGGTGTACCACAAGCGAACCCTTCCACAATAGTAAGTCCGAAAGTCTCTTGGTACGACAAACTCGTCACCACATCTGCCGCCGAATAAATAAGAGCCAGTTCATCAAGATTCTCTGTTCGCTCTACCCCGATGATACCATCGGGTATATTGTTTTTCTGCTCAGAGGTTATCCCCACCAAAACGACCACGAACTGATCGGCCGGCAATAATTCCCTCAGTTTATAATAATCATATAATCCCTTTGACGCACTCCAATGAGAACTTACCCCCACAATCATGAAGCGGTTGCCACAACCATACTTTTGTTTAATGGCTTGTATATCGGTACGAGGATAGAATCGAGTACTGTCCACTCCGTTGGAAATAACCTGTACAGGTACAGAACCGACAACCGAACTTCTCACTACGCCCGACAGCCACTCCGAGACTGTAACAAAAGTCAGATTCGGAACAGAAGTTATATATGCTTCTTTCTTTCTTAACACCCACGGCATAGTACGGAACACCCCTTTTAATTCCCCGCCCGTATCACTATTACCACATCTCGGACATCGATAGCAACCCGTTTTCCAATTTTCGCATTTATTGTACACGAAATGAGTACACCCCCCAGTCACGGCCCAACAGTCGTGAAGGGTCCAAATAACCGGAATACCCGCTTTTTTCAAAAAAGAGAAAAGAAGTGGCAAATTCAAAAAATTCTGATGAATATTATGCAAATGAATTATATCGGGAGCTATTTTCTTTATTTTTCTGATAAATAACTTCGTCTCAATCCAAGAACCGAATCCTTTCAAATTGAGAATACGGGAAAACAAATAGGTATGTATAATATACGATATAACGCTTTTATTAATTCTAATCTCCTCACATGAGCAAGGATTCGATTCGCTTGCGTATGCAAAATAGCACTGCCAACCATGTTTTACCGCAATCTCCCCTATCTCGGCCGCAATCCTGCCGGTTGACCACAAATTGGCATAAGTATTGACGATCAACAGTTTCTTACCCATTTTGAAAAGCCTCTTTATTCAACATTTTCAACTGCCTGTTCATCACCACAGGTTGCCAGACACAGTAGGGCAATAAACCTACAATCGTAGCTGTGATTACAATCGTCCACGGAATCCACGAAGAAAATAAAACGATAGCTACGACTTTGAAGAGTACAGCCCATAAAAAACCATACAACTGGCATTTAAGCGTGCCTAAACCATTAACGACACTCGTCAAAACCGATACCCAAATCATCACACACCCCAATAGGGCAAACAGCAATGCAGCGGACAAATTCACCTCGATAGCCTTCTCGCCTAACCAAAATTCCAATATCGGGTCAAGAAATGGAATGATAGCCAATTGAAACAATACAGCAATACCAGCGACAAAATACAGAAAACGGACCAACTTGATTATCCAATCGTAACGTTTTTCTACAAATGCTTTCGTCACAGCCGACCATACCGGAATCAGAGCCAAAGACACAAATGTACCGGCGATTGAAAAGATCTTTATATATATCTGGTATTCTACAACGAAAGACGGATCGAAAAAGTAGGATATAAAAAACTCGTTGGTTACAGTAATTATCATGTATAACAACTGCAAAACAAGGAACAAAATTCCCAACGACAAAACACCAGTGGCTTTATCCCACCGAAAGTACTTGAACGACGGCAAACATTCTTTCAGGTCTTTTGCAAAAACAATTATTGTCGCTACCAATAACGGCAAACACCCTGTAACAGCCTGCACCCAAGAAATCGTTACAAAATCTCGTTCGACATCTCCGGTTGGATCATATACCCACAGAAAAATCAATAATAAAACGGTAGAAAGCAGATTCAAGAAATTAGGTAACGCCGATTTCTGCAAAGCATACAAAATAGAGATAATCAATTTCAGAAAGAAAAAACACAATACGCCACATAAAGCGATAACAACCCCTTTACGCAAACTCTCTGGCGATATGCTTTGTTCCGAAATATTGAAAACCGAATTCCAATCTATATATCGGCTTATTATAAATGCTAAAAACGAAATAAATACAGTGACACCTCCCATCAAAATGTAAGAAGATGATATATATTGCCGGGCACTTTCATAGTTTTTCAAACTCAAATCGGCCGTCAAATGATTCCGCAAGCCATTGCCTATTCCCAAATCAAAGACTTGTATCCATGATAAAACAGAGCACATCGTGAACCAGCACCCTAATACGGTATTGTCATCGAAATAGTTCAGATAAAGAGGAAACAAGGCAAAAGAAACCAAAAAGCCGAACCCTCGAACAAGGAAAGAGCCCAGTACATTGTTAATTAGGTTTTTATTACCTATGTATTTCCCTTTTATATCACTAAACTCTATCACGGAGAAACAAACTCAATTGTTCTACAAACCTATTATCCAAAGACTGTACCACCGCCCGCGTGTCAAAAGGATTATCCAAATCCACATTCAATATGGCATTTGCTATATCGCTGGGTTCTTGTTTCTGATAATAATAAATATAACCCGAAATTCCATAAGCTCGCCGTACCGCTTCTATATCGGCAGAAACGACTTGCAAACCATTCGACATATAAGATAATATTTTCGACGGAAACGAGGTATTATTAAACGCCGCATCAGGATTCTGCGTGCTCAGGCCAATCTGACACGTCTGTAAAAAATCTATATATGCACTCCCTTTCAGTACCCCATCATAGGAGACTACCGCACCGCCTTTGCCCGACATCTCTTCACACAGCTCTTTAATCGCCTGTATCTCTCCCGGATTCCCGAATCCAAGTATATGAACTCTATATGTAGACGGCAAGGACGCCGCCACACCCGCAGCCGCCATAGCTCCGCCTTTATTGGGATCAAGTGTACCAGAATAGACAACATGCACCTTATTGTCTCCGTGCCGTTCGCTCATCACAGGCACACACCGATAAGTCCCATAAATAACTAAATGAGGCTTCTTTTGCCTATTTACTTTATCATTCAGAAGATCGGTCGAAAACACAAACTTATCCGCAACGTCTATCATCTTGCATTCCCAACGTTCCATATACCGAGGAACAGGAGAAACATCTTGATAAATCTCTTCTACTTCGAGAATCAGTTTGAATTTCTTTATTTTTTTTGCCAGCAAAATCACATTGTAATAATACAAAGAATGGTATACCCATATAGACTCTCCTTTTTTAACACAAAAAAGAAGATAACTCAATAATTGCAATACCCCCCAAATAAGTCGCAACAAGACTAATATTTTAGATCGACAACGAAACGACGAGAAAAATCTCGTTTTCACATGAGGCTGTCTCTCTTCAACCCGAGACTTATACCATCGAAACGTCCCGCTTTCTATACATGCCGATGCCGAAACTACCTCTACGTCATATCCGATTCTTACAAGAGATTCAATGATATAATCCATTTTATTAGCCGCAGCAACGCTATAATTCCGCGCTATCCCAGAATCGGCAAAATCATAAAATGAAATATATTTAATCACCGGTCGCATATCTTTTCCAAATATCCCCCCGGTATAAAAACCGTAGCGATTGAAAATAAATTTTCGAGACGAACCACCACTCGACGATGGCCTGCAATGCGGATTAACTCCCCTTCGATTCCGGCAAAAGTCCCTGCGACCACACGTACCCGATCTCCTCGTTTTAAATCATGGGGAAACAATTCTATCTCATTTTCATGACGGTCTACCAAATAGATAAAATCCTCCATTTGCTTATCGGGTACACGTAAAAGCGAACGAGTGGAAAAATCCCGCAAATATCTCATAGGATACCCATATTCGTTAATCAACTCAATGCAACTTTTTTTATTTCCTCGAACAAATATCAACCCGTTCACAAAAGGCTCTTCTACTTTTTTTCGCTTCCCGTTAATCTCCTTTACGACTTGATGGAAAGGTACAAAATGCTCTATACCCATACGGGCAAGAAGGTCTTTGATCTTACGTTCCTGCCGATACGTTTTCGCTACATACCACCCGATACTGTCGTTTTCCACCATTGCTATTTTAGTTTAGGCAAAGCCTAAGCTTCCAGACAACAATACGTTATCCTCGATAAAATCAGCCTCTCCCTCGAACTTTTGCACTTCTTCCTCTTAAACAGAGTTATAAAATACAAATTCTATTGTACAAATATATGTAAAATGCATGGATTATTTAGAATTATTTATTTAGTTATTATTACTAATCATATTATATATTCACGACATTCTATCTATCTAACTAAATATTAGAAAATTAAATCCCGATACCTCCTTATAGGAGATATCGGGACCATCATCATCTTCACTAAAACAGATAAAAAATAAGAACGTTTTTTAGGGTTAGCCTATAAAATATCTTTCACAAAAGTTATCTGATAGAAAATATCTTTTGAACGTCTTCTTTTTTAGGCTCCTGCGAAGGCACACTATCGGTTTTAGCCGGTTCTTCATTCATATAAACCGATGAAGTCTTGGGTTCTTCTTTCTTGGGTTCCTGAGACGGCACACTGTCTGTCTTAGCAGGTTCTTCGCTCATACAAACCCAAGCTGCCTCTGATTTAGGCTCCTCTTTCTTAGGTTCTTCGGTTGGGACACTATCTTTCTTTACAGGCTCTACATTGGAATCTTGTGCATACAAACCAAGAGTAGATACTCCCATCATGAACACAGCTACTGATAACATTAACTTTTTCATAATTCTAACTTTTTTAGTTATACATTCTATATTCCATTCTTCGACTATAAAACAACAATCGTTATGCCAACACTTCCAAAGAATACACAAACAACTGATTATAAATAAATTAAATAAATAGAATACAAAAATCTTATGTGGAAATTTGTAGAATAAAAAGAAAAAGGGTGTGGAAAAATTCCACACCCTTTTATCCTCAAATACAGTGAGAGATAAGTGCAAAGGCAAGCGGAAATAAGATTTCCGACTTGACTATGACGAACCGTATCCTATATTCTACAAATATATAAGTTACTCGATTTGATACAATTTCAACTTGTTATACAATGTCTTTCTATCTATGCCTAACATTGCAGCCGCTTTACTTTTATTACCCGAACATTTCTGTAATGCCGATACAATCTTAGTCCGCTCACTATCCGGATCGTGTAAAATATTTATCGGCTTGTCTATATTCATGTCTATGCCCAAATGTTCCACACGTATGGGATTCCCCTGAGCAAGTAAAGCCGCCCTCATAACAGTATTACGCATTTCTCTTAAATTTCCCGGCCAAGTATATTGAGAAATCCGTTCCATCGCTTCCGGCAAAAATCCGGGAACAGGCTTTTCGAGTTCTCGATTGGCTTGATCCAAAAAGAAATTAGCAAACAACGGTATATCCTCACCTCGTTCGCACAAATGCGGCATATAGATCGTAAATTCATTGATTCGATGATACAAATCTTCCCTAAATGCACCTGATTTTATAGCCGCCTTCAAGTCTTCATTTGTCGCAGCAATCAACCTCACATCGACTTTTACTTCCGTTGTAGTCCCGATGGGCTTCACTCTGCGTTCTTGCAACACACGTAGCAACTGCACTTGAACATCGTAACTTAGATTTCCTATTTCATCAAGAAAGATCGTTCCCCCATCAGCTTCTATAAAAGCACCGACTTTATCCTCAATCGCTCCCGTAAACGAACCTTTCTTATGCCCGAAAAATTCAGAAGCAGCCAATTCTTTCGGAATGGCTCCACAATCGATGGCGACAAACGGTTTCTCCGAACGTTTACTTAATTGATGTATCCGTTTAGCCACATATTCCTTTCCTGTCCCACTGGCCCCATTGATCAGCACAGACATAGAGGTCGGAGCCACTAACTTCACATAAGTATACAATTGACGGGCAGCTTCACTCTGCCCCTCTAAATAATTTGTTTCCTCCGGTACAGATTCAGACACAGGAATCTGTTTCCCAGTCTTGACACCCGCATTAAAAACCTCGTTTATCTTTTGCAATAAATCTTCCGGATTCACCGGCTTAGATATATAATCTCTCGCACCGAGTTTCATCGCCTGAACAGCCGACGGAATAGCCGCGTAGCTCGTCATTACGATCAAAGGAACATTTACATTCCGACTGCTCACCCATTCCAACAAATCGATGCCGTCTCCATCGGGCAAACGTAAGTCGCAAAGCACCAAATCGACCGAACTTTCAATAAGAGTCTTTTTCGCTGCTGCAATTCCCGAAACAGATGCTACCGAAAATTTTTTCTTGGAAAGCCACGTCTGCAACATAACAGCAAATGTCGTATCGTCTTCTACAATGAGAATATGCTTCATAATTATTCCTCCTTTGCCAATACCAATTTAAGGCCTGTACGTATTTTCTCGGCACAAACCAGCAACCTATCAAGATTTCGAGACAGCTCATCGGTCCATTTATGCGCACCTTCTTCTTCCAATCGAGACAACACCGGCAACATATCCGAAATTTTCAACATGGCGAAAATCGGTTGCCACTTATGGGCAATACGTGATACCACAATTCCATCGTGACGAGCCGCTGCCCCCTTCAGCTCCTCTATCTGGCTATTTATCTCCTGAAAGAATGTCTCCAATATTTTCCGGCGAGCCTTCGCATCATCTTCGGCAAAAGCCGTAAGAGCCGCAAAATCATACGGAGCCTCTCCTTTTTCACCCTCATCTTCTATCTCATGGGGAATTGCCTCTTCGTTCCAAATCCCCGATAAACAAAAAGATAATTGCGCCAACGAAAAAGGCTTGTGCAAAATTCCCGAAAAACCTTCCGAAAGGAATTGGTCTGCATCGCTCCTCGCTGTAACCATTACAACCGGAACCTTTCTCGCCAGAGCGATATGAGACTCCCTCAAAAATTTCAAAAAACTCACTCCGTCCATTTCCGGCATCTGCATATCGGTAAACAAAGCATCGAAATGCTCATGTTCCAGATAACCCAAAATCTCCTCGGCCTTCATGCAGGCAACCGATTCTATACCTAATTGTTTCAACTGATTCTCAAAAAGTGTCAATTGTAATTTATCGTCATCGAGCAATAGACAACGTTTCCCCGAAAAAGCCTTCGTATCGCCGGTCTCCTCCGAGACTTCTTCCAATGGAATTTCCACGGTAAACGTACTGCCAACACCCTCCATACTGCGGACATCTATGCGCCCGCCCATCAAATCGACGAGCTGTCGAGTAATAGCCAACCCCAATCCGAACCCCTCGACTCCCTGTGCCGAAGAAAGCCGTGTAAAAGCCTGAAATATATGTTCCAAATCATCTCGGGCTATTCCCCGTCCCGTATCGCTAACCGAAAAAACAAGATATCGGACACGCACAAACACATGAATCGTCACCGTACCCCGGGCTGTAAACTTCAAAGCATTGGACAACAAATTATCGACAATTTGCTTAATCCTTAACGGATCGCCCGAAAAATTGGCATCGGCCGATTTCTCAACTTTCAATATCAGATTCAGTTGTTTCTTATCCGCCACAGGTTGCATCGCAGATACTATTTTATCGAATAATACTTTGGGGCTGAAAGCAATATGATTTATATCCAATTTATGAGATTCCAAACGGTGAAAATCGAGCAAATCGCTTACCAGCGAAAGCAAATGATCCGATGATGCCTTCATGTTTTGCAAATAGAACTTTTGCCGTTCGGTATTATCCAGCCTCATCATCAACTCCACATATCCGATAATAGAACCGAGCGGAGCCTTAAAATCATGCGTTATCGTCAACATCAACTTTTCCCGGGCCTCCAATAAATCTTCGGCTCGTCTCCGAGCTTCTTCCAATGCCCTACGGAAACGATCGTCCCTTAACCAACCTTTCCAAACCAATACCCCAAAAATAACCGCCAATAAAATAGCACCGGAAGCCACAGCGACCAAAGCTCTCATAGACTCCTGACGAATCTGTTCATTTCGTTCTTGTATCTTCTCCGATACAAAAAGTTGCTCTCGTTCAAAGCTATTCATCAGACGATTGATCTGACCGTTCAACCGTTGATTATCGTTTCTCAATCGCCACCGCTCCCGTTCGAGAGCCTGTTGAGACAACTCCCGGATCTCATTATAACCGCTTTCCATCGCTTTCAAATCGGCAGCCAACGAATCGCTCAACGCTCCTATACGTTTCGATTCTATCCGAATGCTATCTAACCGAGTAGGTGCTTTCCCCGAAATAGCATCGGCTATTCGTCCGAACACATTTTTACGGCGGCGTTTCTCTATCAGCGAATCGCTCTGTCGAACCAATCTTTGCTGACGATTCTGAATAAGGATCAACGAATCTTGCTGTTTCATCATATCCTCTATTTTCCGGTTTTGCTCCTCGGCCACATCGATCGTGGTTCCCATCAATCGCCGTATAACCGCATTTTTCCGATTCAGCAGACCGATAATACTATCGATTCGGGACAGCTGGACAGAGTCCGATGTAATACGACGTAACGAATCCACACATGTTACGGCATCATTCGTCACTCTCCTATATACCGGATAATCCGAAAACTGTCCCCAAACGAGCGATTGTCCCACCGTCTCCGCTCTATACAGAGCCGATAAAGCGGAAGACATCTCCTGACGTTTCAGCCTCATATCCGCCTCGACCGCTTTTATCGATACTAGCAAATTTATCTCATGATACACAAACCACGAAGATGACAACAAAACGGTAATAAGCAACAGATATCCCCAAAGAGCTTTATTACGGGTCGATTTTCTGGAATAAGATGCCATAATTCATTATTTGGCGGTGAAGATAAAACATTTTCACAAAACCTATTCACACTCTTCCTTCAATTTTTTTATGCAATTACGAGACTTACTCCTATTCTTCACGCTAATAATATAGCGAAAAAAAATACTCCGTGTACATGTTATCATATTTATCCGGCTCATGCTCCATTATATACGTGCTTCCACTCCAATCGGAATTCATGCACATCGCAATAATCTCCCGTGCGGGGAAACTGTCGGCATCTTCTAATATCCCCTTTCTAAACATTACCTCCACAGTTTCCAACTCACCCGTACGAAGAGAAAAAACGAGCCACACACGTACGGATCCTCTCTCCAAAGGATAATCTCGCAAATACTCCTCCCTAATCTGCTTCCTCAGCGCAAAGACACGGGGCTCTATCACCCTATCCCGATAATGAAACCAGTCCGGCGCAACAGCTTTCTGCTCTGAATATATCCGGGGATAGTTCAATGGCCGAGCCATAATATGCGTTTTGGAATATTCGTACAAAAGCAAACTGTCTGCCGATACGTAACTGTTCAAGCACTCGTCTTTGCTCCCGGCTGTCATGGAGAAAAAAATTCCCACCGCACAGACAACAACCGAAAATATTCTTTTCATTTCCATATTGAAATTTATATTATCGCCATAAAGTTTCGAACAATCTATTAGTCAAATATAGGAATTATTTTCTTAAATTTAAAAATATTCTTTCTTATTTTTCCAATGATTAAACTGCCGACAAATAGATTTTTTGGCAGGATCATAAAAAGTCCGTTAAAAACAAAAAGAGAATACCCTGCATAGCAAGATATTCTCTTTCCTAAATAAACAATAAGACTTTATTAAAGTCGAATCAACTTTAAACAGTCGATATGGCAATCATTAGCGTCTTCCCGTCCATGCGACATATTAAAGTCATATCCCTTCTTCTCAGGATCGATAGAAAGCGACACCGTATGTTCTCCGGCATTCAACCCTCGAAGAACAATATAATTGGAATCCAACCATTGTTTCCAATCGCCTGTTGCTTCCAAAATGAATGTACCGGCGTCGTTTCCGTCCACTGCCACCGAACGTATGGCGCACCATGTACCATGCGGCCCGTGTCCGTTAGCACCCCGAAGGGCTATGGCATAATCGCCGGCCTCGGGGACTTGTACCTGAAACTTCACATTAGCCGGGCGTGCAAACAAATCGATAACAAAGCCACTCCCCGAAAATCCTTTGTGAAGATTAGAAACCGTTCCTGAATGAGAGCTCTGCTCCGCTTCACAAACCGATTGCCAAGTAGAATAAACAACCGCATTGGACATATCCGATGCAAATCCTTTTTCATCGACAGCATAAACCGAATAAAATCCATCGGGAGCCCCAATTAAATCGTAAGGAGAGGTTACCAGTTTATCCTCCTCAGAAAAATTGGAATGAAGGTAGTACTTCATATTTTCCTCTTCCTTCCAACTTAGAGTCGAACCGTTCAATACCAAAACAGGTTCTACCGGCGACCAGCATTTCCCGGGTCCGGCCTTCACCAAATTTATTTTGCCTTTCGGTTCATCGATCATCATTTCTATCTCGATCGAATATTCCCCCTTACTATCGGCTGGAAGGACAAAAGGCAATGCTTGTTTCTCGCCATTGACTTTCAACGATTTCACCCGATTTCCCTTTCCAGATACCTTTATATCTATCGTCGCATCGCGATAGCGGAAATCCGACAAAGAAAGCCAGCCGTTCACTATATCGGGTACGACAGGATTAAATGCGATTCCTCGTTCCGTCAAATTCATGCCGAACAAAACTCTATACACCAAACTGATATAGGAAGAAACCGACCACAGTTGCCTATCCGAGTTCAAAGCTGTACCCCGATCATATCCGGTGTCGTAAGTCATATTCTCCTTATGTGTCAGGAAAAGAGCCGAAGCTCTCGTTAAAGAAGCCGCCATGTGTTCCACTGCCAATATATTGCCCACCTGACGAGCCGCATACATATACGGTGTTTGCCAAACCGGCCAAATACTTTTATTGTGGTATGCAAAATCGTCGGGAATAGAAGGATAAAGAACAGCAGCCCCGTATGGATATAGCGGGAAATTACCGACCATACGGCGAATTTGCTCATCGGTGCTCGCTCCCAAAACAGCACACAGTCCGTTCGACATGACACCGACCCGTTCCGAAGCCTTATACCCCGAAATTTCGGGATACAAGTAACACTCGTATAAACCTTTGTCTTCGTTCCAGAAATGTTTGTTTATCGAATCCTTCAACACATTCCTGAAACTTTCCCAATATGTTTTCTCACTTTCCGGTTTACCAAGTATTCCGGCTGCCTTCGACAAAAACTCATACATGAACATGTGCAGCGCATTTGTTCCACAAGAAAACGAACTGCCTATCGTCACATTGGTAAACCAATTCGGATAAGTATGGGTACGCCAGTCCATCGAACAAGTCTCCCCTTTGAACAGCCCTATGCGTTTATCGAATGCTACATGAATGTCCTTTCGAGCCGTATAACTCAAACCTTCATAAGCACCTTCGAGCCACGAACTATCTCCTGTGTACAGATAGTACTCCCAAGCAGCGAGTGCCCACACCACACGGTCGGTCGATATAGGCCATGAACCTCCGCTACCTGTGTCCTGCAAGGCCTCGCGAGGATTACGAAGAGTCTGCTTATCGAGAGTTTTCCGAGACACTTCCGGCATAATCCATGCATAGCTGAACCATATACTGTACACGGCATCACGAGTCCATGTATCGGGCCAAAGAGCGCCGGCCCTAAATGTGCTGTCGCTGCGCACATCCATCAACATCTCTTCCAATGCCATATTGTACAGAGCCTCTATCAACAAATTGTTTTCAGTGGAAAATTTCGGAAAAGACGAAATATCCTGAGATAATTTCCATACTTTCTCTCCGTGATAATCGGAGTGTATCTCGGTTGGAGAAATAGCCTTAGCCGTTCGTATTCCCAAAAAAGAAGCATCCGTAACTCCATCGGGAGTAAAAGAATAAGACAAAGGCGTACCCTCTTCTCTCACCCAAGTCCAATGGGCAGAAAAATCGGTATTTCTGTTTGCGTTATCCTGCATGCAAAGTGTACCATCTTTTTCCACCAAATGCAAATTCGACTCGGCCGAACGATTCGAAATTGTGTACCAGCCGCTATTAGTTTGAGTAACAAAATCGAAATTTCCGTAGTACCATTCGGCAGACTCGGTAACCGGTTGATCGACCACAGAACAAACGACCTGCCCATTATCGAGAGACAAATATCTACCGCTCTTCTTATTTACGATACAAACATGATCGCCCTCGGCAGCCGCTATTTTCCACAAAGACTTATCGCCTTGCTTTTCACGGCTGAATTTACATTCGCCGTCGTCTTCATACAAATATTCTCCCGTCGCCCTATTTTGAAGTGCCCAAAAAGAATACACCTTCTCATCTTTTTGGTTACACGAAGAAAAGATACTCCCGGCAATAAGAAACAGAAATATATATTTCAAATAGATTTTCATACAGACTCAATTCACTTATTGAACGATTAATTTAGACGAAGAAACGGCACCTTCACTTTCGCAACAAACAAAATATGTTCCCTGAGCCCAACCATCAACCGAAACGACAACCGTCGACATGCTACCGTCGGTATCGATTTCCTTAACAAGTTGTCCCATCATACCGTATATTTTCACTTTCGTCACATCGTTACCTTTCACGGTAAAAGAATCCCCAGCCCGTACTAAGGTAGGATATACACTGACATTTGCCACGGCATGCTCCGATTCGATGCCGGTCGTTCCTTTACTCTTTACAGCACATACACAAGTAGGATTTATACCCGAAGGCATAAGTACAACCTTATCGAAAGTACCTCGACCATTATCGCTGCTATATCCGTTATTTGCAGTTTTCGTCGCACTATGGAGATTAAAACTAACTTCCTCGTCATCGACAGAACACAACCCCATATCGGCATACCCGTCACCGTCCACGTCGCACAACACAGGTATATCGTACGATGTACCGAAAGTCACCTGCACATCTTTTGAGACAAAATCGGGAGTCTTATATTCCGTATCTGACGGAGTAAAAGAGCATAACCAAGAACCCTTATCATAGCACACTATATCGTCCTGCCCGTCTCCATTCATATCTCCGGCAACCAATAAGTCTTTATCGCTAATTCCGAACTGTTGGTTTACATCAGGAGCCATCGCTTGGAACGTAATCAGCCACCAAAGGCCAAACTCATTATCGCGACGGATACCCACATCGCCGATACCGTCACCATTAAAATCTCCGGCCAATTTTTTATCTCCTTCCGACATGCCATATATGACTGTTTGAGGGTCTACGAAGTTATTATTCCCATCATTATAATAAAAAATCCAATTAATGAGATTATCGTTTAAATCGAGCTCACAAAGGTCGAAATACCCATCGCCATTCGCATCGAACACAAATACTTGCGAAATAGCTTTATCAGTCGTTTGTGTCGGTAACGAAAAATCTACCGTTCCATCTAAATCAAAATCGAATTTGTAACCGTCGGCTTGCGACCAATATACCAATCCGTCCTGACTCCATGCACTCATGGATAAGCATAAAGCTGTTAATAAAAAGACAATTTTTCTCATGGTAATCACTTTTATTGTTATACATTATTTTAATTTGTGATGCAACGGGTCTGCAGCACCGTCACATCAGTTTCTTTATCTATGACCTGTATAAAATATGCACCCGGCATCGAAAGTATCGTCTCGGATAATAATCGATAACTATCTACAATGCAGTCTTCCATACCAATTACCCGCCCCGACAAATCGGTAATTTGTAGACGGAACTCTTTCCCCCGATAAAAATCGGAAACTTCAATGCATATTCTGCCGTTTTCAGTCCAACACTTTATTTTATCGTTTTTTTTTTGATTATCGATTCCACTGTTATAATCGGGCGACATAAAAATCAAGTTATCATAGTCTGCACTATTTCTATCTACCGGTCCGTAATGCACATCGGTTACGATCGCATTTGCCCATTCCGCACCCCACAGACCAATCACATCGCTCAAAATATCCCGCTCATATTCTACCCATACTCCGTTCTGCGGTTTCACAGGAGTCAATGTGATATAAGCGATATTAGGCTGACTATAACCTATGCGATAATACAAGTCCCTCGATTCCCACACAGACGATGTTTCAGACGGTTTCAATAGCCGGAATCCGAACCATGAGGTAGTCGTATTATTCGAACGAACAGCAAGTTTGAACCGGTTGAATTTTTCGATAGGAATCCGAATTGCTCCGTTGTCCGTCGTATTGAACCGAATATCACCGGCAGTCACGCGAATAGCGGATTCTCCCTGATAAGCATCTGTGATTTCATACCACTCGGCCACATTCCCGCCGAACTCGCTGGCTACTACATAAGGTTTCCCCTCTTGCATAACAGGGATATAGGTAGCCTCATCTTTATTTAAAGTCTCACCTTTCGCATCATAACCGAATGTAAACAATTCTGGCATACTTCCTACCCCGCTCGGTTCCGAAGGGAGCTCTTGCGATTTTGTCGAAGTCAGTACCAACGAAGCAAATACCGACACCGATGGAAGAGAAACCTCCACTTTATTGCTGTTCAAGGAATAGGAAACTTCGTTTCTTCCGTCGATAGTAATGCAATACAGTTTATCTGCGACAAAACCATCGGGTAAAGTAAACGAAACCGAAACCTGTGTAGAAGAAGGAACTGTATTAACTTCGTCCCAACGTAAATCTAGGCTGTTACCATAGTTCACAAGATCCACGACAAAAGCATCTATCTCACGTGTCCTTTTATCATAACGCTTTTTCAACGTCCCGAACACTCCGCTATTACTTCCCGAAACCGTAAAGTCTCCCCGGACATAATCGGTAATAAGATAAGCAGGGTTCGAATAATAGAAATAAGCACCATAAGCAGCAACAAATTTATTCCACTGGGCGATACGTTCGAGTACGCTTGCCGGATAATTTACGGCATGAAACGGTACAGGATCGGTAAATCCGGCAACTCCGTCGACCACCTGCGCAGACGGGTATCCTCCTGCCGAAAGACAGGTAGCGAATTGGTAATCTATGTTTTCAACCGGCCAACTGGTCGATAAATTCATTTCCGTCGGAGGATAAAAATTAGCGAACACAGGTTTATCGGGATAACGCGATTTAGCATCATAAATATCACGATACAGGTCACTATACTTTGTCCCCGTACCATACGGCCAAAGTTCCATAAACTGATGATTGACCACTGCTCCCGTCGTCAAATGGGGCACATTTCCACTAGTTGAAGGAAGTTGCAATGCCGTAGTCGTAACATCGCTCCTTACTTCCTTAACAGCAATATCCAATTGATTGACAAATTGTGCCATTTCATAAGAAAAATTTCCCGTACCGGCCAATCCGTCACAAACATACGTTTCCGGCAAACCATACCAGTCCCAACGATAACCGTCATAATTATATTCCTGTTGAGCAGCGACAGCCTGCGCTATGAAATATTCATTAAAGCTCTTATAATTCTTTCCGTTCACCTCATAAGGAGCGTTCACATTCTCGTTAGTAGACATTAAATACAGATAAGATCCCCCGTATGTCATGAAACTTTTATCAGCCTCATTTTTCATAGCCCAACTGGGGTGTGCAAGAGCAAAAGCGGGTGTACTGGCATAAATACCTGTATAACAAATTGAACGCCCTCCTATCGATCGAAACTTCTCTACCTTCTGTTTCATCATAGCCTTGCTGGTCCACAAACGGTCATCACCGACATACGTATTCCATGTTTCGGTCTCCGGTGCAACCTCCTCATGAGCTCTCATCCACGGGTGATATTCCAATGTATTGATACCCGCATATTGCAACGCAGCAGCCCATTTATCCACATCAAGAGAATTATCGAAAATACAAGTCCAGCCATGTCGCAGATTTACCTCTGATCCCACCTCTTCCTGCGTAGCCAAAGGCAATGATTTAGGACGGGACAAATTAATGTCTGCCGCCGAAACAGCCACTACATTCTGTACTGGAACAGTAATCTCCAAATCAGAAACTCCGACACCGTTCAGATCGGCATAATGTTCATATTTAGGTTTCTTTCGATCATATAGATTAACCAACACGCGGTTCTCCGATGCTCGTAACAAAGCCATATCGTCATACCCATCGCCATCAAAATCGCCCACAAAAGGAATATCGCCCGACGTTCCGAACAAAACTCCATTAATAGCCAAATGGCTCTCGAACTCTGGATACCCCGATATATCGGCGAAACAAACATACCAAGTACCGGAAGAGGGGCGATATACGCAAATATCATCTACTCCATCGGCATTGAAATCGCCCGACAACGGAATATCGCCCGATAAACCGAATCGCCCCTTTTCATCGAACAGTCCGTCACATGGAGCATAATCTATATACCACGTAGCCAAAGAAGAGCCTGATCTCATCACGGCAATATCGGCTTTCCCGTCACCGTTAAAATCACCTACCGCACATTTATCGGTAGCTGTTTCTCCAAACGTTATAGCCTCAATCTCGCTCCATTCATTATCGCCGTTACCCAGTTTCCATATCCAACGTATCTCTTCGCCCGATGTATCTATCTCACAAATGTCGGGAATACCGTCGCCATTATAATCGGCAACCACCGCCCCGCCCAAGAATGCAGAACCGTACGTTTCCGAAATAGTCGACTGATTTCCAGCATCGAAGCTCCACTCCGAAGCGGTTCTATACACAAGATCGTCATGAGCATAACTCGCTCCTATAATAAAAGCAGAAAACAATAATGTTAGAATTCGTATTTTCATGATTTACATTTTTACATCAAACAAGCTTTTCGCTCAATACTTTTTCTCTCTGTGGGAAAACTAATCCCGATTTTAGTACCCCGGATTATTAGGCAACAAATTAGGATTGGCATCTATATCGTCGATAGGTACTGGCAACAGCAAATGCTTAGGTGTGGTAAAATTAGTTTTACCTATACTTTGGAAAAATGTCTTTGCATATTCGCCATCGTTATCGTATCGAACTAAATCGAACCATCGGTGTCCACCCTCGAACGCTAATTCCATACGACGTTCATGCCTGATAATTTCTCTCAATTCTACTTGGTCGGTAGTGGTCACATTAGGCAAACCGGCTCTCACGCGTACTCGATTCAACGGACCGCCATCATTCTCGGAAGATGCCGGAGCAGCCGCCTCGGACGAACGACCCAACTCATTCAACGCTTCTGCTTGCATCAACAAAACATCGGCAAATCGCAATACCGGGAAATTAAGTGGGCTATCCATCGCCCGGTCGACACCTATATTTTCACACAAGAACTTTTTCACGTTATGACCCGTCTGCGAACAAGTAGGATCGTAAGACCAGCCCTGATAGACATCTCCTTCACACCAAACGGAAACCGACTTACGCAAATCACCGGGTTCATAGCTCTCTACAAATTCGGGATAAACAGCAAACCAACCGAAATTTCCCCACGGTCCTCCGATATTGATACTTGCCAAAGGAGCCATATATTCGTGATGCCACCCTCCTTGTCCCAATATATCAAATTCACTGTATGCTGTCACATCTTTTTCATACTGAACCTCAAATAAACTCTCTGGACCGTTTTCGCGCAAATCGCTGAAATTCCATTCATATTTCCGATTAAGAGAATAAACTCCAAGATTCGTCACCGAGTCGATAGCAACCAAAGTTTCGTTATACCGTTTCAATGTCAAATAAACTTTTGCGAGTAACCCGAATGCAGCCCCTTTCGTCGCACGTCCTATGTCGGTCGTATTTTCATAAACAGCCGGTAACATCGATGCCGCATCAGAAAAATCATCAATGATGTGCTGGTAAACTATATCTTTCGATGTTCTCGACACCTGCAAATCATCGCTTGCAGTCTGTTGCTTATCTATCCAGGGCACATCGCCGAACAACCGTACCAGATTGAAATAATACAACCCTCTTAAAAAATGAGCCTCTCCCTTGTATTGGGTTTTCTTTGCGTCAGAAATCTTCGGAGATTTATCGATATTCGTCAAAATCCAATTCGTTCGACTGATTCCCGCCCAGGGTCCGCGCCATAATTCCTTAGCCCCGGAGTTATCGCTGGTCGCTGTGAAGTTAGACAACTGCGTCGTTTCAAGGCCGTTTCCACCGGCTTCATTTCCAACACGGCCCTCTCCGGCGACAATATCCAATGTCCACATTCGCAAATTATACATATACGAACTCTGTAACCGCTGATACATAGAATTGACACCACTCTCTATCTCTTCGGGAGAACCCTCCTCGAAAAAGTTTTCGGTAATGATTTGGTCGTTCGGCAATATTTCGAGTTTATCCATACAGCCCGACAAGACAGTCGAAAGAACGACAACAGATATAGTAGATATAATTGTCCTTTTCATGATTCGAAAGATTTAGAATTTTACAGATGCTCCAAACATATAGACTCGGGAAGTAGGATAAATTCCATAGTCCAATCCCCAAAGACCCACCTCGGGGTCAAGACCCGAATAATTGGTCAAGGTCCACAAATTATCGAAACTCAAATACAACCGTAATGATTTGGCCCCGATCTTTTTCAGCCAATCCTGAGTAAAACGATAACCGAAAGTAAGATTTTTCAACCTCAGATAAGAACCGTCTTCTACCCAACGAGTCGAAGCTCTGTTATTTCGGTTCGGATCGGCATAAATGGCACGAGGCATCGTATTGCTGGAACCTTCCCCGTTCCATCGGTTCAATGTAGAGGTAAATTGGTTATAAGTACTCTCCATACCCTCATGAGACACTCTTACGCCGTTCCATATATCATTCCCGTACGAACCCTGGAAAAATATACTCAAATCAAAATTCTTATATCCGAATTGATTGTTAAACCCAAAAATAAAATCAGGTTGAGGATTACCGATAACTGTTCGGTCAAAATCATTGATTACATCATCGCCATTCACATTGACAAACCAAATATCGCCCGGTGACGTATTGACCTGAGAATTATGCGATGCTTTATCAGGAGCGCGGTTTTCCATAGGAACCCCCGCAAAGACTTCGTCCAGCGTCTGATAGATACCACCCATCTTATAACCATAGAAAGAGTTGATAGGCAGACCTTCCCGAATCAAACTTACACCGCTGAGGATTTCGGGACCGCCCAATTTCAAAACCTCATTCTTATTGAAAGTCATATTTAGGTTGGTTTCCCAAGTAAATTCTCCGACAAAATTGCGAGTATTCAAATTAAACTCGATACCCTTATTCCTCACCTTACCGATATTCACAGGAGGCCAATCGGCTTGTTCCAAAGATGTTCCACTAGTTTGAGGCACAGGCTTCTTGGTAAGCATATCGTTAGTATTCTTTAAATAGAAATCGACATTAGCGACAATTCGGTCATTCAAGAAACCTATATCCAACCCGACATTGTATTGTTCGACAGACTCCCACTTAATAGACGGATTGGATAGTTTGTACGGATATATAAGCGATACTTGTTCCGACTCAAATCCTCGTTGCGAACCGAAATTATAAACGCCGTTCACTTCCAGCTTATCGGCAAATGCATAGGCATCGATATTCTGGTTACCGGTCAATCCATACCCTAAGCGCAATTTCAACATCGATATCCAGGGGACATCTTGCATGAAGCTTTCATTAGACACATTCCATGCTGTTGAAAACGAAGGGAAATACCCGAATCGATTATCGGCTCCGAACTTGGAAGAACCATCGGCTCGGAAAGTTGCCGTCAAGAAATATCGGTTGTCATACGAATAATGAACACGTCCCATATACGACATCAACGCCCAAGAATAAGAATTACCGCCCACATCAGTAGCTTTCGTCGCATTATCCAATTCCGTCGTCATCTCGCTGGCACGTCCCGTACCGGCAGCAGACATCCATTCCTTCTTATACTCTTGGTAAGAAGTTCCTATCATGGCATTCAATTTATGTTTGCCGAATACCTTGTCATAAGTAAGTGAATTATCCCACAAATACAACTCTTCATAAGCCGAAGACAATGATTGCGAGGTATTGGTCTGCTCTTTATTACCCCATTTGTATTTAGGTATATAATTGTTATTATACTCATATCCCAGTTCCGCACCTCCGGTAGTTTTAGCAACCAAACCGTCGATGATCTCCCACTCAGCCGAAATATTGGATAACATTCTGAATCCTTTCATACGATACTTTTGTTCGTTTACGATAGCCACAGGGTTCAAAGCATCTCCATTCAACTCGGCATTCCCGGTAGGACCGTTATAATTACCTTCGTCGTCATAAATAGAAATGGAAGGCAACATGCGCATGGCATTCTGAATAACAGTCGATATAGGCTGAGTACGGCGATTCTCGGCACTTAGGTTTACGTTTGCTCTTACCTTTACATTGCTCAATATTTGTGACGATATATTGGATTGAAGATTCAGTCGGTTAAATTCCGAATTTTTCATAATACCGTCTTGTGCATAATAACCCACCGATGTCGCATGATTAATCTTGGAATTACCGCCCAGAATAGAAAGATTCACTTTATGCATCGGAGCCGTACGGAATAACGGAGAAAGCCAATCCGTACCAGCACCGAGAGATTCAGGGTCGGCAAACAACGGATTCAACGATAAACCCGCATTCGACCTCATTTCATTATGTAAAGCAGCATATTGTGATGCATTCAGCATATCGAACATCTTTGCAGATTGTTGAATACCGAAACTATAATCTAAATTAATTTCTGTTCGTCCCTCTTTGGCTTGACGAGTAGTAACCATAACTACACCGTTTGCACCTCGCGAACCGTAAATAGCAGTGGCGGAAGCATCTTTAAGGACATCGATAGACTCTACATCTGCCGGATTTATATACCACATACCGCCATTTACGGGAACCCCATCGATAACATACAAAGGAGACGCATCGTTAATCGTACCGACACCGCGAATCAAAATAGAAACATCTCCGCCGGGAGCTCCGGAATTTTGAACCACCTGTACACCCGACATTTTTCCGGCCAAAGATTGTACCACATTAGAAGTCGAATTCTTTACGAGTTCGCTTCCTTTTACAGAAGATATAGAACCCGTAACATCTGAACGCCTCATCGTTCCATAACCTACAACGACAACCTCATCGAGTGCTTTGGTATTTTCTTTCAAAACGATACGTACAGGTTTATTCCCTTTAACACTCGTTTCCACGGCATCATAACCGATATAAGAAACTCTAAGTATTGGATTTTTTTGATCCGATTTTATCGAGAAATTACCGTCCATGTCGGTCACAGCCACATTTTTACTATCTTTCAAATGGACTGTCGCACCTATAATAGGTACACCCGAAGCATCTATAACCTTTCCCGAAATAAACTGTTGCGAATCAGCGGCCGAAACTTTATTGGAACCGCCCTGCTCTGTCTGCTGTGCAGAAATCCCAAACGGTTGGGAAAACAAGAGTACCATACACCCCATGAGGCAACATACTCTCAAACCTCTTTTACTTTGTTTTTTCCTTGTCATAGCAACGTGTTTTTCTCTATGTTATTTTTTCATTTTGCAAAAAATGGTATTGGGTTAAGAAATATCCTTACGTGATGCTAAATTAGATGATCTGGTAATACTGCCTTTCCAACATATTAGCCAAGAATTATGGTATCTTACCATAATAAATCAAACCAATCTATTTTTTGGATATTTACCATTATTTTTTATCTCAAATGACGGGGCTTTCCTCCTTTTCTCCAATACTCCTCTATCTTCTCCAATGTCACGCCTTTGGTTTCGGGAACATAGAAATATCCCCATATGATTGCGGCAAGAGCTACTATCGCATAAAACCAAAAAGCACCTGCCGGATTCCCCAAGTTTTCTCCGTCCAAATAAATTTCAGTACCTTCTACGGTGAACGCCTTCACTATTTTGAAGAATGTAAACGTTACCACTGTATTGAACACCCAAACCGATAACGAGCCCAAAGAAGAACCGAGACCTCTTACTTTCTGAGGAAATACTTCTGAAATAATGAGCCAACCGAGCGGGCCGATACTGATCGCATAAAAAGCGACGTAGACGAACACGAGAATAATAGACAACCATTTGCCCATCTCTCCGAGATAAGAAAAATGAGTAAAACAGATACCGAGTAAAAGAAGAGAGACAAAAATACCTGTCAAACCTGTAAAATATAGTTTTCTTCGTCCCAAGCGATCGACAAAATAGACCGAAACAATAGTGAACAACAGATTGACGACTCCAACACCGACCGCCGCCCAAATAGCCGAAACCTCCCCATCGAAACCGGCCATCAAGAATATCTTGGGACTATAATAGATAACCGTATTGATACCTACGAATTGTTGAAAGAACATAATCCCCACACCGATAATTACGGCATTACGCAGCCACGGTTTCATCAATTCTTTAATACCCGACTTATCTTTTTCACTTTTTATCAGCTCATTCTTGATGGTCTTGTACGAATCTTCCATTGCCTCATTCCCTTCGATACGAGCCAACACCGATTTTCCCTCTTCATCTCGACCCCGACTTATCAACCAGCGTGGACTCTCTGGCATAAATGCCATACCTATCAACAGAATTAAAGCCGGAACGACTCCGATATAAAACATAGGACGCCAGCACGACATATCGCCTTCATCGGCAAACATCAAATCCGATAAATAGGATGCCAACACTCCTATCGTGATCATTAATTGAAACATCGAGACCAAACTACCCCGTTTATTAGCCGGTGAAATCTCGGCTATATAAAGAGGTACTGCAAAAGACGATACCCCGATCGCTATTCCCAAAAATAAACGGGCTATAATCAACTGCTCGATACTGGGAGCAAATCCCGACCAAAGAGCACCGATCGTAAAAATAACCGCCGAAGCTAAGATAACTACCTTACGTCCTAATATATCGGTTATCTTTCCACAAAACAAAGCGCCAAGAATAGCACCCACCAATCCCGCCGAAGTAACTAATTCCACCATGGAATTATCCAAACCGAAATCTTTTTGGAAAAAAGGTATAGCCCCCGATATAACACCGGTATCGAATCCGAACAACAGGCCTCCGGTCGCAGCGATAACAGCTATTACATAAATAATTGTATTTTTCATCATATCCAATTTTAATTTATTCTAAAATCAAGGTTCATAATTCTTCCAAACCTCTTCTTTCAATCCGGGGTTCGGAACATATAAAAACGTATCTGGCGACTTCTCGAAAGTTCGGTAAATAGACTCTCCTTTCACAATGCCCAGTTCAGGGTATTCGGCCGGAGATTTACAAATAAGTTCCGATGGTTGATAACAAGGATTCGCCCGCCATTCTATTTTTCCTTCATCGTTAAAAACCGGAAACCAAGCAATTCCCTTATGACGACGTACGCCATCATATTCGAAACCATACTCCCTATCGCACCACGCTCCGAAAGTAAGAGGTTTATCAGGATTAGCACTAATAGTCGCATGAGCCCAATATGGAGGAACGATAACCACATCGCCGGCCTTAGCATACACGGCAAAACAACGACCGGGATTATCTTCGGCATATTCCTGCATGTAAATGATAGCCTCTCCTGTCCATATTTCGTAAACCTCAGGAGTAGACCAACCGCTATATTTAGAAACCCAATGGATATGACCTTGACTGCGAATAGGCTCTTTACCCAATCGACCGGCAGCATAGGTCACGACCCCATAAAGCAAATGCATCCGTTCGAGCATTTCTCTGTGTTTACATTTCCCCACGTCCATAGCTATGGAATAAACGATTTCAGGGCCATCGCACTGAGGGTCGGATAAACTTCCCCGAATATCTCGCAAATAACGATTCTCCACTTGGGGACCGAACACATCTGCACCATATTTAAATCCCATAGGATTTACAGTAGGAATTATATCAAAACCGGGATTGAATTCCATATCTTTTCATACATTATGTTTAACAAAAGCTTTTATTGTAGCGCACTGTTTTCCTTCCGACTCTCCATAAGGCCGTATCGTATACTGTCTCACCGATTCCGGGATAATAAATGTCTCGGCATAATGTACGACAAACGGATCAAATTCGCCGGTGGGACTTTCAACGATAGCTTCACGTCCCTCGACAAGATTCAGCACATTCACACTTCCATCTGTTTTGTGAAGAACTGGCTTGGTAAACCAATGCCGACGAGTTTCTATAAACTCACATTCATGCAAACCAGTATGTTCTTCAATCCAACCGTCTCCTTCGGCCACTTTATCTATCTTATTATAAATTTCACGGCGAACCCACGGCTCCGTACGATTCCATTGGATCACATGTTTGCCATGCCCGATATTGATTGGTCGGGGACGGCCGTCCAATCCCAAACGCCCCCAATCCCACAACTTGAAAGTGAAAATATAAGGAGTAGCACTGATTTCGAGAACCATACTGTTACGCCCCGAACAATGAACAGTACCCGCAGGTATAAGTACATGGTCGTGCTTTTTCACTGGATAATTCCCGACATACTTTTCTGCATCGAAATGCCCTGTATGTTGTGCTTCGGTCAAGGCATTTATCATCTCCTCCGGTACGATACCTTCCTTCACTCCCAAATAAACCGAAGCATCTTCTTCGGCATCAAGAATGTAATAGCTCTCGTCTTGGGTATAATGCATACCGAACTTTTCTTGTATATATTGTGTCAGCGGATGCACCTGTAAGCTCAAATTACCGCCGTCCATCGTATCCAAGAAGTCGAACCGAATAGGGAACTCGTCCCCGAAACGTCCGTAAACCGGGTTACCCAATAACTCACGCGGATAAGAAAATACCAAATCGATAGACGGTATTTCGAAACGGACTTCTCCAAAGCCCAAATACAAACTATTCTCCTCAGGAACACAATCGAAACACCATGCAAAATTGGGAGTTTCACGATTCAAATCGCATATCTCCTTCATCCATTGACCGCCCCACGGACCCGGATCGAAAAACGGAACTACTCGAAAAGGAGATTTCGAAGCCTTTTTCAAACCAGCATCCACGATTGCCGCTGTCGCCATCTTAGGATCGCCCATCACATTCGTATCCAAGACATAATCCCATTTGCTCATTAACGTTTTCTTAAAACGGTCGCAAATGCGCCAATCTACGAAAAAGCCTCTTTTATATTGCAACGAAGCCCGTTCCATGCGATTATCCACACCGACATTCGAGATTTCGTTTCTCCGAAAACGCATCTGTATTTCCCAACGAGCCATATCGGCATATACCAATACATCGCTTTCGGGCATCACGTAAGCAGCCCCTACGCCATATACGATTACAACACCGGCAGATATACCGGCAACCTTTTCACGCAACTCGGCAATCTTCTTTTCATCGAAATAACAATCCATATGATAGCGAGTCATATAACCGAAAATCTCATCATCGGTTATATCGGACTTCAAAAACGAATTGATCTCATCCAAAGTTTTCATGGCCGAAGAAGCGTCCAACCATAATGTATGGGGAAGTTGTCCCTTCAACGCCGATTTTACCTCCTCGTCATAAACACCTTGATAACATTCGACAACCAATACCTTCACCGGTTTATGAACGTTTTCCAACGACTTGTTCAACTGCGATACAATTTCCGGCCAACCTTGCCAACAAACATTTTCAGATGTTTCCGATACCTGTACAACCGGATACTTATCATAATTAGATTTATAATTTGAATACTTTTTCATTTCTTCTCCTCTTTACACTTGTCAAATAATAATTCAATCCCAATAAAGCGGCATTGTCTCCTAATTCGGAAAGCACAATATGCACCCGGTCGATAGGAGTCCAAGCTCGATCCTCGACCCACTTATTGATATAAGGCAAAATAATATCCGCACTTCTCATGATTCCGCCGCCCAGAACAACTACCTCAGGGTCATAAGCATGAATGTAAGAGACAATGGCTGCTGCCCACACATTCATACACTCTTCACAAATAATAATAGCATTCTCATCGCCTTGTCTCATTAAACCGAACAGTTGTTTAAAATCCATATCGGATGCCGCAATCTTAAAATCTGGCGATACACGTTCGTTAGACCGAATAATATCCGGCAAGAAAAATGAAGAAGCCATAGCCTCTACACAACCTATATTTCCACAGCTGCAACGTCTTCCACGATAATCGACAACCATATGCCCTCCTAAGGAACCAGCTTGATGATGATGCCCCACCAACGGTTTGCTATCTAATATAACACCGGTTCCTATTCCTGTACCGATAGTCATCATTACCACATTTCCCGTACCTTTCGCTGCACCGTAGAGCCACTCTCCGATGACAGCAAGACGGGCATCGTTTTCCAATACGAAAGAAACGCCCCAACGACTATCGGCCCAATGACAGAGATCGATATCACAAGCATCATCATATTTGTCGTTGGTAGAAATCACTCTGCATTCGACAGGATTCACCATACCCGGAAACGCCAATCCGATAGATGCCAAATCCGTCGAAGATATTCCTTCCTCAGACAACAATGAATCAATTGCATGCTCCATCTTGGGAAGCATGTGAGATAAACCCTTCACCGAATCCGAAGAGATTGTGGTAAACCGAACAATCTCAGAATCCAATATCAAACCTATCTTTATGATAGTTCCTCCCAAATCTATTGCGACGCTATAATTTCCCCCCATAACCTTATACTCCTATCAATTGAGGCTTCCCATCGACCTCCAACAATCTGGCTGCAAAGCCATGATCGGCAATTTCCCGATAATTATGCCCTGCATCAGACGGCCAACAAGCTGCAAAAGAAAATAAAGTATTTCCCGTATTTGCCATACGGTGAGCCACACCACCCGGTATATAATGTAGGCTCCCGGGAAAAACTCGTTCGGCCCACACTCGACGCGACTGGTCCATCAAAATTAACATGCCCTCTCCTTCAAGCCCCCAATAAAATTCCGCCCGATCGATATTCGCATGGAAATGTCCCTTAGTCATGAAGTACTCGTTTCCCACTTTTCCCGGATGCAAATAAGTAATCCCGAAATATAATCCGCCGGGAGTACCCTCCTGTTCCGGTAAAAAACTACTCACCTCATAAGCCGGCATATTCTGCGGCATACGAGAAAAAGCATCGACATCGGCAAAAATACCACGCAAATCTCCCAAAGTACGGCTCACATTCTCGACTCTCTCTCCCAATAATCGGTTCCCCGTAAAGAATAATCGGGGAAATACAATTTCCATATTCTCCATTATTTTTCATGTTATTATCGATATGGCAAAGATAGAGTGACAATTGGCCTGCTCTATTCACTATATTTGCCGAGAATTTTGGTATTTTACCAAATACCGATTAGAGGAGCATAAAAATGATAATATTCTATATCTATTAATCTCTATTGTAGAGATACAACAAACAAACGATTATTCAGTAATAGCAAAAACCAAATGACTCCACAAATTTCATAATCCTGTAATACCAAGAATAAAATTTGTACCAAACAATTATAACCCTTTTCTTTTAAAATAAAAAGACCTCCCATCATATTTAACTATGGGAGGTCTTTTTCCTACTATAAACCCTACTTCTACAACTGCTTTACGATTATACGGGAATCGTCATCAGCTATTGATGTTCCATTCACCTTAACGACCGGAAAAACCGAGCCTTTCGACATCTTGATCTCAGCTTTCACAAGGCTCCCATTTTTCCATTCTATATCAATTATATATCCTCCCCGAGCCGCCAGCCCCGTAATCTTTCCTTCCGGCCATTCTGTCGGTAATGCCGGTAATAAATCGATAAATCCGTCGTGAGATTGTAAAAGCATTTCGGCAAATAATCCGGCAGTGGCCATCGTCGCATCCACTTGCATATTACCAGACTGGTTCGACATCATATTTTCATATCCATTTTCTTTTATCAACCGGTTGAAAATATGCATAGCTGTATTCCCTTCATGCAATCGAGCCCATAACGCGATTCTCCAAGCAGCAGACCAGTTTCCTCCGGTATGAGGCCAACGATCTCCAAATTCTCCAAAGCCTCTCATTTCAAGAGACTTTTTCACTGCATTAGCCCACTCCGGCGTATAAGTATATGAAATCATATTTCCCGGGTACATTCCATACAAATGGGCAATATGGCGATGATGATCCCGAGGATTATCGACATCGGCAACCCATTCTTGCAGTTGACCGTATTTTCCCTTTTTAAGAGGATAAAGTTTATCTTTTGCAATAGTAATATTTTTACTAAACTCCTTATCTACATGAAGTGCATTTGCTGCATCTACAACGTTAGAAAACAAATCATATATCATCACAATATCCTGATATGCCGGAACTGTAAATATCTTTTTCGCACATTCCTCCCCATTCACTGTGGAAAATTCAACCGGACTACCATTCCTCATCTCAATACCATGTTCTGCTGACACAGTAGGTGCTGCTATTAAATAACCTTCGTAAGGAGTAAGATTTTCAAGCCAAAACAAAGCGGCTTCCTTCATAATCGGATAAGCCTCATTTTTTAAATAATCGATATCTTGGGTAAATACATAATGTTCCCACAAATGACGACAATGCCACGCAGCTCCGCTGGGATATAATCCCCAAAGAATATCGTCTCCCGGGACTGTATGCCCCCAAATATTTCCTGTCGAATGACTCACCCAGCCCCGAGTTCCATAATATTCCTCTGCGGTTTTACGCCCCGGCTCAACAAGATCTTTAACCCAACTAATATATGCATTTTCACATTCAGTTAAACGAGTAGGGCCACAAGACCAATACATCTCCTGCAAATTAATATTACTTTGAAAATTTCCATTCCAAGGAGCTTTCTCAAAAGTGTTCCATACTCCTTGTAAGGTCGATGGCAATGTGCCGGGTCTCGATGCGCTAATAATCAAATAGCGGCTCAAATTAAACCATAAAGTTTTCAACGAGGAATCATCGGTAAAGCCATTCTGTAATTGTCGTACACGAGTGTCCGTAGGCAATTTTTCCGATAATTCGTCTCCTTTAAGAATCAATTTCACCCGGTTATACAAAGCCTGATAATCGGCTATATGGTCATTCTTTATTTTTTCATAACCCTTAATTCCTGCATTTTTAATTATCTTGGCTGTATTATTTTGTGGATTTTCGCCTTTATATAAAGGATATTCCTGCTTATATTCTGTGTCCACAGCATACAAGACCGTCGCTTGGTCAGCTCCCTCAACACAAATATTTTGATTCACTATACTTACTGTTCCCCCTTCTTGTAATACTTTAATACGAATACAATATTTAAGGCCGTTACCTTTTATTATTCCATTAAAGACCAAGCCATCTGTTTCTTTTTTCACTTGACTTGCCGGATAAGTCAATATTTGTGACAAATTAAAGTTTATCTTATTTTTTTTATCCGAAGTAAAATGGAGAGCCATAAGTTTATCGGGATAACTGCAAAAATATTCCCGTTTAAAATATGTATCCTCTTGCACATATTCCACAAATCCACGAGAGGTCGAAAGGTCTATACCTCTTACATAATCTTTTACGGGGTGTTCCGACTCAGGGAAATCAATATAAAGATTTCCAACCATCGAGAAATATCCGTAATGGCTGTAATTCCCCACCATATATTTACGACAAAGAGAATCTGCCTCAACATATTTTTTCTCAACGATCAACTTTCGGATCTCTTCTATTTTATCTTTTCCGCCTTTTATTATCGGGGATTTAAAATCAGACGAAGAATGAGGGCCTCCGGTCCAAAATGTTTTTTCTGCAATGTCAAAACGTTCTCTATTCACACTCCCATAGAACGATGCTCCCATATACCCATTACCGATATGTAAAGCCTGTTGAGCCCAATTTTCAGCCGGTGACGTAAACCACAATGTCTGGTCGGGCGACAATTGCTCTTTGGCCTGTCCCACACCGAACACTCCGGCTGCAAACAATATAATAGACAATATTCTTTTCATATAAGTGGATTATTTTACATATGATTATTTGTCATAAAAAAACAAATGTTAAAAAAAATCTCGAAAGGATACTTTGATATATCCTTTCGAGATTTTTAGCACTCTATAATTTTATTTCTTTACCATTCGGAAAGTAGCCGATTCGGTTTCGGTTTGTACTTGTACAATATAATACCCCGGAATAAGAGTTGCCACATCTACCGCACCACTCGAAGCAAAAATCGTTTGGCTAACGACCAATTGTCCAGTCGCACTATAAATATTTACCGTTGCAAAAGAAGAATCGGAAGCTGTGCGAACATTCAGTTGATCCTGTACAGGAACCGGGAAAATAGAGATATTGTCCGATGCTCTATTATTTCCCTCGATACCGCTACCATCGTATGTCGTATCGAAATTTTTACGTATCAAATCATAAGCACCTTCCTCCATACCGGCATCTTGGCCTAAGGCCCAAATACCAATACCTTTGAATCCTCCCGTTTTCGTATACTCATATTTCAACGCAAGGCTCTCTAAATCCTCTACATAAGCCGTTACTTCCGTACCATTCTCACCCGTATATCTATATACATTGCATTGAGCCGATTCATCCCAAGTAATATTACCGTCTTTCGAATACTTAGGAACATCACCAAGCACCGCAGTTCCTACATTACGACCTCCTTCAAAAAGATTTCCATAATAAGGCCAAGCAATAACTATATCTGCGGCCGGAATATCGATATCGAGCCAAAATTGTTTAATACGTCTTTTGGCATCAGGCAATGGGCAAGTAAAAGTCGATCCGATATTATACATCATGATAGTCAAATAATCGGACTTTTTCAACATTCCTTTGAAATCCCATGTACCTTCCTCATTACCCGGATAGGTAGCGACCGATAATTCAAAATCGGGATTGATTTTTTCCAGTTCTTCATCGATATACCCGATAAGCTCATTATATTTCTGACCAATATTCGATATCGTATTATAGAATTCCTCGATATCCATGTTAATACCATCTAAATTATATTTTTCCACAAACTCGGCAATAGCCACTGCGGCAGCTCTCATTTTTTGAGGATCGGAGAACAAATCGATATAAAACTGTGTATTACCGCCATCACGCACATTCCCTGTAATAGAAGCGACAACCTTAACTCCATTTTGATGCGCCGCATTGATAAAATCGATCCACGGCCATTTCAAATCGATACTCTTATCCTCAAATGTAGGAACATAATTCCCTTGGTCTATTTGAAAGCCGATAGGCGAAACATGTGTCAAACCTTTCCAATCGACCTTATCGATCGAATTTACACTAAACCAGGGGAACCAACCGAACACGATCTTATTATTATAAGCCTCGCATTTTTTCTCATAAGCTTTTTGATCTAGCGTATATATTTGACGAATAGTCATATCTCCCACTGGTGAAGGATCTTGCGGTACAAGCTCTGATCCATTATCGAAATACAGTTTTGTAATTTGGCCGTCCAGTTTATTCATTTCACCGGCTGTTGGTCTCAATCTCACTGCAACAATAAAGAAGTTATTTCCCACACTTAACAGTTGCTTCTCGGCATTCACATCTGCTCGTAACTCTACCTTACCGGTACTCCCGGGTCTCAACGCTTGATAATTCAATGTATATGAATCTTCTGTAATTAGATGATCTTCTCCTGCAAAATAAACATTTACACTGACAATATCAGAAATTTTGGTTGTCCCATCAAACGAAAAATCCAATCCTGTCAAATAACGTTCGCCAGCACCCACTGCATTGACTTTTAAAGTCAACAACTGTATATTCTCTTCTTTGACATACGCATATCCCGTATTTTGAGAAACCATCGCACTTTCGACTGTCAACTCTCCGACTTCTTCGAATATCTTCAAATCGATATCCTGAATCTCAGACTCAGAAGATTTAAAGGTTGCCGGATACGTCCCTTTCAAATCGGGGACTGTTGTACCAGTGACATTCTGGAAATCATAATATACAACCAGCGCATCTTTATCAGGATGAACATCAAGAACTTTATAGTTTTTCCATTTCGAAATGGTTTCCTGATTAAGAGACTTATTCCATATTCTCACCTCATCATAACAAGCCACAGATGGACTCCCCAACATAAAATTGGCATCTATAGTCGGTGTCTGCTGTTTGAAGAACGAGTTGGCAAAACTCTGTTTTATTCCATCTATATACAAAATGAGAACTCCTTCGTCCATACTCGTTTTTGTTCCATCGAATACCAAAGCCACATGATGCCAACCACTCCGAGGATATGCTCCTGCCGATGTTGCCGCATAAGCAGCATCTCCATTGGCATGCATAAGGAATATCTGACCGTTCTTCTCCACTTGCACTTTGATTCTATTCCGTTCGTCCGACTGTTCCTTTTTAAAGATGATAAATCGGTCCTCTACCTCATCTAAATTGATATTTACCCACATTTCTACGGTATACGCTTTGGTATTGTTAAATGTAGCAATATCCCCACAATCCAGATAAGCATCGTTACTGTTTATATTCAGCTTAAATCCTTTATTCCCGGACAATTGAGCCATTGTTGTCATTACGCTAAACAAGCATAAAAAACACAAAAAATAAATTTTTTTCATAAGTATATTTTTAATAATTAACAAAATCACATTCAAGTATAAGAATAAAAAACAGGCTGCTAAACTGCCTTTTTATCACCATACCTTTCCTTTTTTATCGAATAATAATTTTTTGTCTATTCACAATATAAAAACCTTTGGGCAAATCTCGCACAACAGTTTCTCCGGCGCTTATCCGCAATTCAAGGACTAACCGACCTGCCAAATTATAGATGCACACGTTTTGAGGAACAGAGGCTATCAATGTAATCTCTCTTCCGGACACAACTGTCTGCAACGTTTCGGGCTCGGCTACAATTGAGTTTTCTATTCCGGTAGGTATATCGTCTTTCTCATACAAAGCCAAGTCATTCAACAATATCTCTGCCTCATTAGATTCAAACATAGCCGGATAATTGCCTACCAAATCAGGAACCTGTGTACCAGATATATTCTCAAAATCATAATAAGCGACTAAATTATTTTTATCGGGATGCGAATCTCCAATCTTATAATTTTTCCACTCGCTTATAACTTTTGCAGCCAATGCCTTATTCCAAACTCTCACTTCATCATACTCCACATTCAATGCCGGGCCACCCACTGCAAAAGAGCCCTCCATATTGCCGGTAGTGCCCTTGAATGTCGCATCCGATAGGGATTGTTCCACGCCATCTATATACAATATCATGGCTCCGTTTCCGCTGGTCCCCTTTTCCCCATCGTAAACCAATGCGATGTGATGCCAACCACTCTCGGGATATGTGCCGGCCGGAGCCTGAGCAAATGCTCCATCGCCTCCATTGGATTGCATGACATATATCTGGCCATTCTTCTCCACCTGCACTTTGATACGATTCGTTTCGGTCGGTTCTTTCTTAAAGATGATAAAACGATCGGGCAGATCGCTCAATGTCACATTTACCCACGTCTCGATCGTATATTGCGACGTATTATTCAATTCTTTCACATCTCCGCAATCGAGATAAGCATCTCCATTGTTCACATTCAATTTGAATCCGTTATTAATCGCAATAGGCTCTGGTTGCTTCTCTAAAATAGTAAGTTCGGTGTCCAAAATAGAAGCTTCCGATTCCTCAAACACAGCAGGATATTGACCGGCTAAATCGGGAACCTCGGTTCCCGAAACATTCTGAAAATCATAATATGCCGCCAAAGCCTCTTTGTCCGGGTGAGAATCGAGAACCTTGCAACCTTTCCATTCCATAATAGTTACAGCCTCCATCGCTTTATCCCATATTCTCACCTCATCATACTGGACATTCAATGCCGGGCCACCCACTGCAAAAGAACCCTCCATATTGCCGGTAGTGCCCTTGAATGTCGCATCCGATAGGGGTTGCTTCACTCCATCGATATACAGTATCATGGCTCCGTTTCCGCTGGTCCCTTTTTCCCCATCGTAAACTAATGCGATGTGATGCCAACCACTCTCGGGATACGTGCCGACCGGTGTCTGGGCAAATGCTCCGTCACCTCCATTGGACTGCATGACATATATCTGGCCATTCTTCTCCACCTGCACTTTGATACGATTCGTTTCGGTCGGTTCTTTCTTAAAGATGATAAAACGGTCGGGCAAATCATTCAATGTCACATTTACCCACATCTCGATCGTATATTGAGATGTATTATTCAATTCACTCACATCACCGCAATCGAGATAAGCATCTCCATTGTTCACATTCAGTTGAAAAGCCTTGTTTCCTTCTGTCTGTGCAAACAGACAAAAGCAAGAAACAAAAGACAAAAAACTTACAATTAATTTTTTATTCATAATGGTATTATTTAAATAAGGTTATTATTCCTCTTCTTCAGGAGCGTTTGGATCATATATCGTAAACACCCCCGACTCTATCGTAGGACTGTCGACAATCATATCGTCCTTACCCAATGCCTTCACGACCAAACGATATCCTTCACCCGGTATAAAAGGATCTCCATCATAGTCCGTTGTTATCGTTTCTGGGAAACGAAACGAACATTGATTTTTATACTCTTTTTGATCCGGATCGTTTTGAATTTGGGTCAATTGGAAAGCCCTATCCTGATGTTGCATAGCCTCTTCGGCATACAAAGTACTATTCTCCTTTATAACCCAAAAATTTATCTGTTTTACCCGAGCCGTATCACCCTTAAAAAAGTAAGTGACTTTTATATCGGACAATTTACTTTCCGTATCCACTTCCCATGTACGCACATTCCATACATACAAATAACTGTCTTTGGGAGAAAAATCCTCGTCGTCTTTCTCACAGGCGACAAAAGCAATTACAGATAAAAAAATTAAAATTATTTTAGTTATAGATTTCATGGCTCAACTTATTTATTAGCGGTTTCATATCCGGGATTTTGTTCTAAATTTCCGTTTTTAATAATTTCGGTCTCGGGAATAGGACAAAGATTATGCCGTTCATCGACATATTCGTCACCTCTGGAATTTATCTCTTTACTAATTTTCTTAACCGTTTCTACAAGGATGCCCCACCGTACCAAGTCGAATCGGCGATGCCCTTCATAACACAATTCCCGGGCTCTCTCGTCTTGAATGAACAATTTAAATTTTTGGTAATCATAGTTCTCTATCTCATCTACTCCTGCCCGACGACGGATTTCATTCACAGCCTCATAAGCCTCGGTTGTAGGACCTTTTTTCCACTCATTCAATGCCTCCGCATACATCAGTAATACATCGGCATATCGGTATACAGGGAAGTTTAGACCATCATGATCCAACATTTGCGATCCGGTACGATCCCAATATTTGAGAATAGCGATTCGGCTATCCTTAAACGGCTGATTACGCCATGTCTTTGCTAAGTTCTGCTCTAACCTATAATCCCATTCGTCATATTTTTCATAAAACGACTCTGGAGCCGAACTACCACCAAGACCATTGAATTTATCCCACTCGTCTTTACTTGGACCTAAATACCATAACATATGAGCAGAAAATTCGGTATAACCGGGATCAAATTGAACAGAGAAAATATGCTCTTTCTGATTTTCATATTGCTCGGAAAAAACCTCGCTATAATTATCAAACAAATCATATTTTTTCAAATTCTTAATTTCCTCACAAGTTTTTACTACATTTTCCCATTCTTCTTGCCACATTTGTACCTTCGCTTTCAACATCAATGCAGCCCCTTTACTTGCCCGGGTAGCGACAGCAGGATCTTTATCAAGAATCTTAGCGGCATCACCGGCCTCTTCGATAATGAAATCGGCCAATTCTTTACGAGAACTTCTTTTTACATATTTAACTTCATCGAGCGACGATATCTCATCTTTCAACAGAGGGACTCCCCCCCAATAAGTAAGAGCATGATAGTAATAAAACGCCCTTAAAAAACGAGCCTCGGCCAACAATTTTTCTTTTACGTCGCTATCGATAGCCGACATTCCAAGTCTGGTAATTGTCACATTGCAAGCACAAATCGCCTGATAGGTCGTGAGCCACCAATCGCTCCAACGGTTTTCACCGGCAGTCCATTGATAATTGGCCGAGCCACCACCATTCCCCGATATATCGGTTCCTTCAAACGCAAACGCCCACCGCTCTTGCCAATAATAGCCCGGTTTATACAGGAAACTGTAACAACCCACGACTGCCGCATCTGCGCCTTCCTCTGTATTAAAAAGGTTATTTACACTGAGCTGGGAAATAGGCTCTTTATCCAACAAATCGGTACATGAACCCATACAAACCGCCAATATTCCCAATATGATCATTCTTAATTTTCTCATGGTTTCTTTTTTATAACGTCAATTTTACACCAAAAGTAAATGTTCTCGCCGGTGGATAGGCCGTAAAGTCCATACCTCTAAGCACATTGGCAGAATACACATTATATCCACCCTCTGCTCCTGTATTTACCTCCGGATCATATCCTTTATAAGATGTAAACGTAAAAAGGTTGGTTCCCGTCACATAACATTGCAACTCCGAAATCACTTTGTTCCGTCTCCATTTTTTCACCGGGAAATTGTAATATAGACTTACACTCTTTATTTTCAAGTGAGATCCGTCATGAACCATATAAGTCGACGGTTGATACTCATCATTGGAGTAGAGCTTAGGGAATTTCGCGCCGGGATTATCCAACGACCAGAAGTCTTTCACTCGTTTATATTGGTTCACGAAACGGGGATCGACCGTGGCATACAGGAAATCGCCACCCGACAAAATATCATTTCCGAACGTACCTTGAAGGAATATGTTCAAGGTAAAGTTTTTATACCTAAATGTATTACTCAATCCGCCAAAAAAATCGGGGTTCGGATCACCTATCGTCGTTTGATCCTCTATGGTAATAACGCCATCATGATTAATATCCCGATAGATTTTTTGTCCGAGAGAAGCATTAGGTTCGCAGCCGGCCTCTATTTCCTCTCTCGTTCTGTAAATACCATCCATGATATACCCGTAAAACGCACCCACAGGCTCACCCACTTTCAACCAAGTATAAGGATGATTTCCCAAACCCGGACGGAACGTATATTCAAAGTCTTTATCCGGCCCCAACGCCACTACTTCATTCCTATTATGGGAAATATTGAATTCAGTCGACCATGTAAAATCGTTCGTTGAGATATTCGTACTACGAATCATCAACTCGACTCCCCGGTTAGAGATCTTGCCGACATTCATAAATCCATTCTTAAACCCCGATGTATAAGGAAACTCCACATCTAATAAAAGGTCCTTTGTATTTTTGATATAAGCATCGAATTCTATATTTAACCTCGACTTAAAGAAAGAGGCTTCTACCCCGAAGTCGAACTGAGAAGTTGTCTCCCATTTGAGCTCATCATTTCCCATTCGATCGGGAATATATCCTATTTGTGGGCTACCAGTCAATATCACATTTTGTTGTTTCATCAAAGGCCAAGTTTGATAAAGAGCAATATCTTGATTTCCCGAAAGACCATAACTAGCTCTAATCTTCAAATTATCCAAATTGGAGAACTGTTTCATAAACGGTTCCTCTGACAGCCTCCATGCCACGGCCACAGACGGGAAAAAAGCGAAACGGTTGTCCCGGCCCAACCGAGATGAGCCATCGTACCGGCCTGTAACGGTAAGCAAATAACGATCAAGCGCCGAATAATTGATTCTACCCAAATAAGATATAATCGCCCACTCCGAAGCCGAACTACCAACTAACCGAGTCGAAGTTTCCGAATCAGCCAAATTGTTCCAAGTCAATAAATCGTTGGTAAAATTCTTGCCATACAGGCTGAGCCCTTCGCTTCTGGAAGTCTGCAAGGTATAACCTAACAATGCAGTTATATGATGCCCTTTCGCAACCTCCTTCATATAATTCACCGTATTTTCCCAAAGAATAGAATAGCTCTCCCCTTGGTTTATCCAAGCTTCGCCCTTGATTTTATTTTGCCTCATGGTCGGCAACATACTGGACTTATATTCACTCGTCTTATTAGTACCTGCATTTAATCCGAGGAATGTCTTAAATTTCAAATCTTTGATAGCCTCCCACTCGGCAAATATTCCGGCATATATACTGGCTGCCTTTTCCTGTTTTTTACGTTCGTTCAATTGAGCTACAACATTATCGATATCATTACTTACGACTCTCGATGGGCTATCGGAAGCATAGGAACCATCTTCATTATAAATATTCATAGTCGGAGGTGTTGCTAATGCTGAACTTTGATAATCAAATCCGCCTAAACTTACCAAGTTGGGCTCTCTCTGAGTATAGGAGAACTGGAAATTCGCACCGATATTTATGTTATGCCTCATCTTTCTATCCAAATTGAGACGAGTTTGATAGCGTCTGATTCCCGAATTCTTGATTACACCGTCCTGATCGAACATACTTAGAGATAAATAATATCGCCCATCTTTATTTCCACCGGAGGCGGCAACCTGATAATTCTGCATAAAAGCCAGTCGCAATATTTCATCTTGCCAATCGGTCCCTTTGCCATACACGCTTGGATTTTCAATAGAAGGTTCTTGATTCGACAATACATCTTGTTGGTTCAACATTACAGCATATTCACGGGCATTCAGCATCTCCAACCGCTTAGCGATTTGCTGCACACCTACGTAGGCATTAACTGTAACATCATTCCGCCCCTCCGAACCACGTTTCGTAGTCACGATAATAACTCCATTCGCTCCACGAGAACCATATATAGAAGTGGCTGCTGCATCTTTCAATATCTCTATAGATTCTATATCGTTCGGGTCAATCAAGTTCAAATCCCCCGCACCGATAAATCCATCAATGACATAAAGAGGCTCATTGCTAGCCGATATGGAATTACCGCCACGAATAAGAATATTAGTGGCCGCACCCGGCTCTCCCGTAGTATTGGTAATATGTACACCCGACACTTTACCTGTTAAAGCCTGATCCAATCGTACTGTCGGCGTATTGGCGATTTTATCGTTGCCCACTCTGGTAACCGACCCCGTTAGGTCGCTTTTTCTCATTACACCATAGCCCACCGCTACCACTTCATTCAGCATATGGCTGTCTTCCTCCATGGTCACAGCAATAAAATCTCTATTTTTCACAGGAACCGTCTCCGGTTTATATCCCACATAAGTGAATTGCAATGAAGTTTTTCCACTACCTACTCGAATCGAAAAATTTCCATCGATATCGGTAGCTACACCTCTTTTATTATCTTTCGAATATACTGTCACACCGATAAGAGGCTCGCCAGAACTATTTACTACCCGACCCTTCACCGTACTTTGTTGGGCAGCCAAAGTCTGCCGTGTAACCACAATCGATTTCGCCTGAATAGAAAAGCTCAGGCCTTTCGGCTTCAATACCGACGTAAGAATTTCGGATAGGCTTTTATTCTTTGCAGAAACCACCACATCTCTGTCATTATCCAATACACCTTCCCTGTAAGAGAATGTATAATCGGTTTTACGCTGTATTTCATCAAAAAATTGTTTTATCGTAACTTTATTTAAGTCGATCGATAAATGAGGATCTTGCGCGTTCGTGCTCAATATAACTCCACTCAATAAAAATAAAATCAAGATTGAGCGCAGCCATACTGGCCTACGGCCTAATACAATGTGTTTCATGAGTACAATTTCATAAAATTTTACTTCTTTACTTAACTAAATTTAAAATCTCTCTGTTTTTTATTTTTGCCGTTCAATAATAATACACAAAAAATCTCATTTCGTAACACCTGCTTTTATATGTTATACAACATATTGTTGCATTTTTATAAAAACCGTGGAAAACAGGAGTAGACAAATAAAAATGTGCAATTTATCCAGATCAACTCTAATGATTATTTATTAGCTCTTTCGCCCAATAATAACTTTATAAAACACTTCGTAGCAGGAAGCCAAGCCATAAATTATGTAAAAACTAATATTATATAAGCAACGACTATGGACAATAACTATTGAATCCTTCAATAGAGAGCTGAGAGAGTTGATACATAAATCCGTATTATAATATATTAACATGATATGTAATTTTCTTCCATTCATCTAAGAATAAAGATCTATTCTGTAAATATGCTTGGCATATCATTCCATCGGAGATTTCCTGAATATTGAAAAAAGGACCCCGTCTGTTGTTATCTATCAGACGGGGTCCTTTCATTCCATGCGGTTTCATCGACCAACCAATGAAAACGCACTTATTCCTTTTTCTTAGCTCTTTCCTTCAATTCTTCTATTGTAAGATTTATCTGCTTTCCTATTGGGCATTTTCCCCTGTAAGTAACTACTTTTAACATAGTAGCATTCTTAGGGACAGAGAGAGCCGTAGTATACAAGTTGGAATAACAGTCCGGATTTGTGTTATCAAATGTATAAAATATATCCAACCCACTAATCTCAGTCGTCAACTCTATCCTCAACTCTCCATCGTTTATGGAAGGCGATATAATAGGATCATAAATACTTCGGGCATAATTGACATTCAACCGGTCGAGATATCTAAATTGGCTCTCCACCCGTTGGATAAAAAAGTCCCAATTACGAGAGTCCGTCTCATTCCAAAGCGTCTCCGAAATAGCCATAGCGCGAGGCCAAGTCATATATTCCACCTGACGATAATGAGGAATCGATTCGGCCCATAAATTACCTTGTCCTCCCAAAACAAAAGAGGCATCGATACTATCGGGTACAATCGAGAACTTATAGCAGTCTCGTAATCTCAACATCGAATATGTATTAGGCTCTACGGCAGGGTCTCCCTGGTACAGATCGAGGTAACAATGCTCAAATGGCGTCATGATCACACGATGGCCCTGCCGGGCAGCCTCCACGCCACCTTTCATGCCTCTCCACGACATAACAATGGCATCCTTGGCCAATCCTCCTTCAAGAATCTCATCCCAACCGATGACGTGTTTTCCTTTACTCTGTATATGAGAGGCAACTCTTTTTACGAAATAGCTTTGTAGTTCCTCGACATTCTGTAACTGCTTCGACGACATACGAGCTCTGCAATCGGGACATTTCGCCCAAAAGCCCTTGTAACACTCATCGCCACCTATATGGATATACGAAGAAGGGAACAAATCCACTAACTCATCGAATATCATATCGAGTATGGCAAACGTTTTTTCCTTCCCGACACAAAGAGAATTCTCTTCTTTGGTATAGAACGTATTCCCTACATTCACATGAAACGGGCCACCTGTACACGAGATTTCAGGATATGCAGTAAGAAGTGCCATACTATGTCCCGGCACATCTATCTCGGGAACAACCGTGATAAAACGCTCACGAGCATACTCCACCACTTCCCGAATATCATCTTGCGTATAAAATCCTCCGTAAGTCAGAGAATCTGTAACCGATTGAGGCTCTCGCTCCCACCAGTTTCCCACACGAGGAGCACGCCATGCACCTACATCAGTCAATCGAGGTAACGATTTTATTTCTACCCGCCACCCTTGATCGTCCGACAGATGCCAATGGAACACATTATATTTATACTCAGCCATTAAGTCGATAAACCTCTTCACCTCCTGCTTAGTAAAAAAATGACGGCTAACATCAAGCATCAATCCCCGCCATGCGAACCGGGGCTTATCGCTAATATCTATACAGTTTATTTTAGCTATATCCCCGGTAGAGTCCAATGGAAGCAATTGAAGAAAAGACTGTATCCCATTAAAAATACCGTGATATGTATTCGCATATATTTGTGTACCATCGGGGGTAACCGACATACGGTAACCTTCCTCTCCCAAATCATTCTCTTCGATAAGCGTAAAGACAATTCCCTCGGAGGCACTCTTGATAGAGAGGCCAAAACCCGTTGTCCGCATGAATTTTTCATTCAAATAATTTGCCAAGGAAACCATATTCGTATCGGAAAGATCGACACCGATCACCGTATTTTTATCCATCTCAAACACACCGGGCTGAGACTGATAGTAATTCGGTAAAGGGATAATACGGATCTGTTCGTCCCCCACTTTATCTTTCGAAGAGCAACTACCGAAGAGCGCTCCTGAAAAAATCAGGAGCGATAAAAACTTCAATATCTTCATAGTCAATTATTATTTTTCAAGTTTCGAGAAGTATTTTGCCCTCCCGGCTTTCATATATTCCCACACACCTGTGCGCCAAGACTCGACTCTCGCTTTTTCAACCGGAGTAGAAGCCAACTGCACAGCCTTGTCCATATATCCGGCAAGTTCTTCCATAACCGGTTCTGTTCCCAAATATTTCCATGCGATCTCTTCGGTTTGATGGAATTGTGCCTCACGAGTTTGAATATCCATAGGATAATTAACAGAGTTGGCGTAAACCGATTCTATCTTATCATAAAAGTCATGCATGGCCGGTGCAGCGTTACCGAAATACAAGGTAAAGAATTCATCGACCATTTCATCTGTATTCGTCTGGGCATCATCATACAATTTCATCGTCGCATAGAAATCGAGCTGCTCCCCAATTCCACACAGGAAAATTCCTCTCACACCATCTTGGGCATACATCTTTATCTGATCGGATACGGCATGCACGTTGAATCCGGGAAATACGTTGAAATCTTGAATCAAACCTCTTTCGGTAGGGAAACAAAGGTAATTCCATAAATATATGGGACGTCCGCTTTCTTTGCTCTCCGCAATCCAGTCTTTATAGAAAGCCAACTCATTTTCCTTCATTTTGGGAGCCCAATAGTTACGGGGATGCAAACAAGGAGCTACCGATATATTATCTTCAAGTTGTATATCTTTGGGAAGATAAGCATAGACATGATATGACAAGGCGGCAATTTTCTTATCGGGGTGAGTTTTCTTCACCTCTTTGGCTACATTATTAACGAAAGTCCAAAGATAATGAGTCGCTGTTCCGCAATTGAAATGCTCTCCACGAATATTCCCCTCATCGATGGCAAGTTGTTTTTGGCACTCGTCGCACTGACACCAATAGGCATTATCGAGAGGCACAACCGCAAAATAGTCTCCCAACGCGATTTGAGATCCTTTCAACGGTTTTCCATCGAAATAGTCTTGGGCATCCTGAGCCACTTGTCGAATGAAAGCCTCGTTGGTGTAACAAAACTGGCGTTCATGAGGGCCTCCGGTACGTCCCTGCGCAAAATATTCGGGGTGATACGATTCGAACAATTCGGGATGCTCGGGATTTTTTTTCAAAAACCGGTCTTGATAAGAAGTAAATGCATGATTGGCAGCCCACTTTTCACCACCGAACTTGATTCTTCTCAAAAAAAGTTGCCACATCTCACCCGAAGGCTTGAAATACTGGTCTTTCATCATGGGCCATTCAAAAGAATAAGTACCGACTCTATACTTCAAATCAGGAGTTCTTCTTATCTCAGAAACAGGGAGTTGAAGTTTCGTTTGCTGCGGAACAACTACATTCATCGGATGCGGCCCATAAAATCTGACACCAACAAATTTTTCAAGAAAGTCATATACCGCATAACAAGTGCCCTGTGCATCATAAACCGAAGGAAGTACAAGTTCTATTTGACTGGCTGTATCGTTTACCAGCTGAGAGTAGTTTACTTTCAAACGATCTTTCAACGGGGTGATACCATTATTATCCCGGCCGTCATCTCTATCGGTATTTTCATCTTGCCCCATAAGAATGACCTTATCGGAAGATACTTTAATAAAATATTCCTGCTCGCCCAACTTCATGGTATCGAACTCCGCAGTATACGAGCTTTCACCCACGCAAATAAGTTTGGCCCCGTTAGAAGGTGCATTGTTGACAATCGGCAATTCTATGCCCGATGCTTGTTGCACAAAATGTTGAAGCTCGTGAGCCGCCAAAACAGCTGGAACAGAAGCCTTCTCGTCAATAACGATAAACGTATTTCCGTCTTCAACAGAAAAATTTTTAGGTGATGAACACGCCGTGGCAAGTAAGAGAATACCACCGTACAATAATTGATTTTTCATATTTTTTTCTTTTTTTTACACTAAAAACACAAAACAATACCTTGATAAAATTCCACGAAAGGGTATATGACTCTCTAAAAAAGTATTCTTTAATACCCTTTCAAAACTTCATCTAAGTCAAAATGTAAATACGGATATACGAACGGCAAATATAATATCACACTCAAATCGTGGCACTTACCACAACTGAATCTGTATTTTTCATGAATATCTTGTTTCTAAATTATATATATGTCATTATTTTCGATTTTATATTTAAAATTATAGTGCATGCGTAAAATGTTCATCATTTCCTGTATAGTCAAAGCTTCAAATTCACCTGTAAAGCGATCGTGAATGATATTGTCACTTTCATAATGGATAGAAACTCCATACCAACGTTCTATTTTTTGGAATACATTTTCAATCAACTCTGCGTTGAACATTAATACACCTTTTTTCCAAGCCAGTTCATACTCCTCGTCTGTAAACGAGATATGTCCCTCCTTACCATTCTTAGAATATACGAACTTTTGCGAAGGTGTCAAATAAACAGGCGAATCATCACTATTATTCAAGGAAAGTTTCACTTTTCCTTCCACCAACGTGATTTCAGACATATCTTCATCGTCATAGGCCGAAACATTAAACGAAGTGCCCAATACTTCCACATCGAAAACAGAGGTTTTCACGATGAATGGTTTTTCTTTGTCTTGTTTTACATCGAAAAAAGCCTCTCCTTCGAGAGAGACTTCCCGCAGACGTCCATTATATGCTGCATTATACGATAGCTTTGAACCACCATTCAAATGCACCTTGCTACCATCGGGCAATGTGAATTCGGCTTTTTGGCCATTCTCGGCAACAATAACATTAGGCCTATGTTTATACTCATCGACCTGAAAATAGAAATATACTGTCGAAAAAATAAATAAGGGCAGCAATATAGAAGCTGCAAGAGATGATATCTTCCGCAGCCGCACACGGATATTTTCTTTTCGGATCTGTTCCCAAATCCGGTCGTGCAAGTTTAATTTCACATCAGACGGCATAACATAGGCATTCGTATTCTTGCAAATACACTCGTCCATCAGGTCAAAAATCTTTTCATCATTTTCGTCCAGAACCATTTGCGAGAACTCATTATATTCTTCTTCGCTAATCAAGCCCTGCATATACCTTTCGAGTATGTTCTTTTTCTGCTCTTTCATACTAAATGACTATTCATAAGTAATACCCCAAACGCCGCACTATATAACATACGAACGTCTCTTTTTATTTTCTTTTAACATTCCAATAACCAAAATACCCATGAGACCACATAAAGCCCTTTCTTTATCAACTCTTCTCTCACGACTTTAAGAGCACAACTCAACTGATTTCTCACAGATTGCTCTGAAATATGTAGGCGCAAAGCAATCTCCCGATTCGAAAGATTCTCCTCCTTACTCAATTCAAATATCTCCTTTTGACGAGAGGTCAACTTAGACTTTGCCCCTATTATATTTTCGTTCAACTCTTTGAAAGACAAATCATTTTCTGTTGTATTCTCTAAATACGAAGCATTATCAAATTGAGTAATATACTCATCGTATGAATACAATTCTACTTGTTTTCTAAGACTATTTAGAAATTTATTCTTTGCAATTGTAAAAAGAAGAGACTGAAATGAATAATCTGGTGATATATGCTCTCTAATTTGCCAAACTTTCAAAAAAACTTCTTGGACTATTTCTTCTGTCATATCAGAAGAACGTGTAAGATTATAAACAAATCCATATAATCGGTCCACATAAAGATTATACAAATTATTAAAATCAGAATAAGAACCTCTTTGTAATTCTTTTATATAATTCTCATGCATATATCAAACTTTGAAGTCGAACAAATATACGAACTATCAATAAAATTTAGAACAAATATCATTTTTTTTATAAATATTCTCTCCAAAAAGCAGATATAGGCTTAAAAAAGGGAATCGCACTAATTATCAGATAATCTTTTTCTTTTTCACCCCATATTTTTCTTGGTATTCAGAAGGAAGCATGTTGGTTGACTTCTTAAACTGCTCTATAAAATTCGACAAATTATTAAACCCGACCTCCATACTCAAAGTAGAAATTTTCATTTTGCCTTCTATCAAAAATTTCTTGGCATGCCCTATACGCATATCATTCAAATACTGTACAAAAGTCTTTTTCGTACGTTCCTTAAAATACCGACAAAAAGCAGTAGGAGTCAGTCCGGCAACAGCAGCCACCTCTTCAAGTTTAATCGGCTTATTAAAATTTTTCACCAAAAAACGATAAACTTTATTGAATCGCTCAAAATCCGAAGAATTGACCGACTGGGTAAAACCTACGCTCGCTAAAATTTCATATTCGTCGGCTTCTGCCATCATTTCCAAAAGTGTGAGTAAATTAGTTACCCGCTCGATTCCATTTTGATTAAACGTGCGTCGAATATATCGAGCGATCCGTTCACGCGATTCACCGGTAAATTTTATTCCCCGCCTCGAACGTTCTATTAACTCACGAATATTCGCCATCTCAGGCAATCGTATCAATATACCCTCGAACAACTCTTTACGAAAATAAACACAATGACAAGTCGCCCTTAAACCAGAATCCGAGTCGAAAAATTCTTTATCGTTTCTCCACTCATGCGGCAACTGAGGACCCATCATACAAACATCGCCCTCTTCATATCCTCCGATATGATCACCTACAAAACGAGTGCCCCACCCTTTTTCAATACACATGATTTCTATTTCGGGGTGATAATGCCACGGCACGATAAAATGGGGCAAATCTTCCCGATAGAAATTGATATAATTATCGACGGCAAAAGGAAGTTCTTGATACAAAGGTTTCATAATATAGCACAGTTATTAAAAGCAGTTCATCTAAAATCACACATCGAGAGCCAAAACAATATCCCAACCAACTTTGTCGGGGTATAAGCCATTTTTTATTTTTAACTTATAAAAAGTGATAGTATGGCAAAGATAAATTATAATATTATAATAGCGAAGATAAAAAAGAAGCATTAACAATGCCTTTTTGTACATTTGTAGATACGAAGATGAGATGCGATTCGACATAGTCCATTCGGAAATAAAATTTCCGTTTGCCTCTGCACTCACCTTTCGCTATCTTTGTCATTCAAAAATTATTTCTAAAAACAAATACCTATGAAAATTTTATTTTTTCAATACCCCTCGTGCAGCACTTGTAAAAAAGCGGCAAAATGGCTAAAAGATCACGACATTGATATAGAATCGAAGCACATCGTCGAAACACCGCCCACTGTCGGGGAACTAACCGAATGGATAACCCGCAGCAATTTACCCTTACAAAAATTCTTCAATACGAGCGGACAAAAATATAGAGAACTAAATTTGAAAAACCGTATTAGTACAATTCCCGAAAAAGAACTGATAGAACTATTGGCTTCCGATGGAAAACTAATCAAACGTCCCCTTCTCGTAACAGACTCACAGGTCTTGGTCGGATTCAATGCCGAGTTATGGCAAGACGTTTTGCTATCCGAGACGAAATAATCTCATACTCAAAAAAATTAGGCGCATGCCTATTTGCACGGTTCAAAAAGAAATACTATCTTTGCGCCGCTAATGCAAATAATAACCAATTAAAAAATTTCAAATGGCAACAAAAATCAGATTACAACGCTTTGGTCACAAAGACTACGCATTTTACCAAATTGTAATCGCCGATAGCAGGGCACCACGTGATGGTAAGTTTATTGAAAGGATAGGTTCTTATAATCCGAACACTAATCCTGCTACAATAAATTTGAATTTCGAAAGAGCTTTGTATTGGCTGACAACCGGTGCTCAACCCACCGACACTGTACGTAATATCCTTTCCAAAGAAGGTGTATTGATGAAAAAACATTTATTGGGCGGTGTAAAAAAAGGTGCTTTTACCGAAGAGGTTGCAGAACAACGCTTCGAAGCATGGTTGAAGAACAAAAAATCGGCTATTGACGCTGAGAAAGCCAAAGTTTCTGCCGCAAAAGACGCTGCTGCTAAAAAACGTCTAGAAGAAGAAACCGAAAAGAACAAAGCAAAAGCCGAAGTTGTCGCTGCTAAAAAAGCAGCCGAGGCTGCCGCTAAGGCAGAAGCCGAAGCCGCTGCAAAAGCCGAAGAAGAAGCTAATGCCGTTGCAGAAGCTCCTGCATCCGAAAGTGCTGAATAAATATTTTAGACAGCATATTGAAACGGAGTATCCCTCACTGGATACTCCGTTTTTATTTTTCTTCTTCCCAAAAGTATTTTAACGGCTCAGTCGTTAATTAACGGGGATCGTTCATGTATATTCTCTCCCCTATTGCGAACACTGTTCTCCGTAATACTACGGGATATTTCAGTTTTCATTATCGGAGATATTTTAGAACTCCTCCCTTGTCGTGCCCCATAACACTATCGGGCACTCTCCCTATCTCATCTGCGATGAGCACAGGGAGAGATGACCAAACTCTTATCACCTCCCCCTGTATTTTCTACCCCTCCGTCCAGAGGAAACCGCCCCTATATTTTGCGCAGCAAAACACAGGGGGGAGAGGGGGAGTAACATGGCCAAACAATCGCCAATCGGTCTATAATAGTTCTCTTAACACGATAAAAAAGCTCCTAAGAACATCTCACCTGCACGATTCTTATCGTATTCATTTTCTACTTTCTCAAAAAAAATAAAAAAAATTCACTTTTTCACTAGGGATAACCCTCGATTTAAGGTTAATATTATATAGCGCATAAAAAATGCTCAAAAATATGTATATACATATCATGAAAAAATAAAAACATATCATTCAATTTTCAGAATTACTTTTTGTTTAATTAAATATTTGTTTATCATGAAAAAACACTACATGTTATTCACTTTATTGTTTACTCTTCTGCCTTTTCTTAATAGCTATGCCGAAGAGAACAAAGCGATCACTATTCCTCAGCTCTCTTTTAGTTCTCCTACATCGGGTTACCGTTTGGAAATCCCCGAAACAATCTTAGGAGACAGAAATGGAGGTGAAACAGACCGGTCCGGAAAATCCTTTACTATATCTGCATGGATAAATATGGACCAATATACAAACAATTCGGGCAGTAAAGGAAATGTAATCATGGGACACGGTCCTAGAGTACATATGAATTACAACGGTAGTTTAGTTTTAGCTACTACCGAAACAGGTGTTCTTAAAATCATATCAGGTGCAAGCAACAAAGTAACTTCGGTTTTAGAAACCTCGGTAGATCTGGATACATGGACTTATCTTACACTTGTCTATGACAACAGCGACTTTTCGGTAAGTGTATATAAAGATGGTACTCTCGTAACCACGAAAAACAATACTCAACAGTTAGAACTTTTCGGAGACGACCCTTGTATTTTCTTTGTAGGGGGCGCTGGATTTTCCGGATTCTGTGACGAATTCCAATTTTTCGACCGAGCATTAAACTCAAATGATGTCAAGCAAGCTTACAGCAACCCCCAAAATATATCGGGACTGACGGTTTGGTATGACTTCAATACAATTGAAGAAGGCAGTTCTTTTACCAACAAAGTAACCGAATCTGACCAAGTAAATACAAAGGCTACATTCTATAATCTCACCGGAGGACAAACAAACAGTGATGGTGGATATATCAGTATCACCAACTATACAGAAGCCGTTCCCTCTCTTACCAAAGGAAGACCAACTCCTAGTAACTACACAGTAACACTACCCACTGAAATAACTAATGGCACTTTAAGCGTAATGAACGGCGAAAGCCCTCTTTCGGCAGGAGAAAATACCGTAACATCGGGGACTACTTTAACCATAACGGCGACACCGGCCGATAATTATCGTTTGGAATCCTTGAATATCAACGGACAACCGATTGAAAACGGTGGGACATATACTGTAACGGAAGATGCAACTATTACTGTTTCATTTGTCGAAATCGTTATGCATAAAGTAACAATTACCGTCGACGAAGGAGTAGATTATCAAATTACAGCAGGAGAAGAAGTTATCGAGAACTTAGAATCGATAGCCTCTGGCACAGAATTAACCATAACATTCAATTCATTGCCAGAAAACAAGAAGATAGAATCCGTACTGATTAACGAGCAACCAGCCGAAGCAGAAGAAAACGGATCATACATTTTCACGGTAACAGAAAACACGACTATCATTGTCAACTTGACCGATATTACTTATTACACGGTTACGCTACCGACTCTGGTAGAAAATGGACAACTAAGCGTAATGAACGGTTCCGAGCCTCTTACCACAGGAGAGAATACTGGTATAAAAGAAGGCACGGTATTGACAATTACGGCTACTGCCGATCCCGGTTATGAAATTCTCTCCCTCCAAGTAAACGGATCCGATTTCACCAACGGAGATAATTACACGGTGAACGAAAATACGACTGTCACAGTCTCATTCCAAATCGAAGGCCCCAAAGCCGTACTAGTCCCTGCAATAAGTGGTAATAATAAATACCAATTCCGTTTTGATGATAAAGTATTAGGCGAACACATAAACGGAGAGAATAATTCATGGAATAACGGTAATATAACAGGTTCAGACCATCGTGCCCGTAATTTCACAATGTCCGCTTGGGTGAAAACAGTCAGCACAAATGGGCAAGTAATGGGACACGGACAAGCACCTTACTATGGAGCCGTAGGAACATTTGGTGTTGTACTCGAAAACGGAGTCCTAAAATTGAAAGCCCGTGCATGGGAAGACAAAGGTAACTGTCCGGGAATAGCCGATGTAACGACCGAAGCAACCTTGACCGCTGATGAATGGGCATTTATTACCGTGACAGTCGATGATTCCAATAAAGAAATCAAACTATACAAAAACGGAAAATTATTAGGAACCGGCGATTTAGGAACAATTGTAGAAGGTGGAGAACGAGAAGGGCATGGTATAGGTCTATTACAAGACGAGTGTGTATTCTTCGTGGGGAACGGTGGATTCTCCTGCTATGTAGACGAAGTTCAGGTATGGTCCAAAACATTGACCGAAAAAGAAGTAAAAGAATCCATTCGCGGCGGTTACGACCAGGAGAATATGCCCGAAGAATTAGTGGCCTATTACAAAATCGAAAATGATTCGGAAGCCGAATTGGAAAACAAAGGAACATTCGGTAGCTGTCCCGCCGGTGTAGTAGAAGGTACAACCGAGGTACATACTGGTGCTCCCCACTGGGGCGCAGAAGTTTATACTTGCGACTTTATTCAAGTACAAATCGTAGCCGGTCATACATTCCCGACCAATAATCTCACCATCACTCAACCCACCGAAGGGGGAACATTCAAAGTAGTTAATGCTAAAAATGAAGAAGTAACAAGTGGAGAGGTAGACCAGTTCAGCGCATTGACAGTCATAGCCGAACCGGAAGAAGGATATGTATTATCGCAAGTATTGGTAAATGGCGAAGTAAATAGCGGAACGACTTTTGTCATCGAAGACGACACAGAAGTAACAGTGGTATTCTCCAATAAAGTAATCGTAACCAATACGACCGCAACCGGTGGTAACGTCGAAATGTTCGTTAATGATGCCGAAGAAGCGACCGCATTCGGTTCCGAAATTATACGAGGATCAAAGCTAACTTTCAAAGTAACCGTAAACGAAGGATATGAATTAACGTCATTCCTCGTGAACGAAGAAGAAAAGATAGACGAACTTGCAGAAAACATATATACAGTAGACGCAATTTCCGATAATATGACAATATGTGCTGTGTTCTCGAAAATACCGACATGGAGAGTTACTTGCAATATTACCGGAAATGGTTCTGTCACCATCTCCGACGACGAAAGTAATGTATATGCCAGTGGTTCCGAAATTCTAAACAACACATTTGTCAAACTAACTTTTATCCCCGAAGAAAATTATAAGATAGAAACTTTCACTTCTTCCAATGGAGAATCGCTGTTAGACCAAATTAGTAACAATATTTACGAAATAGGAGCCATAGACAGCAACCATACTTATAACATAACATTCGGAACGATTGTAGGCATAGACAAAGAAAGCATAAAGTCTATATCGCTCTACTACCAAGCCGGAATACTTTATGTAAACGGTATCGACGAAAATGCGACCATTGCCATATATAATTTGACAGGCAAATTGGTTAAAGTTACGGAAGAAGCCCCCGTAAATGTCGCCGATTTGACGAAAGGTTGTTATATCGTTAAAATAACGATGGGTGATACCGATAAAGCCATGAAATTTATCAAGAAATAAAAATCTGTAAGAGAATAAACCACACAAAGAGAGGCGATGCTGCAAGCTATGCATCGCCTCTCTTGTTTTTTTATCGAAGAAATGAACAAGCCAAAACTAAGAAGCTGTTTTAAATTTATTCCGAGACAGATTGAGCCCTATGTTGAAGCTGATTGGAGTCCGAGACATGCAGTCAATAGCGGGCTATTGACAAAAAACAAGGGATTCTAGATGCGAGACTGGGGCTCAATATGGCCGGAACATACCTGCTTGAAATGATAATATTATTTCTCTATAAATTTAAAACAGCTTCTAAAAAGAATATTTCACGACTTCGCTTTATACTACGACATATTCCTACCCATATCACACCTGCATCAAACATAAAGAGTAGAAATAAAGTCTTTTGCCGATTCATGAAAATTTTGTAGATTCGTGCACACATTAATACATTTTATATCATGAAAAAAATATCATTACTCACTTTCCTTTTGGGTTCATTTTTTCTTCTACAAGCCCAACCGCACACCAAACACATCGCGCCCATCGATAATGAAAAATGGTGGGGCTGCTTCGTGGGAATAGGTAACGAAATGCCCTTTGCATCGAATACGCCCCTCTATGATTTGACAAAAGTCAATTTCAACAACGAGGCCTCTCCCCTGCTCCTATCTTCGCAAGGACGTTATGTATGGAGTGACGAACCTTTCCGTTTCCGCTTGGTAAACGACACGCTCGTTATCGAATCAGATTATGAATCCCCACAAGTGACAACCGCTGGGAAAAACCTTCGCGATGCCTATCTTCATGCCTCAAAAACACATTTCCCGGCAAACGGAAAAACTCCGCCAGCACTCTTTTTTAAAGAACCACAATACAATACATGGATAGAACTCATGTATAATCAAAATCAAGAAGACATTCTGAACTACGCTCATAACATCATCGAAAACGGATTCCCCAAAGGAATCTTGATGATCGATGACAACTGGCAACGCTATTATGGGAACTTCGAATTTAAAGCAGAAAAATTCCCCGATGCCCGTGCCATGACAGACGAATTGCACCGGCTCGGATTCAAAGTCATGCTTTGGATTTCACCCTTTGTATCGGCCGATTCTCCCGAATTCAGAGACTTGGCAGCCAAAGGATTTCTCCTGAAAAACAAAAATGGCACACCTGCCGTTGTAAATTGGTGGAACGGATATAGTGCATGCTACGACATGACCAATCCGGCAGCTGTCGAATCACTAAAACAAACCCTAAACGAATGTATGGGAAAATACGGGATCGACGGGTTCAAATTCGACGCAGGCGATATAGCCATCTTGGCTAACGGAGAGTACGACTACTACGACAAGAATGCCGACCAAAACATTTTCTCCCAACGATGGGCCGAACTGGGACTTTCCTACCCTTTCAATGAATTTCGAGCCGCTTGGAAAACCGGAGGCCTGCCATTAGTGCAACGCATAGGAGACAAAGACTATTCGTGGTATGCCGTATCCATGCTTATACCCAACATGGCAATTTGCGGTATGCTCGGTTATCCCTATGCCTGTCCCGATATGATCGGAGGTGGGCAATTTTCCTCTTTTCTCGATATTAAAGAAGACGAATTTAACCAAGAACTCATTGTACGATCATGCCAAGTCCATGCCCTCATGCCCATGATGCAATTTTCAGTTGCCCCGTGGCGAATCCTCAATCGTGAGAATATGGAAATCTGTGCACGATACGCACAGCTACATCACACGATGGGCGACTACATTTATGAATGTGCCCGTCATGCTGCCGAGACCGGAGAGCCTATCTTGCGCCACATGGAATACAGTTTTCCACATAGCGGATTCACCGAATGCAAAGATCAGTTCATGCTCGGTGACAAATATATGATAGCCCCCATGATTACCGAAGGCACTCATCGTACCGTTAATCTTCCCAAAGGCACATGGCGCGACGATCAAGGAAAAACATTCAAGGGTCCGAAAAAAATAGAGATAGATGCCCCCCTCGATCGTCTCCCCTATTATGAACGAGTGAAATAAGAATTGGGATAATGTAAAAAAGAATCCATATACATATATGGATTCTTTTTTTATAGTAAACTTATCGGCTATCCACTACAATAACTAACCTCAATGCTTTTTTCTTTGAACTTCGAAATTCGATGAATATATGGCTTTTACCGTCAACTGTGGCCGAACGACCTCTTTACACCGAGAACACAAATACAAATAGGTATCCTCCTCCAATTTATATCTCCACCCCTCCCCATAAGAACTTCCACAGACAACACAGAAGAAACGCTCTTCAATCCTCCTACCTCTTTTTCCATAAAGTAAAGTCCTGACTTTTTGAGGTGTTTTTCTTTTAAAGACTCGTTGCGCCTCTCGATTTATACGACAGTTTTTCTCAAACATATTGGCAAAAGACACTACGGCTTTTTGTACTCCCGAAAGATGTGGGTGCACCTGTTTCTTGTTTGCTTTTTTACCAGCCATCGCTCTTTTATTTTTCACAATATTAAGATACAATCAAACAATACCATTTCAGAATCTTATGAAAAAAGATATTAAAAGTAAAACAGATAGTGCCACTTTTAATACCACTAATCAGCAACTTATTGAAAAACAATATATATCGTGGAGCTGGAGGGATTCGAACCCTCGTCCAAACGAGGAACTAATGAGCTTTCTACATGCTTATCTTCGCTTTGATTGTCGGGTACAGACAAGACCGAAGCCACCAATCTGCACCTTAGTTTCTAAATTTTCATCATCAGCTCGAAACTTGCCTCTGACTATTTCCGATATTATTGCACCACCGTTTCGGAACGCTTCGGAACAACAGCAACCGGGTGATGTCTTGTCTCCACAACTGTTGCGGAGATTAAGCTAATCTACTGTACTTCGATTAAGCAGCAAGAGCGTAGTTATTTTCGCCAGTTAAATTTTTGTTGTCTGATATTATAGAGCGGGGCAACAACGCTCTGCATGCTTACCCACCACTTCTACCCGCTGTCAAAACCGGTCAGCCCCAGTGGTAGTTTCCCAGTGTTTTCTATCCGGGACGGCAAAGATAATATTTTTTCAATAGAAAAAGACCTGTTTTTTCAAAAAAAAATAGACATATCCCTCTATAATAGTCTTTCCCGCTCCTTACGATTCAAATGCTTAACAACCATATCATAAGATTTCTTCACCAACTTCCTGACCATCTCGTCCGAAACATCTCGATTAAAGTAAACGCTAATCCAATGTCTTTTATTCATATGCCACCCTGGCCTTACTCCCACATAACGAGCCTGCAATTCGCCCGATTCCACCGGGTCGCACTTAATACAACAAAAATCGAACACTTCGACATTCACAAAACAAAACCATTTATCGCCCACATAGAAACACAAAACATCACGGCTATATCGGTCGGCAACATTCACGAAAGGCATCTTCTCTTCCACACCCTTCAACGAAAGACAATATTCCCTAAACTCTTCTACATTCATTTCACATCACGACTCCTCATCAGCTTTTCAACAGCATAATAAGTTTTATAGATAGATCGAAAAGAACAATCTTGGCATTAGCATTCTGCCCGACATCATTTTCGGCATCGCTCAAATGTTTCATGATAGCCTGTACATTACGTTCATGAATAAACGGAGCGAAACGCGAAGAAAATTGAGCCTCTTCCCGATTCATATAGGTTAATGCAGGAACATGCAAATTATAGATGTAATTCTCACGTATCATTCGTTGGGCATAGGAAAGAAATCGGCGCAAACGCTCGCGCCCCAAATCGGCCACTTCCTCGCTCCATATCTTCAAATCCTTTATTTTCCGAGCATAGGCCAATCGCATGACCTGTACAAAATAATCGAAAAATAATTTATTCTCCTCATTCAATTGAAGAGCCTCGCAAGCCTTCAAATAATTACCCTCTGCGACATGGGCCACCGAAATAGCATCCTGCTCCGTTATCCCATACCGGCGTTGCAACGCCTCGGCTATAACCGACGTGGACAAAGAGCGAATCTCGATAAGCTGCGAACGCGAACGTATAGTTCCCAGCACTCTATCGGGATTATTGCTGACTAACAAAAACACACTACCGGGATAAGGCTCTTCCAGCAATTTCAACAATTTATTGGAGCAAGTGTCGTTCATGCGTTCCGGCAGCCATATAATCATTATTTTATACGGAGATTCATAACTCTTTAAAGACATCTGCCGCAAAATACTTTCACTCTCTTCTCCATAAATTACGGCCTGCTTGTTATCGGCATTAATATACCTCAACCATGAATCGATCCCGAAATAGGTATTCTCCTTCAAAAACTCAGTCCATTCGGGCAAATAATCGTCGCATATCCGTTTCTTCTTATCCACTTTGACCATCGGGAATACAAAATGCAAATCCGGGTGAGTCAAAGCCGTATGTTGCCGGCAAGACGGACATACACCGCAAGCATCCCCATTCTGACGATTCGTGCAATGTATATACCGGGCATAAGCCATAGCCATAGCAAATTTACCGACACCCTCCGGTCCACAAAGCAACTGGGCATGAGCCACATGATCATTGTCAACCGAACGTAAAAGTCTTCGCTTTACCTCCTCCTGTCCGATAACGTCTTTAAAAAACATCGCGCGATCCCTCCGTTAATAAACCGACTTCGCCACTTGATAAACACTATCGACCGCCATAAGCGAATAATAGTGAATACTGGGTACTCCCTTCGCCTTCAATTCGAGCGATTGAGCTGTACACCAATCTATCCCTACCTGCTTAACCTGCGAATCGTCTTTACACTTAACAATCTCCCGAACCAGCATATCGGGTATATCTACGTGAAATACACGAGGTAACAATGTCAATTGCGAAGCCTTCGAGATAGGTTTCAATCCCGGGACAATGGGTACGGTAATCCCTGCTGCCCGACAACGGTCTACAAACGAGAAAAACTTTTCGTTATCGAAAAACATCTGGGTAACTATATAGTCGGCTCCTGCATCCACCTTTGCCTTCAACCATTTCATATCCTCGTCGGGATTAGGAGATTCGTCATGTTTCTCGGGATAACCTGCCACTCCGTATGAAAATTGCCTTGTACTGACCAAATCCATTCGAGTGCCATCTATGAAATAACCCTCATTAAAACGATTCACCTGCTGCTCCAATTCAATAGCATGTTCATATCCCCCGGAAGCAGCGATAAATCGGTTCTCATGCTTAGCCTTATCACCTCTCAAAATAAGCAAATCGCATATCCCCAAAAAATTCAAATCTATTAAAGCATATTCTGTTTCGAGAGCTGTAAAGCCACTGCATATGAGATGAGGAACAGTAGGTATCTGATATTTATTTTTTATAGCTGCCGCTACCGCTACTGTACCGGGACGACTACGTTCCGAGACCCTGCGAAACAACCCATCGGGGGTATCCTTATAAACCAATTCACTGCGATGTGTGGTTATATTGATATACAACGGCGCAAATTCCCGTAGCGTGTCTATCGCTTTAAAAGATTTCTCGATACTGCTACCCTTTAATGGAGGCAATATTTCAAATGAAAATCCTGTACTCCCGCTATTCTTTATCAAATCGGCAACCTTCATTTATTTTTCATTTAATCGGGTATTAAATCTAATACCTATTTTAATTCTTACCACTCGTACAACAATAGACAAAGATAATGAAAGGTGAGCGCAGAGGCAAACGGAAATCTCATTTCCGAATTAGCTATGTCGAACCGCATCCTATCTTCGTTATGACAAAGATAATGTAAACCAAATGCAGAAACAAATTTATTTGGATATACCGAATACAGTCCATCTTTAACAAACTCGTCTGACGCCACAAACGAAAGATGTGAAAAGGATAAAACAAACGAATCCTTTTCCCCTTTTTGAATTATTCCTATCTCATTCTAATATAAGGAAATATCCGGGAACAGCGAATATTTGTTTACAGTCTCGCCAAAAATGTTAAAGACCGTATACATTTACGACTAAATCGATTTACATTAGTTAAAACAAATTAAATCCAAGAAAATTATTGTCTAAATATTATGTTTGAGAACATATTTACCCCTATATTTGCAATGTGTTTTTCATGGTATTAGATTTAAGGTTAACAAAGATTGGTTGTCGTGAGACAATCAATTTTTTTTGTACCTATCCAAAAAACTTATAAGCCTTTATTTCACAATAAAAAAACCGGAAGCAAAATATCCATTCTGCTCCCGGCAATCAACACCTATTTACTTAACTATCAATTTCTATCGGACATAAGTAGAAACACTCTTCTCCTGAGTTCCAGAAATTGCATCCTCTCCTGAATCCTCCTTCTCGAAATCACAAGTACGAACTTCCGTTCCATAAGGACTACGCACTTTTATTTTCAACCCTTTCAAATCGGGATTTTCCAGTTTCAAATCCTCCAATCTAAACGAAGCCACCCCCCATAAAATATGGTCTATCTCAGGATCATTCAAACGATTATGACGCAACTCCAATTGTAAATAACCGTCTCCATCGGGATTAGGAGATAAAGAATAATTCCTAACCAAATTAATCATGTGTTTCTCGCGACCAAGACCTCGCATTTCAAACTGAACCGTCAGATACTTATCGCTCGTCCACATATCCAACACATTCACAGGATCGTTACCGATACTATCGGTCGTTTCAGGAGTGATGGGAATAACATTCTTAACCAACACAGAATCTATATCATTGATAAGAATATAATAATCATATCCCTCCCGCTGTCCTTCGAGAAAAGAGAAGTTCACGATTACCCGTTTTCCGTCTTTCAACAAATAATTAGGCAAACGACTGCCATTCGACGGGAAAAGTGTTTGCTTACTATCCAACTGGATATATGGCTCACTCCCGTCTTTTACGACCATATCGCCCACCGCATAGGAAAACGGAACGTATCCGCCATCGTCATCATCGTCACAAGACGACAGCCCGCACAATGTCACAACACCTAATAATCCTACCAATAAAAACTTTTTCATTTTCATATTCGTCTGTTTTTTAATTTATCCACTTTTATGAAGTAAACGTAAACCATTCAAAAATACTGCACCGAATTTTGTTAAAGAGTTAAAAACAATTTTTCTATCACCTATCATGCAGTATTTTTACATCGTTGCATTTAATAAATAACAGGAATCATCAAAAAATGAACGAAGCAGAGCTGGTAGAGTGTTGCAAGCGGAAAGATATGACGGCACAGAACGAGCTGTATCAACGCTATGCCGGTGAAATGTTCGCACTTTGTATCCGTTACTCCGGGAACAGAGATTTCGCCAAAGATCTTTTACATGACGGGTTCCTTAAAGCCTTTACCTCTTTGGATAAATTTTTCTACCGAGGCGAAGGCTCATTAAAAGCATGGTTGAGCCGTATTATGGTAAATACAGCATTAGAAGCGATTCGCAAGCAAACACAACATATCGAGCTCGACATCGAAACCGCTCCCGAAATAGCCGACCCGGAATATGAAGACGACGACAAAATCGTAAAAAACATTCCTCAGGAAACGCTTCTTCGATTCATTTCAGAATTACCGGACGGATACCGCACGGTATTCAATCTGTTCACATTCGAGAACAAATCACATAAAGAAATCGCAAACCTGCTTCATATAAATGAAAAAAGCTCCTCATCACAATTACATCGGGCACGAACGATATTGATGAATCGAGTTAAACAATATTGGGCACAATATGAAAACGGATAAAACTAAAAATTGGACAGACAGCTGGAAAGAGCAGCTCGATAAATATTCGGTTACTCCTCCGCCAGAAGTTTGGGAAGAACTTTCCAAAGAGCTCGCTCCACGCCGTATCCCCTTTTGGAAAAGAACCATTTGGTGGGCAGCCGCTTGTATTACACTTTTGTTATGTACTTTTATTGGGTTACAATTCCTCCGTCCGACTACCGACTTAAACAATCTCCCGCTTCAAACAAAAATATCCGGCTCGGAGCAAATGGAAGTATCTCGAATGCAAAATACTGTACCCTCGATAAAACAGGAACCACTCGATATAATAGCCCAATCTTATAAACCGATACGAGCACCGCAAACACCCGACCGGACCGATGTGGAAAACCATACGCCATCTCAAATAAACGAATCACGACACATCGAACAACCGGAATCTTCCGAACCGGAAAAATCAACTCCGGGGAAAAAACGAAATAACGCACAGACTAGCTTGTTTCCATCGAGAAATGAGAATACCAGCACGACAACCATACATACGCATACACAACCCAAAACCAAACCCAAAAGCACTTGGTCTTTGGGCGTATCTCTGGGGAATAACCTAATTGCGTCAGCCGACAATCGAAATGGATTCAGCAATTTAGCCCCTTATGCCTCTGCCGAAATGGCAAGTCTCCCTTCCGAAAAAAATCTTTCGAACTCCGAAGGGCCGGTAACAACACCCTACCAACATATCATGCTGCAAAATATCAATAGCCAACCCAAAACAGACATTAAACACCACTTTCCCGTATCGGTTGGAATTACAGTCCAGAAAGAACTGAACAACCGACTGGCATTAGAAACGGGACTTGTATATACCTATCTTTCGTCCGACTTAACTGCCGGAGGAGCTGCATACTATACACAAAACCAGCAACTACACTATTTGGGAATACCGTTAAAACTAAACTGGAATTTCTTAAAAAAGCGCTATTTCAATCTCTACCTATCGGGAGGCGGAATGTTGGAAAAATGTGTTCACGGAGAACTCTCCGCACAGTACGAAATGAACAATCGTCCGCCGTTTTCCAACGACGAGACTCTGCACATAAACCAATTGCAGTGGTCCGTATCGGCATCGGCCGGAATCTCTTTCAAACTGGCGTCGCATATAAGCCTCTATGCCGAGCCTGGTATTGTCTATTACTTCGACGATGGATCGGACATTTCGACCATTCGTAAAGAAAAACCCTTTAACATCAATCTGCAAGCCGGACTTCGATTCAATTTCTGAATTCTATAAACTCCACCAGCTATCCCCACAATCACCACAAGAATAAATTTTTCCTTTTTATCATTAAATATTTTTCTTTTTCCTTGTTACAAAACGGCACTTGGTTCGTTATTTTTACAGAATCAAAAAAGAAAATACATTATTTAATAATGAATCAAGAACCGTTGTTATCGGCATTCACACGTCTGCGCGACAACCTGTTATCGATGTCTCGTCATATTCTTCAAAATGAAGACGATGCCTCCGACGCTATACAGGAAGCTTTTTGCAGGCTATGGCCTATACGAAATAAAATTAAAAGCGAAAAAGAAGCAGCGGCTCTGACAGTCACTACAACTCGTAACATTTGTATAGACCAAATTAGAAAGAAAGCTCGATTCCCCGAGTTGGACATCGAAACCAATAACGAATGTGATGAAGATAACAGTGAAAAAGAAAATCTATTGGAAAGATTCCAAACGGTAAAACTACTCATCGAAAAAAGACTAACCGAGAATCAAAGAAAAATTCTCGAATTACGAGACTATCAAGGTCTCGAAATAGAAGACATTGCCAACCGATTGAATATGCAACCGGCAACAATCCGAATGAATTTATCAAGAGCGAGAAAAACTATTAGAGAACAATATAAAAAACTAAACGCCTATGACCGATAAAAACATAAAACACGGCAAACGAAATTCCGACTATTGGGATAGGCTCATCGAACGCTATTACAGTGGAAACACTACTATCGATGAAGAGAAAGAACTATCTCGATTTGTATTCTCAGAGTCTCAAAATAAACGTTACGACGAAATACGAGCCGTACTTTCATACTCGCTAATAGGCAACAGCATAAAGGGGAAAATACGAAGCCGGCAACGGGTGTCGCTAAAAACAATTGCTCGTATCGCTGCTTGTATAGCCATTATTCTGAGTATAAATATCCTCTATTTTCACTCTCCAAGAGACATTTGTGTCACCTATATATACGGAAAAAAATACACCGATACAGAAACCGTTATCGAACAAATGAAACACACCGTATCCCAGTTCGACCCAACCGACATTACCGTGGAGAAAGAACTGAGTTCCATATTCAGGCCTCTCGAAAATTTACAATAAACTCATCTTCTATGAAAATGTTTTATAAAATATTCATCTCCTGTATTTTCCTTTGGATTGGCAATATTTGTCACGCCCAAAAAGGGCTAGCTATCGCTCCTCTATTTTCAGGGAAATACGACAAAGACGAACAAGCCATAGTCGTTCTCTTGAAAGGGAAAACGTTACACCCTTACGGTCTATCGCTATTCCATAGTATTTCCATCACGGACCGTCCTGACGATGTAACGTTATTCGAAGCTGCGGTTTCTACCGACAGCCGGAAAGCCGAAAACAGCGAAACCGTAAAATCGGGGAATAATACCATTGCCGGATATTACCAGTTACCACCTGCCGTCCCCGATGGAGAAAACCGATTTATTCTGTTCCGTAAAACGTCACCGCACGATGCGACACTTATCTACTTAGAGGGACAAACTCAGCTCGACAAACTCATAAATCTATTTATCAACAAGAAACAATAAAAAAACATGAATATGAAAAATCCTATCTTACTCCTACTCGCCATCTTTTCAATCATGCCGTCATTCTCGACAGAACGTGACACAACTGTAATATTCAACCAAAAGGAAATCCTCATCAAAGATTCCTCCGAAATCGTTTCGGTAACCGTCTACGAAAACGGGAACAAATACAACAAATATTATGAATCACGCCATATTGACGGGAAAAAACAAACCTCTTGGGAACTTTCCGAATCCGTATCGTTTCCCTTTTCAGATCTAATTTCCGGGAAAAAGAAAGATAAACGCAAGCGTTTCGATCCGCATTGGTCGGGCATAGGTTTCGGATTCTGTAATGCCATGGGTAGAGGCATGAAATTTTTAGACTCCCCCACGGGTATTTCTCTCGATTTCTCCGGTTCTTTCGAAATATTTTGGAATTTCGTTACCATTTTTACTCCCATACATAGGGATAATTGGGGATTTATTACCGGTATCGGTCTCGATTGGAGAAACTACGTCATGAACGATAACCGCTACTTCACCAAGCAAAATGGGCAAATAAAAATAGTTCCTTGCCCAGAAGACGCCCACCTCGATTTCTCTCGACTGAAAACTGTAGATTTGACAATTCCCCTATTGATCGAATGGCAAACAAGAACCTTTTTGCATGGTCCGCTTTTCTTTTCGCTTGGCCCGGTTATCGGTATAAAGACATACAGCAGCATGAAAACCAAATATACTGTAGGAAACGAAAAAGTACAGTATTTCAATAAAAACATAAAAGTCAATCCCATCAATCTCGACATCATGGCTCAGGGTGGATACGGAACCTTTGGATTCTATGTAAAACTCTCCCCTTTCAACATCATGCAACAAAGCCATGCTCCTGAAATGCGCAGTTTCTCGGCAGGAGTCATGTTACACTTCTGAAAAGCACTGTCCTTTCCATATACATTAAAACCGGATAGAGCATGAATCCTCTATTCGGTTTTTATTTTAAAATGAATAAATATTTATATATACAATAATTACTGTTTATTTATTCAAAAATAGAAGAAAATAAAGGTAATATATATGCATTATGATTACCTTTGCAAGCTCGAATAAAAAGAAAAATAATATGGACGAAAAAAGCAAAATACCCACTCCCGTTATTTCACTGATTCCATTGTTCGTTCTTGTCGCACTGTTGGCTATGGTTATCCCTATCTTCGGTGGAGATGCCCTTTTAGGAGGAAGCCAAGTATCGCTTCTGATCGCTTCGTCCGTATGTGTAGGCATAGCCATGATAAAATACAATTATAAATGGAGTTCTCTCGAAGAAGGCATGGCTAAAAACATAAAGAAAGTGACACCGGCCATCATCATCTTACTACTCATCGGAGCCATTTCCGGCACATGGATGCTCAGTGGCGTAGTTCCCACGCTCATATACTACGGGTTACACACGCTCACACCTCAGATATTCTTGGCATCTTGCTGTCTCATCTGCGCCATCGTTTCCGTCATTACCGGGAGCTCTTGGACAACCATCGCCACCATCGGCGTGGCCTTGCTCGGAATAGGAAAGGCACAAGGATTCGAAGCTGGGTGGATTGCCGGCGCTATCATTTCGGGGGCTTATTTCGGTGATAAAATCTCTCCGCTCTCCGATACGACAGTGCTCGCTTCGTCCACCACCGGGACAAAACTTTTCACTCACATACGCTATATGCTCGTCACGACAGTACCCTCGATAATCATTACGCTGATAATTTTTACGATTGCCGGATTCTTAAAGGGAAATGTCGCTCACGAACAAACAGCCCTGTTTGCCGATACATTAGCGCAAAAATTCAATTTATCGCCCTGGCTTCTCCTCGTTCCTGTCATTACAGGAATCCTTATACTCATAAAACTTCCCACCATTATCACACTGTTTATATCCTCGGTCATTGCAGGAATATGCATACTCATCTTCCAACCTCATATTCTCCTGCAAATCGCACAAGGTGAAACCCTAGACTTCACTACCGGATTCAAAGCCTTGATGACTTCCGTATTCGGCAGCACCTCTTTATCGACCGGACAACCCGAAATCGATGCGCTCGTCGCCACCCGGGGAATGCGAGGCATGATGGATACCATTTGGCTCATTATATGCGCCATGTGTTTCGGTGGTGTCATGTCGGCAAGCGGTATGATCCGTAGCATTACCGACGTTTTCGTCCGTTTCGTCCGTAAACCGAAAAGTGCCGTATGCTCCACCGTCGCCTCCGGACTTTTTTTCAACACTTGTACGGCCGACCAATACCTGTCCATCATACTGACCGGAAACCTCTTCAAAGAACTATATAAAAATAGGGGATTGGAAAGCCGGCTCCTCAGCCGTACCGTGGAAGATTCGGTCACTGTAACATCGGTATTGATTCCGTGGAACTCTTGCGGAATGACACAAGCAACCGTTCTCGGAGTAAGCACTCTCACTTATCTGCCTTATTGCTTTTTCAATCTGCTAAGCCCGTTAATGTCTATGATCATCGCCTTTACCGGATTCAAAATTAAACAAACCTTTTCGTCCGAACTATCCGGAAATAATTCGGAACCGATAAAACAAGCGGCATAAAAGCTGTTTCGATTTTTATGGATATTGAAAAAACGAAACAGGTTACTCAGACCCTGCTACTTTTCCGATTCAGGAAGTTGTGTCGTACTTAAAATAGTATCGGCCTTCTCCACGTCTTCGGCAAAGACATTCAGCCTGATGGCTCCCACTTCCGAATTTGTCAAAGGCAAGACACTCGAAAATATCTCGTTGGACAAAAAACATGGAACTCCGTTTGTCTCCAATACATCTTTTACGATATTCGCTTCGACCGGAGAATCGAATGTACGATATAATACGATCTCTTTTTCCATAGGGCTCCAATTTTTAGTGACTTTTGTCAAAGATAGCGAAAGGTGAGCGCAGAGACAAACGGAAATTTCATTTCCGATCTGGCTATGCCGAACCGCATCCCATCTTGGACTTGTTTCAAAGATAACAATTTTTCTGTAAAATAGGTCGAAGGCAGTTTTAATTTTTTCCCTCCAACGAAGAAAAGAGCAAGTTTACGGCCTCTGTATAATCTTTTACATTCCGGGACTTTGATAAACGCTTTCTCAATCGCTTCTCCATATCTGGTAAAAGATACTCCCAAAACGACATCATACGAGTCAACAACTGATGTTCTCCTTGCAATAGAGTTTTATAATCGATAAAAACACGCTCGTGCAACGAAGCCACCCTGCGATAAAAGTTCTCACTCGAAAAATTTTCATTTCCATATTCCTCTGCCAGCCACGGTTTCGCCAATAATCCTCTGCCGACCATAAGCCCCGACAGCCGGGGAAACTCCCGCTCCACGGCAACCATCTCCTCTACCGTGGTCAAGTCCCCGTTATAAACCAACGGAATAGGACAAGCATCGTAAAACCGACCGAAAGATTCCATATCCACACAACCCTTGTACTGCTGTTTCCCCAGTCGGGCATGAAGCGTGATTTGCCGCAAAGGCAAACTTTCAAGCAGAGGTAATAGCCTCAATGCCTCCGAAGGCTCCTCCCACCCCAATCTCATCTTCACCGAAAATTCCAAAGAGTCATACGATTCCAAAGGCCGCAACAATCGCTCTACCTCGTCAGGGAACGGCAATATACCCGACCCCTTATGACGATAAGCCAATATCGGGAAAGGACACCCTAAATTTATATCGACCCGAGTATAGCCAAGAGAAGCCATACAATCCACAATACGTCTCAGTTCATCGGCCTCCGAGGCTATCGCCTGCGGAACGGCCGGCACACCCCGGTTGTTTTCAAAGTCTATATCTCGTAAATCCTTCCTTCGGAAATCTCCCTTCTCGATTCTCACAAAAGGGGTATAATAAGCGGCGATGCCACCGAATAAAGCGGCATGTGCCTTACGATAAACCACATCGGTATAACCTTGCAATGGAGCAAAATACACAGGTAATAACATATGGCGAAAATAATACAAATTGGATACAAAAACAAATTTGGCGAGCTGCCGAGTAAAAATACCACTTTTACCCCTCTTCCTCTGTGTCTCTCATAAAATCGGAGTAAGGGGCGAAAGCGGAATACATCTCAACCTCTCCCATGTCCTATGGCATTACAGGGCATTCACCCCCTCCTCACCCTGCCGTGCCCCGCAGCATTGCGGGGTGGCACGAAGCAAAATATAGGAGAGACGGTACGTAGTAACGGAGAAGCCGAAACAACAATAGAACAAAGATGTCTCACTCCTCCCCTGTGTTTTGCAACACAAAATATAGGGGAGGTGGCCGAAGGACGGAGGGGTTAAAACCTGCAATCAAAAAACTCTTATGTAATCTTCTCAACCCCTCCGTCAAAAAAAGGGGAGTGCCATAGTTGCACTCCCCTTCCCTATTTACAAGTTTATCGAATAAAAAATTCTACTATCGACCGAGAAATCGGCTCTTACTTCCGAATCAGTTTATGGCAAGAGCTGTCGCCGTCTTTCTCCAACTTCAAGATATAGACACCCGAAGCAAGTCCCGACAAACGAATTTCGGTCTCACCCGTTCCGGCGACTTTCGAGAACACACAAGCTCCCGTCATGTTGAACACGCGAACCGATGTACCTGCGGCAACACCGCTCACCACGCAACTTTCTGCAAACGGGTTAGGATAAATTCTCACCCGGTCGGCCTGTTCTTCTTCCACGCCCGAAACATAATTGGTCTTTACGGAGATCGTCACATCTTGACGCATGGTATGGAAATACACGCCTTCCTCGAACAAAGCGGTTATATCCTCTTCGTTCAACATGACGGAAACCAATTCGTAGCCGTCTTCGAGTACCGGTTCGGAAATCATCAGCATGGTTCCGTTCTTGATGTTCCCATCGGCCGGGACATCGGCCAAATCGCCACCGACATACACTTGTACATCTATGCTGCCACCCTCGATTTCATCGATAGTCAGTTTGAACATTTTATCGATTTCTTTGGCTTTTACAACAAGCATCACATCTTCTTTCATCGTCAGCGAATAGATACCATCTTTAAACTGATCCTTAATATCCGATCCGTTCAGCGACACATAAACCAATTCGTATCCTTCATCAAGTACCGGTTCATAAATTTTCAAGGTCGCATTTTCCGGTACTCTGCCACCGGCCGACACATCGGTCACTACCCCCTCATCTTCGAATTCCGCTTTTATCGTACCTCCCACGAAATCCTTAACCGTCAATCCATACGTTTTTTTTCGGATCGTCACAGTAACGTTCACATCGCCCTTCACCACATGGTTATACGTTCCTGAGAAAAACTGCTCCGTTATATCTGTCCCGTTCATCAATACGGATCCTACTTCATACCCTTCTTCGACTGTCGGCCACCACAAGATAAGCGTTTGCCCATCCAAAATCTTACCGTCCGACGGTACATCGCTCAAATCTCCTTTATCAGAAATAGCCCCCCGCATACTACCGTGCTCGAACGGTTCCACCGTCAGACGATAGGCTTTCTGGAAGGACGCCGTAATCGAAGTGTTTTTCTTCAATACGAACTTATACTCATTGTTCGCGAGTTGGCCGGTTACATTTTCATCGTTCACGACGAGAGAAAGCAAATCGCATCCGCTGTCCGGAATAACTTTCACCGTTATCTCCACATTCCCGTTCACACGAGTTCCCGTCGTCAACGGCTCTTCCGAACCCGCCGCATAAAGTTCTATGCGCCCGTTCAAGGAATAAGAGAAATCTACTTGGTAAAGAAGACCGAATTCCGCAGAAATCACAATATCCCCTTCGCCTTCGGGTATAACATACGTATATCCCGATCCCGATTTTTCGATTTCTTCCCCGTTCACCCGTACGGCAACCAACGGCAATTTGGTCGGATTATCAGAATAAGCATCGATGATAAGCGTAGTACCCACGTCTACTTGCTGCCCCGACTGCACATAACTCGGGAAAAAAGAACCCGCAGGCCTATAAGCCACCTCCAAATGAGTACCGGGCTCTGCCGGAGCCTCGATAATCACTTTACGACTCGCCGCATTCAACTGCGCATCCTGTGCGCTCAAACTACAAAACAAAAAACAAAACAGTATAGATAAAAAAATCGAATAACTCTTTTTCATGATATATTAATATTAAAAATAATCGCAAAAAAAATAAATTTTCTACCGATTAAAAATTTGTTAAAAGGACCGAACCCTAAATGATAGGGCTCGGTCCGCTATTGAGATCACCCTCTTAAAAAGAAAGTGAGAGATTACATCAACGATTCAACACTTTGACCGTACGAACCACCTTGCCCTCTTTCATCACCTTCACCACATAAACGCCTTTGGCTCCGAGAGAGATGCTCATGTTTTGACCGGCTACGACAGCGGCATCTTTCTGTGCGACAAGCATTCCCGAGGCATTGTACACGCCCACTTGGTAGTCTCCGTCCTCGGCAAATTCTACAAAGAGAATACCCTCTACGGTATACGTGCGCAACTCACCGGCCATGCTCTCTTCTACACCGTCTACATCGCCTACTTTGAATACAGGATAGCTCTTGGTATCGGCCCCGAGCGTATTTTCAAGAGTCAGAGTAACCGTATAATCGCCCGGTTTGCTATAAGTCAGTTTCGTGGAACCTTCGAGGTCGGTACCGGTCGATTCGCTGAGGACACCGCGTTTGGCTGTCCAAGTCGGACGAGTCTCTACCTTGAAAGTGGATCCCGGCACAAACGGACAACCTGAGATATACAGAGGATTCTGAGCGACTTGACGACCAGCGCCTTCACTACCAAGAGCTTCCGTCTTGAACGAACAGGCTTTAGCCCCTGCAACCGAACCTTTGGCTGCAAAGTAGTGGTCTTCATCGGCATCGGTTTCGAAATCCCAGTAAGCCATCACTTCTTGGGGAAGGCTGTTGGCATCCAGACCGTTCTTCACGTTTTGCACTTGCTCGGGAGTCATGGCTCCGTTCCAAACCAACAGATCGTCGATAATACCATTATTGAAAACAGGTTCCGATCCACGGCCTCCGGCAAAACAGAACCAATCTGAAGTCGTGATAGAATAATTCACATTAGCCCATGTTTCGGTCGTACCCGAAGCTCCATCTAAAACCCACGTTGACTCTTGGAGCACACCGTTCAGATAAAATTTGGAGCGGAATTGCGACTGGTCGTTATACTCGAATGTCAATACCACGTGATTCCATGCATTGGGTGTTACGACTGCGTTGGGGAACGTATATTTCAACTCGGGAGCGCCATTGTACGTAGCGGTCCGGAAGGTATAACTGTTAAGTTTACCCGTAGATGACAAGTCAGACCACATCCAGCCCCAGTTATTCACCGGCCATGCACTCGATGCGCGATTTTCCACACTGAAGAAACAAGACCCTTCGGGTATCGAAGTGAAACGAACCCAAGCCGACACGGAGAACGTTTGACCGTTACCGATAGACAAATCGGACATTCTTCCGCCTACCCAGCCTTCATTGATCTCGATACCGCGCGAAGAAGCTCCATTGGCTTTCCTTCCGGTATAGCCCAACGTCAGCGCCTCGTCCACGTCGATCTTCACATCATCTTCTGCCACAGCTTCCCCGCCGATAGTCAGCGATTGAATCTCGGGCAACGCACCCACGGCTTCGCTGGTAATCTGCACATAGTAACCATAAGTGGTCGTTTCGCCGTCGCAAATGACTTGCAGATCATAACCGCCTATTTCTTCAATACCTTCCGATACGGTAAATACAGTCGTATTGCTTGCTTCTTTTACGACCTCACCGGTGCTGTTGAGCAATTTCCAGTCGGCGGCGGCGTGACGGGGATCGACATACGAAATTTCAAAGCTCTCGCCCGGCTTGATGGTAGTTTTATTTATCTGTATATCGTCGGTAACCGTATATTCGCCCATACTCATATAATCGCTCCATGCGATCTCGGAATCGGACTTCATATCGACCGAAACGGCTGCGACACCGAAACGAATCTCCTGTTCGCCCTGCAAATCGGTAGGAACAGAGAAATACATACCGGCCCAAGAAGTAGTGATACCCATGAATTGAGGCTCACCACCTTTTTGTTGAGCATACAGTTTGAACATCGAAGCATTCACGTCGAGGTTATAAACCGGCTCACCCGGCAATTTGTCGTTATCCATGTTAAAGATCACCTTACCATCTACACCTTTGTAGTGAGATGCAAGAACTTTGGCAATCTTAATCTCGGGAGCCGCCGGTGTAGGCATAGCACCGCGGGTGATAGAAAATTCACCGAGGTATAAGTCGAGGTTCTCGGCATTTTCGAAATGGAGGGCAACCATAGCGATTTCCTTACCGGCCAACATAGCCAAAGATCCACTCACTTTAAACGTCTTTTCCACCCACACTTCATCGTCGGCCTCGTCGGCGACAGTCAATACCTTGAAACCGCTCTCGCGCAAAATCGTTTGCTCGTCGCCTTTGGCAGAAAGAGCCAAATTGACATCGGCCTGACCGCCTACCAATTTGTAACGAACCGTAATCACATCGCCTGCGGACAAAGCGAACTCGGTCTTGAACAAATGCAAATACTCATTGTCCACAGAACCGAAGAGGCGCAGACACGAACCGCCTACATAAGCATCGTCGTAAGTAAACTTGGCCTCCAAGCCATTTTCCACTACCTTGTCGGCCGTTTTACCCATGAAATCGGATGCAAACCACCAACGCCAAGTAGGCAAATAGTCCTGTACACCAATGTTGTACCATTCGTTATCGTTCTGACGTTCGCCCATCCAGTTCAAGAAACGACCGTTACCCAAATTGAAATAAGAAATAAACGGTTCCTCGGAAAGATCCCATTTGAGCGAACTGCGTGCCGTCATGAAAGCCGACATACCGAACCACTTGTCATCGGGGTGATGGTTACCGCGATTGTAAACCTCGATTTTATCGATGGGATTGCGGTTACCGTTGGTAAAGAACTGCTCGATCAGATGTTGATAATATGTTTGCTTGGCTACATCTGTACTACCGTTATTGGCACGGTCGGCCCACAACATATTATAATCGTGAGCGCCCCACAGACCGATAGAGAGATTATAGTCTTTGAGAGTTCTCCACGTAGAAGGATCACCGCCCTGCATGTTGAAGCCGGCATAAAGATCGAGCGAACTGCGACCGGGGGCATAGGTATCTACAGTAGACTGGGTCAACCCTCCCAATACTCCATGCCAATTGTAATTGAGAAAAAGCGAGGTGCGGATATGCTCGCCATCGCCGAAGGTATCGTTGTTATGATTACCGAGACCACTATCGAAAGTAATCTGTCCATTATCGTTGGTTCCATCGTACCAGAAGTTCTCGACCACCGGGTTACCTTTTTCCGTAAGGTATTTGTGAACTGTCTCGTGCAATGCACGCAATCCCGACAAAATAAAAGAAGAACCTGTACTGAACTCCGAGTTATAGCCTAAACCGTCCACACCATGATAATGGAGGAATTTAGCCACTTTCTCTGCCTCTATGCCCACCAACGTGGAAAAACCAGAGGACCACTCTGAACTTATACCTCCCCAAGGAACGGAAGCCACACCCGAAACACCTACACCATTTTTATGGGCGACATCGGCGAATCCACCGGGGACCCACCCGTGTGGAGCCGTCCAGTCTCCGTAATGAGTAACGTATGACCAAGTACTGAAAGCCTCGGAATCGAACTTACCGTTAGGACGCGCATTGGTGTTACCATTGCTGGCATTTCCTACCGGAACCCAGAAAACGAGTTTTCTGTCGTTGGCCTCGGTGAGCGTCTCGTCGATCTGCGTGGCCGCATTGCGAAAACGTTCTTTGGGTTTCACACGGGAAACATAAAAATTCTCGTCCTCGAACAAATCTTCGCCGGGAACCCAACTACTAACATACTGACCGAGTTTCGAACTCTCCGGCCACGTCATGTAATCTTCTTTCAATTCTTGTGCTTGCGAAGAAAATGAAAGAACTAAAATTCCAGATAATAAAAATAGATTTTTTTTCATGGAAAATTTTTTTTGGTTAATAAAAATTTGAATTATTCTCAAAAAGTTTTTTCTATCTTCAAGTTCCGCGGACAGGAGGCGTTTTAGCGGCCTCCTATCCCGAAACGACTCTTTTTTTACAACACCACAGGAACACTATCGGCTTCGATAGAGAGAGTGCGACTTCCTACATTACCCGTAATCGAGAACGAAACGGTTGTCTCGTCGCCGCTGCCCGAGATATCCATGCTGCCCGTCACCTCGGCCCGAGCTCCGTCTATATCGACTACCGTACCGACAGGAATATCGTAATGTCCTGCATAACCGCCACCCTTATAGGCATCGGTCAACGTAAGCATGATTTGCCCATAACCCGATGTGGGCGAAATGAACACTACCAAATCGCCGCCCTCGTCATAAACCACCGAGTTTTCTTTCACGGTGTTGGAGGCGTTCAATTCCAAATCGACAGGTAGAGCGATCACTTTCACCTCGGCCTTCTCGGACGATACGCCAGCCACCTCGGCAGTAACGTCTGCCTTACCGGCCTTAATACCCGTAATCGTTCCCTGTGTGTTATCGTCGCCGGTTTGCTCGGCAGTGAGCACATCGGTAGCAGATGAAGTCCAAGTCACGTCATAGGGATTCTCTCCTCCCGACAAAGTTTTGGCATCGATACCCCATTGCACAGTCTGTCCCTCGAAAAGAGTACGCGCATTACCCGATTTCCACAAAACAGACAAGATACCCTCGGTGACACTCACCGGCACCCTTTTTTCCTTGCCGTTGGCCGTAAGAACCAGCTCGGTCTCGCCCAATGCGAGTCCCCTCAGCTCTATGACATTACCGTTATATTCACCCACTTGAACTTTGGAAGGATCGACTGCCTTGACTACCGGCTTGTGATAAGCATAAGACGAAGCGGGAATCACTCCCGTCGTAAGTCTCAACACACTTCCCACAGGCATGGAAATCGGATCGTGGTCGACCGTAATTTCCTCCACCGGATAACGAGTCTTAAAGTCCTGCACACGGAACGTCGCTACGAACACCGTGTCGGGAGTAATACAATGGAATTCGGCTTCGCCTTCCTCCGAACCCGAGCGCAACGCAAGCACGGCATCGAATCCCTCGCCTTTCACATATTCCTCGGTCTTGCCCGTAATCAATACCCCATTACTCGAAACGACTTCCCAACGATAGGCATCGTAGCCCGCCTCGATATCCTCTTTGGCGCCCGACTGCACGTTCATGGCGATACGCACGGTATCTTCCGAATTGATGTCCATTTCGGCCTCGTACGTATAGGCAAAGTACATCGACAATACCTCCTTACTGGGACGGGTATTTATATAGGGCATATTTTCGAAACCTTTGCCATAGAAAGTAGCCAACAACTGGGGAGCCAACATGATATCGCAAGATGCCGACTTGGCCGTGGAAGCATCACCAATGGAAAGGGTGACTTTTCCCTTCCCCGAGGCACGGGGAGCTGCATAGTGCACGGCTACGAGACCTCTCACGGTGTCGACCGTCATCACCGGATCGAAAGCGGTTAGCCCTTCGAGAGTAGGAACCGGATCATAATCATAAAGAAGTTCTTTGGGAAAAACAGAGAACAGCACCGAATCGTGGGCCGTATTGTAACTACGTTTCGAAGTCATTTCGGTGAAAGTGCTGTCGTTGGGAATACACATCACACCGTCGGGCAAATTGCGCGACACGGTAACGGTAGTAAGGGCATATTTGCCGTTCTCCAACATGGCTTTGAGCCGGGTCTCTTTTTCCTGACCGCCATCCAAAGCCACCACAGCGGTATCACCCAGCAAGGCAGCAACCGTCTGGTCTTCTATCGACCAAGAGACAGGAGTCTCGATCACTTTCCCACTCACATTGGTAACCGTCGCCGAAATCCTCACCGTATCGCCCAATTTCAAATTAATGTCCATGGGATCGATGGTAATATACACCTCGGTCGCACCGTCGAGCGTAGCTTCCTCCTCACATGCGGTGAACGAAGTCACACCGAGGAAGCTCGCCAAAAAGAATATAAAGCTATATCGTTTCATGTTTCAAATGTTTTATAGATTAAAAGTTTACCGGAATTACCAATGTAAATTCGTTATCGAGGCTTTGCTCGCCTCGGGTTTCGGTCTGTTTATCCCAGAAAACACGCGAAGCGCCGGTGTTGGGTTGCCCGAGAGCCTGTACGAGCGAAGCGATCTCCAACGTATTGTTGGCTGTCTCCTCGATGGGAATACGACGTAATTGCAACTCGGTGTCGACGCCTTGGTCTTTCATGTTGTTCACATCGACCGGGAAGATACGGGGATATCCCGTGCGGCGGAACGTGGTCCATGCCTCGGCGCTCATGGGGAAGTTGGCGATATATTTCTGAGTGATGATTTTTTCCAGCATCACCTCCTTCGAGTCGCTCGCATCCCATTTCACACCCACTTTCACACGACCGGCTATGTTGTTCTCGTTGTTATACGGATCGACATAATCGATATCCTTCGCCGCAGTCTGGGCAAGATATTCGTCGATGACGGTTCCGTCGGTGATCCCATTCTCTTGGAAACAAAGACGGATACCGGCCTCATACCAACTCTGAGCGTCACGGCCAAGCGCATTCCAACCTCTCAAAGCAGCCTCGGCCAACAAGAAGATACTCTCGGTGCGTTTGAAGAAAGACTGATGCATATATTTGAATTCGCCCGACAAAGTCGAGAATGGGCCATAACCGCCTTTGTCCTTGCCTGTGGTATTGCTGTTACGCATGCTGATACCCGTACGCACTCCGTAAACATCGATGGGAGCCTGTATACCCGTAGACTTCTCTTTAATAGGATATGCATTGGTATCGAACCAGCGGGTAAGCAGCGGGTGATTGTAACGTTTGAGAATATTTTCAAACGAAGCGCCCAAACGAATATCGTGCCACTCGTTACCGATACGCCACAAAGCACAAGCGTTTTGCTCCTGATAATAGGCTATATCCTTCGCATCGGTGTCGGTGAGGACACCGATTTCGTCGGTGACAGCTTGTTCAAATTTGGACTGAGCCGTACCCGGATTGATTTTCACCATGTTCATGGCCATACGCATTTTAATACAGTTGGCAAACTTCACCCACATGCGCCAATCTCCATTAGAGAGCGTCTTGATAGTCAAATCCTCGATCTTGGCGAACTCCTCGCGGGACGGCTGACGCTCTTTCAATATGCGTATAGCCTCGTCGAGATCGTCGAAAATCAAATTGTAAATGTCCTCGCCCTTTTCATAGGTCAACGGCGGAGTACGTTTCAAATTACGCCAGTCGCTAAAAGGAGCCGCGCCATAGAAGTCGACGATTTCGTGGCCTTGATAGGCTTGGATAATCAACGCCACAGCACGCCATTCGGGTTTACCCAATTCGGTAGCGTGGTGAATGGCATTGTAAGACTGTGTGAAAATCTGGTTATCCATAGGGCCCCCCAAATAATCGTTGGGGAAAGTATAAAGCGTAGGCAACGGACCACCGAAAGCAAAAGTACTCTTGGTAGTAGTCCAGTATCCTGCATAGTTGTCAATACTGTTCGCCCTGTAATATTGATATTTGTGAGGCGCCCACGATCCGTTAGGTTCGTGCGAATAGTTGATCATGAACGGAATAGCTCCTTTCAGCTCCTTCTCGAGAACAGTAATATCGGTAGCTCCCGCCCCCTCTTCGTTATTGTTGTCCATCTCCTCCTGCTTACCGATCAACCACGGATACTCCTCCTGAAACTGGTCGCCGCAAGAAGTGAACAAACCTACTGAAAACACGGATTCGATAACGAGGAATCCGATCGAATATATTGTTTTTCTCATATTGATGACTATTTATATTAAATCGTTCTTCATTAGAAATTGAATTTCAATGTTAACGCAAAACTACGCGTCGTAGGCAAAGAATAACAGTCGATACCGGAGTAACCGTTGGCGGCCGATACCGAGATGTCGGGATCCACGGGAGAATCTTTATAGATAAAGAACGCATTCTTCACCGAGAACTGAGCGGTCATACCTTGATTCTTACCGAACAAATTGGGCATGTCGTAGCTCAACGAGATGTCACGCATGCGCAAGCTG